>Ga0194117_10003128_pt1 | contig 16922 bp, 18 predicted proteins | sample TA2MahsurfametaG_FD_160579 | JGI IMG/M metagenome (GOLD analysis project Ga0194117, IMG submission 160579) | Freshwater microbial communities from Lake Tanganyika, Tanzania - TA2015009 Mahale N1 surface | ecosystem: Environmental > Aquatic > Freshwater > Lake | place: Tanzania: Lake Tanganyika...
AAACATACGTGTGTAGTATAGGCGAAACAAAGTTTTGAATAAAGTTGGGTATGTATCAATGAAACCAAACGTCATAACGTTTTTTGATTATGTCTGCTAAACAGCTACATTGTGTTCGCGCAAGGCGTCGTTCAACGAGGTTTTAAGATCAGTCGATGCTTTGCGTTTTCCGATGATTAAGGCACAGGGTACTTGGAAATCACCTGCAGGAAAAGTTTTGGTGTAAGAACCGGGAATCACAACGCTTCGTTCCGGAACATATCCGCGAATTTCTTGCGGTGAAGAACCTGTTACATCTATGATTTTTGTGGATTTCGTTAAGACTACATTGGCACCGAGAACAGCCTCCTTTCCAACCCGAACTCCCTCCACAACAATGCAACGTGAGCCGATAAAAGCATCATCTTCAATAATAACTGGCGCAGCTTGCAAAGGCTCCAATACACCGCCAATTCCAACTCCTCCGCTTAAGTGTACGTTTTTTCCAATTTGAGCACAACTCCCCACGGTTGCCCATGTATCTACCATAGTTCCTGAATCGACATAGGCGCCAATGTTAACATAGGACGGCATCATGATTACGCCAGAAGCAACATAAGCCCCGTAACGTGCAATGGCATGTGGAACCACACGCACGCCCAATTCTTTGTAATTTCTTTTCAAGGCCATCTTATCGTGAAACTCAAAGGGGCCTACCTCAATTGTTTCCATTTGCCGGATTGGAAAATACATCACGACTGCTTTTTTAACCCACTCATTTACCTGCCATTTGCCATTTTCGAGGGGTTCAGCAACGCGCAGTCTCCCTTTGTCGATTTCCTCAATAACCTTCTCAATGGCCCTTACGGTATTCGGCTTTTGAAGCAAGGAGCGATTATCCCAGGCCTCGAGAATGAGATTTTTCATAATTATAATTTGTTCAAATGTAAATAATTCAATTCTCAGATTTCAATTAAATTCCGTTTTATTTTAGACGAAATTTACTTTTCGTCTATATTTGTTCAATGAAGGATGACTTATCCAATACAATTCAAAAGGACCATTCAATTGAAGGGGCGAAAAGTTTGTTGTGGGTTTTAACCATTATAAACCTTTTTAATTACCTTGACAGATACGTTCTTTCCTCTCTTCTAGAACCAATAAAAGCCGAACTTGGGGTCAAGGACGATGGTGATATGGGGCGCTTAGCGACTGCCTTTATGCTGGGATATTTTTTAACATCACCCTTATTTGGTTATTTGGGCGATCGTTTTTCGAGAAAAAAATTAATGGCTATTGGTGTCATTGGATGGAGTTTGGGAACCTGTTTGACCGGTGTGGCACAGGCTTTTTCATTCATGATTTTCTGTAGAGTTCTGGTGGGCTTGGGTGAAGCCAGTTTCGGTGCGATTGGACCTGCCGTAATATCCGATGCGTATAGCCCAAAAAGGCGTAATAATGCGATGACAATATTTTATTTAGCTGTTCCAATTGGCGCCGCGATGGGTTTCACATTGGGAGGATTAATCGCAGCAAGTTGGGGATGGAGAGAAGCATTTTTCATAACAGGTTTGCCAGGGTTTTTACTTGCTGGCTTGCTGTTTTTTGTAAAGGAACCCACAAGAGGAGAAAGCGAACCCGATAGAGTCTCCGCGAAAAAGCCTAATTTATCCGATGTTTGGGCTTTGACCAAAAACAAACATTATATGCTCGCTGTTGCAGGTTACATTGCGTATACGTTTTCAATGGGAGCACTTTCCTTCTGGGGTCCTGCATTTTTAACACGAGTCCATGGAATGTCCGTAGAACAATCTTCTTTATTTTTCGGCCCTGCATTAATTTTGGGGGGGATTCTTGGTACAATCATCGGAGGATATTTAGCAACAAGATGGAAAACAAGATCAGCGGGAGGATATGCTAAATTGTTGGCGCTATCAGTTTTTTTGTCAGTACCCTTTGTTTTTTACGGTATTACCACGAATAATTCAATACATTGTATGATTTCTATCGCAATTGCACTGGTATTTCTTTTTCAATCTACCGGGCCAATCAATACTATTTTGGTAGAAACCGTATCTCCAGTCATTAGATCCAGTGCTATGGCCATTGCCATATTCAGTATTCATGCTTTTGGTGACCTATGGTCTCCCGAACTTGTGGGACGAATTTCTGATTTTTACGCAGGTGATCTCCGCATGGGAATGCTTTTATTACCTGGTGCCTTCGTAATTGCATCAATTTTTTGGGCAATTTTAATGTATGCTCAAAACAAGCCAAAAGTACCTGCTACCTAATTGGTAAGGACGGATCATTAATGCATCCTTTTACCTGAAAATCTTGACTGATTTCAAATAATCAACCTTTATTTCGATGAAAGTATCACAAATTCAATATAATGAACTAATTTTAAGTCTAGAATTACGCAAAATGAAAAATAAATTCACATTGTCATTTGTCTTGTGCCTGACACTACACACGTTCAGTCAAAAAAATGTTTTCTTGGACATTGCGCCAATGTTTCAAAATTCCAATTTGGAAATGAATCAAAATTACACCGCTTGGAACGGAAAAATATTTGCGTTAGATCATTTTGATTATTATTTGTCGAATATTCAAATCGAACACGATGGAGGGCAACTTACTGCAATTAATAGTGTTTTCCTTATCGAGCCTCAAAACCACACCCTCTATCTTGGTAATTTCAACATCGTGCAAATTGAAAAGATTTCGTTTCTTGTTGGCGTTCCAAAACCTTTAAATACACAGACCGGTGACCAGGCGATGGATATTTCACTTTATCCTGAAAATCATCCCTTGAGTTTTCAAAGCCCATCGATGTACTGGGGCTGGCAATTTGGATATATGCACATGATCATCGGTGGGAATGCCGATCATAACGGTGATGGAAGTTTAGAGTCTCAGTTTGAACTTCACAATTTAGGAAATACAAATCAACAACTCATTCAGATGAATAATGTTATTCAATCGAATGTTTCACAAGATCAAATCAACGTAAATATCAATTGCCAAGTGGATCAATGGATAAATAATATTTCAATCAGTACGGTTGGTATTCTCCACGGCGAAACAGGAGTCAATGCGCAAATTATGGGGAATGCCCTGTCAGAAAATGTATTCATTCAACCAGCTAATGCCGGAGTGGACATTAACAGTGACAATTCAAAAATCTATTTTCAAAATAACAACAATACCCTGGATATTTATTGGAAGGATTTAACGCAATTGAACAAAATTCACGTTTATGACTTGGGTGGAAAATTGATGGGCGAATATTTAACCAATCAAAATTCAGGTCAGTTAGCGATTACCCATTTAAATAAAGGTTACTACCTTATCCAGTTTTTAACTAAAAACGCGCTTGTTATTGGCAGCCTGAATGCCATTCAATAAATTGAGTTTTTCCTTTTTCCCGTAATTCATCAAGGGTCTTTCTTTTTTATGCAGGTTTCTTAAGTTTTAACTCTGCTAAACAGCGTGGTCAAGTAAAGTTGACCCAACCTTACGCAAAGACTGCCTTTTGATGTTTACTGCCCGTCCATCGAAGAGAACATATTGGTGATTTTATTTATTCTTCTCCAAAATATAGCTCAGAATTTTCTCCATTAGATGCACACGGTCTTTTCCCGAAACATTGTGCTTGTGCATCGGGTAGGGGAAGAAATCCATTTGTTTGCCGGCTTCAACAAATTTTTTTACCAATGCGTAATTGTGCTGCATAACCACAACGTCGTCAATGGTTCCGTGGATCAGTAAAAGATTCCCTTGCAATTTATCGGCATAATTCAACAACGAAGCTTTTTCGTATCCTTCTTTGTTTTGCTTAGGTCTGTCCATGTAGCGTTCTCCGTACATAATTTCATAAAATTTCCAGTCTGTTACAGGTCCACCAGCCACTCCTGTAGTGAAAACTCCCGGTTGACGCAACATCAAGGAAGTGGTCATGAAACCGCCAAACGACCAACCATGCACCGCCATACGCTTCGCGTCCACAAACGGTAAGCCTTTTAAATAATTTACTCCCGTAAGTTGATCCTCCATTTCTACAGTTCCCAATTGTCGATGAATTTGAGATTCAAAAGCAAAACCTCTTTCAGCAGATCCTCGATTATCTAAGGTGAAAACGATATATCCTTGATTTGCCATCCAATGCATCCATAAATTTGCGCCCGCAAGCCATGAGTTTGTAACCATTTGCGCATGCGGTCCACCATATACATATACCATTACAGGGTATTTCAGTGTAGGATTGAAATTCGCCGGTTTTATCATTCTGTAATACAAATCAGAACCGTCATTTCCTTTTATTTTTCCTATTTCTGTCGTTCCAATGTTGTAATCCTCAAGTTTGTCTTTGGCGGTACCTAATCCTTTTGCCATCTTACCGTTTGACGTCCAAATGAGTGTTTTATTGGGAATACTTACACTTGAAAACGCATTGAACCAATATGCTCCGTCACTCGACAACTGAAAACTGTGGGTTCCATTCTCTTTGGTTAAAACTTCTGAGTTTCCGGAAAAATCTGTTTTATATACCAAGGTGTTTGTTGGGTTTTCCCCAGTTGCACTGTAATAAATGTACTTTTTATCAGGACTTAAGGTGAGAATATCTTTGACTACAAAAATGTGTTTGGTCAATTGCATTGGCGCAACATTTCCTTCAAAATCAACGGAATAAATATTCATGTACCCATCCTTTTCTGAGAGCCAAAGAAAGTCATTGCCATTTCCAGTGTAGTAGGCAGGATGCTCCGGCTCAACCCATTTAGCATTGGTTTCTTCATGCAAGGTTTTTAGGTACTTGCCTTTTTTTACATCGTAAACATTCAGCCACATGCGATTTTGATCGCGATTCACCTCCGCCACAACAAGGTACTTTTCATCCGGTGTAATGGAAACATTGGTGAAGTAATCATCAATAGCTCCCTTAGGAGCTATGTAAATGGTTTTATTTTTTTTAACGTTGTATATGCCAATCTTAGGTTGCTCAGAAGCTTGACCGGCCATTGGATATTTGATGGAAACCAATTGTCCAGGTGTCTCGTCGATATTAAGTAAGGGATAATCGTGAACATTGGCCTCGTTTTTTTGATAAAAAGCCAATACATTACCTTTTTCCGACCAAAAAATACCATTTGAAATACCGAATTCATTTCGAGCAATGGACTGTCCGGAAACAATATTCCTGTTTTTATTTTTGGTAATAGCTTTTCCGTTGAGGTATAGGTTATTTTCAATGGTGTAAGCGATATTGTTGCTCGCATGATGCGGAGTAGCGTTTTCAGCTGCCTCGGGAAGTTTTTGAAGAATCTCTCCTGTTTTTGTCGACACGTTGAACTTAACATAAATTTTCCCATCGTTAAGTATAAATTGCTCCTTATCCAACCACTTGAGGTCCATAAAACCGTTGAATTGTGTCTTCATCGATTCATTAACTTGTTGAATGGTTAACACTTCCAAATCTTTGTCGCTGCCGACAGATGAAGTGTACAAGGTTTGCCAATTCTTACTGAGGTAAGAATATGAATCAGTGCCGGGAATCCAAAGGAAATTATTCACGTAGTCAGGGCGAAAGCTTCTCCATTGCTGTGAAACGGCATCTTTAAGTGTAAGCTCTTTCTTTTGTGCCACGGTATTGAAGACAACAAGTATAAAGGGGATCAGAAGAATTTTTTTCATGCGTAACTTTTTGTCGAAAGTATTAAAAATAGCACAAAGATAAGTTTTGAAAATTTATTATTTTTGATGGAAGAGGTCTTAAAATTTTGAGCTTGTGGGTATAAAATTCAATGGGACATTTAAAAAAAGGTTTTTCCTTTTATTTTTAGGTTAAAATACGTATCTTTGCACCCCAAAAATTAATTAATTTAAATAATAACACTATGAATTCTTACGAAACTGTTTTCATTTTAACTCCCGTTTTGTCTGATGATCAGGCAAAGGAAGCAGTGCAGAAGTTCGAAGGTGAGATGGAGGCACTTGGTGCAAAAATCAAGCACTCAGAGAACTGGGGTTTGCGTAAATTGGCATACCCAATCCAGAAAAAATCTACAGGTTTTTACTTTCTTATTGAGTTTGAAGCCGATGGCAACGTTTTAGCAGGCTATGAATTGATGATGAAGCGCGACGAGCGAGTTCTTCGATTCTTGACAGTGAAAATGGATGTTGATCACGTAACTTACGCTGAAAAAAGAAGAGCCAAAGCTGGAGCGACTGCCTAATTATTAACCCCAAAACTTAAAGAAATGTCAAACGATATCCGTTACTTAACCCCGATTAATATAGATATTAAAAAGGATAAATATTGCCGCTTCAAGAAAAGCGGAATCAAGTTCATCGATTACAAAGATCCTAATTTCCTTTTGAAGTTAGTAAACGAACAAGGTAAGATTCTTCCGCGCCGAATTACGGGCACATCAGCCAAATATCAGAAGAGAGTGAATAAAGCAATCAAAAGAGCACGTCATTTGGCAATTTTACCCTACGTGAGCGATATGTTGAAATAACAAGTATTGAACGATTTAAGCATTAAAAAATGGAAGTAATATTAAAGAAAAACGTAGATAAACTGGGTTATGCAAATGACCTTGTAAATGTAAAGCCAGGTTACGGAAGAAATTTCTTAATACCGCAAGGCTATGCTGTTTTGGCAACACCAAGTGCAAAAAAAGCACACGAAGAGGTGATGCGTCAAAAATCTCACAAGGAATCTAAATTGATCTCCGAAGCGCAAGAACTTGCAACGCGATTGGCAGCATCTTCAATTTCTATCGCAACCAAGGCGGGGGATAATGGAAAAATATTTGGTTCTGTGAATACAGTGCAATTAGCTGAGGCTTTAAGAAAAGAAGGTTTTGACATCGATAGAAAATCATTGAAGATTAAAGACGAGCCAATCAAAGAGATTGGAACATTCGAAGCAGAGGCAAATTTGTTTAAAGGTGTTAAACAGACCTTCAATTTTGAAATTGTCAGTGAATAAATACTAAAAAATATATGAGAAGGTCAATCGTTGGGTTGGCCTTTTTTGTTTTTAGGAACTAAATGTATGGTCATGATTCTCTTTGCCTCGCGTTTTGTTTGCTCTTGGTTTTTAAAAAGGTGTAATTGCTGACTCGCGATTTTGCCGCTTACATCAGGATTAATGATTGGTTTTGGATAATCCACACCCAAGTTGAAGGAATAGAGAAGTTGTTCCATTTCATTGATTTTCCAAGGAGAAATGGCAAGATCAGTGGGTAAGTGTTGCAATTCGGGAAGCCACTGTTTAATAAACGTAGCGTCTGGGTCGTGATCGAGCGCTTGTTTTATTGGATTATATACACGAATGGTATGGTAACCTACAGTGCCTGATTGCATCTGAATTTGAGAATAGTGAATTCCTGGTTCATAGTCAGTAAATTGACGTGCCAGATGAATGGCTGCTGGTTGCCAAGGCTGCCAAAGATGTTGCGTCCAAAAAGAAATCAGCATGGCACGCATTCGGAAGTTTAAATAACCGGTATGTACAACACAACGCATACAAGCATCCACCATTGGAATTCCTGTGTGGCCAGTTTTCCATTTTTCGAGCCATTCTTCATTGATTATATTGCGAATTTCGTTGTAGGCACTGTTCTGGTTTTCAAATTCAATTCTCGGTTCACTTTCTAACTTTTGGATAAAATGACAATGCCAGTGCAAGCGAGATTTGAAATTCTGCAGTGATCGCGATGTGGTTCGATTTTTTTTGAGGTCTTGAATGAGTTTTCGAATGGAGATGGAGCCCCACGTAAGATGAGGTGACAGGCGGCTGCAGCTTTCACGACTTTCCCGAGGTTTCGATATATGTCGGCTGTAATTCTTGTATCGAAAAACCAAGAAATTTTCCCACAAGTTGAGTGCCTCTTTCTCTCCACCAGCTTGAATATTAAGCTCTTTGTTTGGGTGCTTGCTTAATTTAAAGCGAACTTTTATTTGACTGTCTAAATGAAATGGTACGAATTCATTCAGTTTGACTTCGTGTTGTGGTTCAGACATAAATCTGTTCCATTCGTCATTCCACTTGACCCGACTTTTCAGCCCGCGAAGCACAGCAAATTGAGGCAACTCGCTCCAAGCGATGGCATTGCTCTTACAAAAAGTCTTAATTTTTTTATCCCTAGAATAGGTAAAGGCATTTCCTGTTTCCTGATGGCTCAATAAGTTAAAGCATCCGTGATGTCTTAAAAGTTCGCTAAAAATAATAGAGGGATCCCCTTGCAGAACATGTAGAATTTTTGTTTTTGAATTTAATCTTTTGCCAATATCTATTAAACATTCGTAAGCAAACCTCCAATGCCTGTTTGCAAAATCGTCTTGATGCAACCAATCGTCTTCTAAGATAAACAACACCAATGTAGGTAACTGACTCTCAACGGCTTTTGCAAGCGCCGCGTGATCGTGAAGACGTAAATCTTTTTTCAGCCATACTACATTAAACATGTTGTAAAAACAAGCGACTAAGTGAAGTGTTTAGGATTTTTTGAGCAAATGGTTGTGTACATAATCTTTTACTCCATTTTCAAGTTGGGTAAAAGGAATTGAATAACCTTCACTGAGTAATTTTGACATATTGGCCTCTGTGAAGTATTGATATTTGTCCCGAATATCCTCCGGAGTGTCAATAAATGAAATTTTAGGGGTTTTATTCAATGCAGAAAAAGTGGCCAAGGCCAAATCTATAAATGTGCGCGCTTTTCCGCTTCCCAAATTGTAAATTGTTGATGCGGGTCTTGTATTCATCAAGAAAAGACAAACATTTGCAATATCTTTTACATATATGAAATCCCTTAATTGCCCTCCATCTTTGTAAGCTTGGTTGTGCGAACGAAAAAGTTTCATCTCACCAGTGGCTCTTATTTGATTGAAAGCATGAAAAATTACACTAGCCATCCTTCCCTTGTGAGTTTCATTTGGGCCATACACATTGAAAAATTTTAATCCTACCCAAAAAGGAGGACGCACCTGCTGTTGAGTTACCCATTTATCAAACTCATTTTTGGAAATACCATATGGATTTAGCGGAGCTAACTTTCCTAAAATTCCTTCATTGTCCTCATAGCCATGTTCTCCCTTTCCATAGGTTGCTGCGCTGCTTGCATATACGAGAGGAATCTTTTTTAAACTACAAATTTTCCAAATTGATTTTGAATAATTTAAATTAAGATCTTCTAGAATTTCCCACTTGAATTCGGTAGTATCGGTGCGTGCGCCTAAATGAAAGATGAAGTCAATACTGTCTTGCGTATTTTCTAACCACGAAATAAATAAAGTTCGATCAATTTTTTTGTGAAAATTTAGTTTTTCGTGATTCCCCAACTTCTCGGACACGCTAAAGTCGTCTACCAAAATGAGGTTTCTAAATCCTTCTTCATTTAGGACTTTACACAAATAACTTCCAATGAATCCTGCGGCACCTGTTACTACGATCATCTCCTTTCTCTTAAAAGAGACCATTTATTTCGGCATCTATCGAATGAATTATTTTCCCAAGGTCTTCTTGACTTTCGGGAAAACGGTTGTTATCAACATCAATAATGAGCAGTTTTCCTTTGTCGTAAGTGGAAATCCAGGCCTCATAGCGCTCATTTAATCGTTTGAGGTAATCCAAACGGATACTTTCCTCGTAATCTCGGCCCCTTTGTTGGATTTGATTCACTAAGGTAGGAACGCTCGCTCTCAAATAAATCAAAAGGTCGGGCGAGGAAACAAAGGAATCCATTAAATTGAACAAGGAGAAGTAATTTTCAAAGTCTCTTGTAGTCATTAGGCCCATTGAATGAAGGTTCGGTGCAAAAATAAATGCGTCTTCATATATGGTTCGATCTTGAATAACTGTATGCTTTGTTCTTTTTATTTCCTGTATTTGAGTAAATCGGCTATTGAGGTAATAAATCTGAAGGTTGAAGGACCATCTTTGCATATCGTCGTAGAAGTCATTGAGATAAGGATTTTGGTCCACATCCTCGTAATGAGTTTCCCAACCGTAATGCTTTGATAAAAGATTTGTTAAGGTAGTTTTTCCAGACCCAATATTTCCAGCAACAGCTACATGCATAATTATGAAATTTAAGAATGCTAAAATAGTGAATTTAGGTCCGTGCAAGTCAGTTGTTAGTAACTTTTTAACCTATTTTGTAAAGGAGGATTTTATTTCCTTTTTGGAAATAAAAATAACCATTGGAATACGTAATCTTTTCCGCCTCAGCAACTGGATTTTCACCAATCCCCTGTTTTTTCGTGTTAAGGTCTAAGATGAAAAAAGCGTTATCTCCAAACTCAAAAAAAGTACTGGCCTTAATAAAGCTTTTCGGGCCACAAGAAAAGTCATTTTCTTGCATCAAATTTAAGTTTAAGTCAAATGAAAAAGTTCGCTCTCCATCGCTTATCCACAGTTGTTCGTCCTCTTCTTTCAAATAACTTATGTTTCCTGAAAATCCAATGAGACCAGTTATATTTTTTAACTGTTGATACACTACTTTCTTATCGGTGTCCAATTGAAGTACAGAGGAATTCACACGGTCATAGATCCATACCGAATTTGCTCTGCTCGAGGAAGCGATGGCCGTTGCATTTAGGATGCTGAAATCATCTAAATTCAAACAAGATGTAATCGGAGTGAGGGTATTGTCAAAAATACAAATTTGTTGTTGTTCCTCAGAAAATGCTATGACTTTTTGCGCACTGTTAAAAACTAATTGAGAAATTTCTCCTTGCGATTTAATAGCCTGAGAAAATTGAACTTTTCCAAGAGTATCTAATTTACTTAACTTATTGTTTTCTTGAGCATAATGATTTCCTAGTGGGTCCACGAACCACTGAACCGTTTTCACTGGTAATATTACTTCCCGATGAAAATTAAACTGCGATAAAAATGAATGAGACACACAAAGAAACAAGAAGATAATACTTTTTTTCATTAGGCTTTTGTATTCAAAAGTTGTTCCACCAATTGACGATCATTCGTTAGACGAGGAATTTTGTGTTGTCCTCCTAATTTTTGTTGGCTTGAAAACCACTTTTGGAAGGTGCCTTTTTTGAGGTAATTAAACTTTGGTTTTGCAATGTTTAAATCTTTATATCTCTTTGCCTCGTAATCTGCATTTTCCTCCATGAGTTGCCTATCAATAGCCATTTCAAAAGTATTAAAATCACCGGGAGCTTGATCAAATTCGATGAACCATTCATGTCCGCCGACAGATGTATGCTCATTAAAAAATGGTGCAACGGTATAGTTTGTCATTCGAAAAGCCATAAGTTTATTTACGGTTGCCATAGCTCTTTCAACATGATATTCAAGAACTTTCTCACCAAAAGCATTTAAGAATTGGGTGGTCCTACCTGTAACAATAAATCGGTAAGGGTGAGTTTGGGTAAATCGAATGGTATCTCCAATAATATAACGCCAAAGTCCTGCCGATGAGGAAATTACCAATGCATAGTCTTCCTCGGTTTTGACATCTTTAAGGTTTAACACGTTTTTGGAATTGATGTCATTAAAGGAGTCCATAGGAATAAATTCATAATATACCTCTGAATTTGTCATCAGTAATAACTCATTTATATCCTTTTGGTCTTGCATACCGAAATATCCCTCAGAGGAATTATAAGACTCCACATAATTTATTTCTTTTCCAATGAGTGTATCAAACGTCTTTCGATAGGGCCCAATATTCATTCCCCCGTGAATAAATAATTCAAGCTTTGGCCAGACTTCCGAGATGCTATTTTTATGACTGATTTCAAGAATCCTTCGAAGCAGGAGAGAGGTCCAACTGGGTATACCCGCAATAATGCAAACATTTTCATCTAAAACGGCCTTTGCCATTTGGTCTAGTTTCACTTCCCAATCTCCTTGAAGTGCAATTTCTTTTGCAGGGGTTCTTCTCATTTCTGTCCACCAGGGTAAATGGTCAATAATAATGGCAGATAAATCTCCGATGAAAATCCCGTTACGCTCCTTGCGTATCTCGCCGCTACCACCAACAATTAAATGTTTTGCATTAAACAATTTTCGATTTGGCAAATTGGCATAGTATTGTGCCAAAAGGTCTTTTCCGTTGGCATAATGGTTTTCCTGAAGGGATTGAATGGTGACAGGGATTAATTTCTTTCTATTTGCTGTAGTTCCTGAGGATTGGGCGAACCACATTGTTTTTCCTGGCCACAATACATCCTCTTCACCTTGCATCGTGCGATCGATGTATGGTTTTAAGGTGCTGTAGTCTTGTAAAGGAATGTCGTTGAAGGAAATATTTTTATCACTTACTGTGGCTTGTAATTCGCAAAAAAAACGGGTTTTTTGAAGCTGATAGCTTAGGTATTCGATAGTACTGTGTTGGGTTGCAATTGGGTTGTCGCGATAAAAGTTGATTCTGTTCATTCTTTTACCGATAAACCAAGCAAATACGGCGTTAAAAGCCATTGAAGAAAAAAATTAGCCCCAAATAAGAATGTACACTATGATACCCAAAAGTGCAAGGGTATATAAAGTACCCAATGCAACCGTTGAGCTTTCGAAAAAAGTGTCACCTTTTTTATCGTTTGATTGACCTCCCATAGCTATTAGAAAAAGTTGAAAACATTAATCTCTTCCACCAAGTAACCTCAAAAGCGAAAGGAATAAGTTAATAAATAATATATAAAGTTGTAAACCTCCAATTAATGACATCTTTTGCATTCGTTCCCCGCTCAGCCCCTGCTGCGATACAGCTTTTAACTGTTGCATCTGGTAGGCCGTAAGTCCTGTAAAAACAAAAACTCCTATGCAGGAAATTATAAAGTCAAACTCTCCACTCTTCGTGAACATGTTAACAATGGAGGCTATAATCATTCCAATCAGCAGCATGTAAAGCAAACTCCCAAATTTAGTTAGGTCTACTTTGGTGGTGTATCCTAAAAAGGCCATGCCTCCAAAAGCCCCAGCACTCACGAAAAATGTTCGAATAATATCACCCATCGGAAAGGCAATAAAAATAGTGGACAGACTTAGTCCCATTAGGGCTGAGTATGCAATAAACAGCAGCGTCAGCGTGCCCATGGAAAAGCGCTCCACACCCCATTGGATAGCAATGCTAATCAATAATGGGGAGAAAATAACCACCCAAAAGGTAAAAGAAATTCCACCATCTGCCGCTATGAATAATTTGGCAAAATAGTCTAAGTTTGTACCTACCACATATGCCAAAATACCGGAAATAGCCAACGCGCCAAACATGTAGGTGTAAACACTTCGGAAGAAGACGCGTGTTGCGTCTGCAGCATGATAATGATTGTTGTATTCACTCATGATTAATGTAGTTTTGAATGCACTAAATTAATAAATTCTTTTCTTGTTGCGTCATTTTGTAAAAATAACCCTGTAAAAGCACTCGTTGTTGTTGCTGCATTTTGTTTTTGAACCCCTCTCATCTGCATACACATGTGAGCGCATTCTAGCACAACAGCGACGCCTTGAGGATTTAAATTACGCTGAATGCAATCTCTTATTTCTATGGTAAGCCTTTCCTGAACTTGTAATCGTTTAGCATACGCATCAACGACACGTGGAATTTTACTCAATCCAACAATGCGACCGTTGGGAATATATGCGATATGCGCTTTTCCAAAAAAAGGAAGCATGTGATGCTCACACAGTGAATAAACGTCAATGTCTTTGACAATAACCATTTCCGAATATTCCTCGTGAAATATTGCTTGATTCATAATTTCGTCGGCATTCAGTTTGTAACCTTGTGTTAAAAATACCATGGCTTTTGAGACACGCTCTGGAGTTTTTAGGAGTCCTTCTCGATTTGGATTTTCGCCAAGTTGCTCAATTATTTTACGGTAGTATTCCTCCATTGGATTTAATATCATTTTCTAAACGAAAGTTGCCTAAAAAGGTTCTTTACCGCCGAAATATTCTACAAAATTATTTTCTGTCTCCTCTAGCTTGATTCTGGTTAACTCACCGCCCTCTCGACGAATCGGTTCTTCCAAGATACTCCAAATGGTAATTGCCATATTTTCTGTAGAGGCCATTACATCTTTCATCAAAGGAACATCTAAATTCAAGTTTTTATGATCTAGTGTTTCAATTACTAACTCCTTTACTAATTTCGAGAGCGTTTTTAAATTCATGACAAATCCCGTGTCCTTGTGGGGTACTCCTTTCACTGTTACCCACAATTCAAAGTTGTGGCCGTGCCAATTTTTATTTGCACACTTCCCAAAAATCTCCTCATTCTTTTCATCTGACCAATCCGCTCTGTAAAGTCTATGCGCGGCATTGAACGTTTCTCTTCTTGTTATATAAATTGGTTTCATGCCTCTTGATTTTCGTCGATTAAACATTCTACATAACCCTCACTGTCTATTTGTTGTAAATGAACAGAAACTATTCTGTTCACTAGTTTAGGGTCGAACTCATGTTTTACTTTGATGTAGTTATCCGTGAATCCATACATCCACCCGTTAGACTCCTCTTGTTCAAATAAGACCATTCTTCTTGTATTCAAATGTTGCGAATAGAAATAATGTTTTTTTCTATCCGAGAGCAAGTGCAGGAGTTTGCTTCGTTCTCTTCTCTTTTCCATGGGTACCTTGTCGCCAAGTTTTTGCGCACCGGTATTTGCTCGTTCGGAATACGTAAAGACGTGAAGGTAACTTACATCCAGTTCCGCTAAGAAATTCAAAGTTTCCGTAAAATCCTCATCTGTTTCACCTGGAAAGCCAACAATAACGTCTACGCCAATACAGGTCATTGAATTGTGTTTTTTTATTGTTTCAACCCTTTCTTTGTATAAGGCACGTTCATATTTTCTGCGCATCAGTTTCAATAAGCGATCCGAACCCGATTGTAAGGGAATATGAAAATGCGGCATAAATCGATTAGATTCATTCAGACAAAATTCAATAATGTCGTTGGTAAGAAGGTTGGGCTCGATGGATGAAATTCGAAACCGGTCGATTCCTTCAACTTTATCAAATTGTTTCACTAAGGAAAAAAAGTTTTCATCAGACCCTTGACCAAAATCACCTATATTCACGCCCGTTAAAACTACTTCTTTCACTTCTGTTGTTGCTATTTTATTCAATTCTTGCAACGTTTTTTCAATGCTGGCATTTCGACTTTTCCCTCGAGCAAGGGGTATGGTACAAAAAGTACAGAAATAATCACACCCGTCTTGAATTTTCAAAAATGAACGTGTTCGGTCTCCAATCGAATGAGAAGGAACAAAATCCACAACTTTTTTTATATTTCCTTGGGCAATAAGTACCTTCTCTGTGGTATCGTGTTGGTCAATGTATTCAAGTATATTAAATTTTTCATTTGCTCCAAGAACCATGTTCACTCCGGGGATTCTCCCGATTTCGTCGGGTTTTAGTTGCGCATAGCAACCTACAACGGCTACAAAAGCATCTGGATTTATTTTTTTCGCTCTCTTAACCAATTGTTTACACTTTTTATCAGCATTTTCAGTCACGGAACACGTATTGATCACAAAAATATCAGGAGCATCTTCAAAGTCCACTTTGGCAATCCCTGAGTCTTCAAATAAACGAGATATGGTTGAGGTCTCGGAGAAATTTAACTTGCACCCGAGCGTGTAAAAAGCAACTTTTTTAAACTGATTCATCGCGAGGTGCAAAGGTACATAGTTCCAATGTTATCTCAAACTTAAAACGTAACTTCGGATCTTAATTTTTTCTATGCGTAAATTATGGTTCAGTCTTTTTGACTTTTCTTTCGATTACAAGGGAGACGAGCCTAATTTTTGGGACGAGAAACAATTTATCTGGTCCTCACATTTTCAGGATAATTTCAATTTAATCTGTGACGAGCTAGAAACCTATTTAGAAAAAAACGAGCTCAATTCTTATTTCAATAAGCACATGACGAACAAAATTGATGCATGGAAAACACGCTCGCTGAAAACATGGGGAATTGAACATTACAAGAATCAAAAACATTTCCCGTTGGCCACTAAATTAATGAATCAATTTCCGGAAATCATCTCGCTTTCTTTTTGTTACCTTGAACCTGGCGGTAAGATTCTTCCGCACTGCGGTGATACGAATGCCATTGTAAGATGCCATTTAGGCCTTATTGTTCCGAAGGATACTGAAAAGTGCATCTTTACGGTCCGCGGTGAATCAAAATCCTGGAAAAAAGGCGAATGGATTGTTTTTACGGATGCCTATACGCACGAAGCTGATAATAACACAAGTGAAGGAAGATACATCTTGCTAATGGACGTGATCAGAGAGGATTTTAAATACAAAAAGAATGGAATCTTGGCCACCGTTTTAACATCCTTATTTCTTCAAAAAAGAGCCCAACGGTTCCGTTGGTTGTATAAACTTCCTCAATGGATGATGCGAATTATCGTATTTTTTCTAAAACCCTTGGCTTTTATATCACTAAAATTGGTCAACCTCTTCAAGGTTTATTAGATTTTCTCTTCCATTTCTTAATCATTTGTTTGATGCTTAAGGGAATACGGCGATAAATCTTCAATAGCCATTCTCTGTAACACTTCGCAAGAATGAAATAGTAAATTTGTTTAAAGCGATTCGGTGCTTTTATTTCAACGGTATCTTCGTAACCAAAAAGTCTCAATTCGTTTTCGCAAATTGAATTTATCTCAAGAATTACAGGCAATTCCAACTGTTTATATTGTCCTATTTTGAATTCGCTTGGCTTCAAAATTAATCCAGAATGAAAGTTTTTTAAATGGTTCATAAATGCAGGATCGACATCCTTTTCTTTTTGTTCAAGAAATGAGACGAAAACACCTTCCGTTTGAAGCATCTTCTCTTGAAAATCAATTTTTAAATGGCGACATATTTTCTGCAATTCGACGTGAGGCTGTCTAACAAAATTCTCGTACTTAATCACTAAATAATCATCTGCCAAATGC
>Ga0194117_10003138_pt1 | contig 16880 bp, 8 predicted proteins | sample TA2MahsurfametaG_FD_160579 | JGI IMG/M metagenome (GOLD analysis project Ga0194117, IMG submission 160579) | Freshwater microbial communities from Lake Tanganyika, Tanzania - TA2015009 Mahale N1 surface | ecosystem: Environmental > Aquatic > Freshwater > Lake | place: Tanzania: Lake Tanganyika...
TTTTGTAATTGAGCACACTTAAATGTAAACATAAAAATTTTCTTTTAACATATATCTGAAATTGTAATGTTATTTCACAAAGGATATTTACTTGAAAGAGTTCGCTTTAAGAACAATTACACTTATTTTATCTTCATTTATATTCAACAGGTATAATCATCCCTTTCGAGGTTTACATATTATCATCCTAACCTTTAATATCTTGTTTTCATTTATCAATCATAAAAGGATCTGCTTCAGTTTTCAAATCTGGATAAGTCATTGATTTTGGGGTAATTTTGCTAAATTTATAGTTTTTATTGACAAAATATTGGATACACGGCAACAAAAAACAAAGCAACAAACAAATGATATGATTTAGAGCAAAAAATCAGCAGCAGTTGGCAGGAATCTTGGATTTAACGGTTTGGCATCTCACACAGACCAACTCGGTGTCTTTGCAGCTATCTGTGCAGAATGGGTAGCACCAGGCTGTTCCACCAGTGAGCAAGAACAAAACAAGGCACCAGACAATGGTGATGCAGCCGATTTTCTTTCTGGGGATGTTTCCGGTATCTTTTCCGCAGGTAGGGCATGGTGAGCCATCTCTTGATCCTCCGTTGTTTCCGAGGTTGATGATCATTGGTCCTTGAGCAGGGGCAGGAGGTGGTGGGTAATAGGCAGGTGGAGGAGCTCCATATCCAGGTTGTACGTACATTTGTTCAGATTATAAATATTATTAAAACGCTAATAAAATCACTTGCTTTTAGCATGCGATTACATTTTAAATTTATTGCATTTTTTAATGACTTTAAAAAACATAGTACGTGGATTATTAAAGTTTCCTTACTGAATATTTCAGCATATAGATCGTTTGACCAGTCTTCAGTTCCAAGATTAACTCTTTTTGTTTGATATGGATGATAATTTTATTTATTTGTTTTGAAAGGTAAACAAGATCATTCAGCAGCAGTTGGCAGCAACCTTGGATTTAACGGTTTGGCATCTCACACAGACCAACTCGGTGTCTTTGCAACTGTCTGTGCAGAATGGGTAACACCAGGCTGTTCCACCAGTGAGCAAGAACAAAACAAGGCACCAGACAATGGTGATGCAGCCGACAGTTTTTCTCGGGATGTTTCCGGTATCTTTTCCGCAGGTAGGGCATGGTGAGCCATCTCCTGATCCTCCGTTGTTTCCGAGGTTGATGATCATTGGTCCTTGAGCAGGGGCAGGAGGTGGTGGGTAATAGGCAGGTGGGGGAGGTGGCATAACAGGCATGACTGGTTGCATCATAGGCTGCATGACTGGTTGCATCATAGGCTGCATGACAGGTTGCATATACATCTTCTTGAGAGTTATAAATAAATTATAAGTCCTAATTAAATCCTTAATTCATTTTATCCCTTTATTTTTTGCTTCTAGACTTATATATTTATGTTGCTACTTGGAGGCTTTGGCAATCGATAGCAATTGATTCATTTTTTTTTCATTTGATTCTCTAATTCAGGGGAATAAGTACCATAAGTTTTTATAAATTGAATTAATAAGTAAATTTTACTTATTCTTGAGAATAAAAATTAAAGTTTGAGGCAAAGAAGGTTAAAAGAATCTTAAAGAAACTTAATCATTGATATTAATCTAAATATTGTATCGAAATTAAAGATATTTATAATTCATTTTTTTACGTGAGTATTCTCACTCAAATTAACGTTATAACCGTTGATAATATTCACACTTTGGATGAATCTAAAGTTAGATTATGGAGGTTGCATATATCTCATTTAAATCCCTGTCTATCCAACGCTTGGCATTTTCTCACTTAACTTAGATTTCGCTCTGGTCTTTTATTCAACATTGAAAAAACCGTTGTTATGATTCTCGCCAGAAAATGCGTTTGCATTCTTGTTGCCTTCATTCATTTTTTAATTGGATTATCGCTTTTAAAACATGGTGAGAGACTATGAATGTGAGAAATCTTTTTTCATTTCGCAGAATTCTCTACTAATATGGTTTGTTTTTGCAGAAACTAAACTATGGTTGAGTTTTTTAAGTGACTAGTTTTCAAAAGACACTCTTTAAGTACTAATTTTTAATTAAGAAAGTAATTTATCCTTTGTTTAAAGTTCCATACTTTTCTGCTTAACTTTGTAAGACAATGAATAGACTCCCTATTTCAATTTCTTATTCTCTTTGAATAAAAAATTGATTTCTCGGTCATAAGTTTAAATTAGCCTCGCGATCTCCATTTGTTGTTTTTAGGTCAATTTTTATAGTTTTTAGATTTTAGTATAATTGTTCTAAGATACAATGTTACTGTATTTTTATTTGAGATGTTTATATTTGACCTAAATTTACTTTTTACTTGACTATAGACTTATGATTTTCTTGCGGTATTACTAGATGATTAGCTTAACGGCATCATTCTGATGTGGATCGTGGATTAGAGATAACCCTAAGGACTGTTCAACTTTTTGTCTTTATTAGAATACTTCAAAATCAATCTATCGATTTCTAAGTTAGCTGCATTCTTTAATCAGTTTCTAAATTGTAAAATTGGCTTGCTACAACTTCTTTCTTAACTCTTAATTACTATTTTCTTTAAGATTTTACAAAATTCTGCAGTTTTCTTATTCGATTTTAGCAATTTTCGACTGCAGCTGTATCGATTCTTGTGCAAGTGTTTTCTCTCTCGCTTCATGAGTTTGAATTGCCATTAAACTTTCCTGGTAGACATGATGCAGAATTTCTGCTTAACGTGCGAGTTAGTTGTACTTCATAACTTCATTTTACAGTTATTAATGAAATTTGATTTCTTGCAACCTCAACTTCTCTTCTAATTCCTTGTAATGTACACTTTCATGCATTTTTTGTTCAAGCTACTTACAATAATTTTCTAACTATTGGCAATGTCGATCAAGTTGCATATATTTAGAGTCTAGAATGTTGTTTTAGTCATCTAGATCTCTGACATTTCGTTGTAATTCTGCGATTTAGGTGTTCAATACAGCTATCTGTTTATCTTTTTGATTGCTTGCCTACTTCAGTTGACGATTGATTTCTATCAGTTTATTGATTTGCTTTAGTGCTTTTTAGTATCGGATTTTTAACGTGTCCGATGAAATGTTTGATAACCCTGATAGACCTACCGAACTCATCGTCTTCTACAACTATAATATTTAGCATAGGGTATTAACTCATAAATTTGAAATAATCTAAATAACTTTCAATTTGATATGATGCTAAAGTTATTAAGCTTAAATATAGTGATTTAGATCATTCAATATCTTAAATTTATTCATCATCCTATATCTGTTCATAGGATGAAGCAATACTCTTTGCTCTTTCGATTATCTTCTCTACGCTCTCAGGAGTACCGAAACTCTTTTAGAGTTGTAAGTATTTCTTCAGCAGTGAGACAGTTGACTTCTTTTTCAGGCCAATTGACAACGCTCTTTATAATAAATTTCTAGCCTTTTCAACATTTTATGATTTTGTCTCTTGATCGATATAAACAGACCATATGTCAGCTCTAAATATTATGATTATTACCGTTTGGGGTATTTGCTTACCAATTATTCAAGGATGTTTCTACCTTTTTCGGATTGCTTAGATTCAAAAAGTGACTTAGCATGATTTATTTATATTTGTAAGACTTCATTAGATTTAAGGCATTGTTTTGCTCTTCTCATTATCTACTTTATAGATATACTTGTAGGAATTTGATGACCCGCTCTTTCATAAGTGTGTAACATCTTTAAGAAAGCAATATAGGCTTTTGGTTCTCTATTGAACTTCTTGAGGATTTTCTTTCCAAACTAGATAGCTACTGGCCAGTTTTCTTCCTCAGTCAAAATTTATAAAATTCTGAAGTAAACAACGCAACTAACGTTTGCTTCGACTGCTTTTTTCACAGTACCTGTGAAATCTCCCAAAATCAGTTCAGTATTTAGCCAAGATATCCACATATTATCTTTATCTTTGATGTCTGTCAAAGAGTTGATGGCTCTTTGGAACTGTTGTCTCACTTAATCGGGAGTTGCAGTAGGTAAGAGTGATGAAATGTAAAGCAGATAACTTTCAGGACTTGGGTTAGCAAGCACAAGTGATTGATAGAACTACTTGGGATGTGGGAGTGGTTCAAAATGTGTTAGTTTATTTTGTAGTTCTTCTTTCTACTCCTTCGCTTGAATTTTCTTCAATTTTTAGATCTACTAGTGATTTTATTCTTATTCTGAAATCTATTATTCGTCCTACTCTTACATTTATTCATTATTTTCTGCTTCATTTTCTTATACTTCATTTTATACCTCCATCTCTTCAGACTACTACTTATCTTCTTCAACATCAACTTTACTTTGAGCTAACAGCTTTTTCAAACGTTGATACTCAGCTTATTAATGGTTCTAATTTTATTAAAGATTGGGTTATTATCTTGAAGGAGCTTCAATAGATGATAAAGATTGGAAATTTTACCAAAGTTACACTATTTTAGGATTAGTATCAAATGTAGTCTATAATCCTTCATACTTTTTGAACACTTTTTTGAATGTTGAAAGTCTAATCAATCTTTTCTAACCTTGTCTGCTATATTCAGTCACTTTAGCTGTGATAACTTTGCCAATCGGTAAGGCTTTTTCTAAAGTTTCATCCTCACCAGCTTATTAACAGTCTTTTAAAGCAATTATAGCAGTGAAATTTGAACTTTACAAACGAACTAAAGCTTTTCCTTTGACATAACCAGTTACCATGCCTCGAACTGTCAAGCCAACTCCATTCTCCAAAATTTAATCATTTAAAGGATAGCCATATTTTACCACACTCTCTCTTAAACTTGCATCAATCTGAACAACGTTGTTTTTCTATGCTACAAATTTAGAGTTGATCAATCGGCATAAGACTAATTTGTTTGAAACAAATACTTGTTACTTGTTCTGTATGTGATGATCACTAAGTTCTGATTTTTATACTCTCACATCAAAATTTCTACTGAGTGAGACAAAGCATCCTTTATCGCTATAACTTTTAAGATAGCCAAAAACTACAGTTTATAGTTTAAGAGCTGCAGGGCCAACAGCTTCGATCCTATTTCTATAATCTCCTCTTTTTTCATTTTCAGAATAGAGTTATACAACTTGTTTCATACTTTAGGGGAATCCATTTGCTACGATTGATTGTCTAAGACAAATATTTTTATCATCAACAATTCTTCCGATAGTATAATCACCAATTTGATACTAGTGTAAAGGATGAGGGGAGATGATATCTGTGACATCACAAATATGACAGTTTCTAAATTAGTCTTCTTTAGTTTGTACTCTATATGAGTTGCCTTGGATTTTAATTATCCTGCAGAATCTTAGATTTTTATCACTGATCTGTTAGGGAGGATATAGATAGTATTTTCCTTTCTTTGAAAAGATTTGAACCTTTTCACCAACTTTGAAGTTACTCTCAATATCTTGGATTATGGGAAGATCATCTAATGATGCAGGTTTAATACCATCGAAAATATTGATCTTTATCAATTTGTTTTTCTTTATTTTTACATAAATGGGATGGATACTTTTACTATTGATACTTTGAATAATACCAACAGTTGTGGATTCGTTCTAGTCAACCGTTTTCTAGGTCTTGCTATTTTTGTTTTTTCTGAGATCAGGTGGAGTTATGCTCAATCCGAGGTAATTTTTCTTGTTGTTGGTCACGTATGCCTCAAAACTTTATCCAATATTTGATTAAGTTAGCTCGATGTTGTTGAGTTGAAGCTATCTTTGAGAGATTATACCTTTTAGATTGTTACAAAACTCAACTACAACTCCATTTATATTGACGTTGCTAATGAACCCACAATATTTAGTGTTTTAGTCAATATCTTCAACTTTAAAAAGCAAGTTCTTAGCTGCTACAACTTTGGGATCGTAACAGACTTTGATTACTTTGCTCCACACATCAAGACACATTACTCTAAATTTGCCCTCTCCTTCTCCAAAGACTTTAAAGTTGCTGAAAGGTATTGTTTTTCCAATATCTCCGACTTTAAGTCCAACTTTTTTACTGCTCATAATCTGATATCTCTCAAAGTAATTATTTTCCTTGGCCCAGAATTTGTTAAGATTTTACATCTCGCTATGAAGATGAAGGGGATGGGCGAAAAATTCTTGATCATTATTGAAATAGGATTTTTGGATTTCTCTAAGTTCTGCTGGTTTTTAAAGAGAGGAGTAGATAGGTCTCTGAGGTTAGTATTTTTGGAGATTTCTGTGCTTTTAAGATAAGAAGAGAGTTGGAGGATTATTACAAGCATAGATAATTCTGGCTAGTATTTTTTCTTAGTTTGAGTAAGCTGTGCTTTCTTTGATTAAATGATCAGCATGAATAAAACCTGTAAAAATCTTTAAGAACTTGACGATAACTCCGTTAGGTAATACTTTGATCACTTTGGTGTTTACTAAAGTTCCAGGAACGACATAGTGTTCAAGTTCATATTTGCTCATCTATTACTCTTCAATACCCTTCAAACTCAAGGCTATTTCTTATTCACTGGCGAGTGTAACCTTAACTAGCTGCTTTTTCTCATCGATTTCTTTGATAACTGATATAACCTGTTTATTTTCTATAATTTCTTCGAAAGATTATTATGATAAGTATGCTTTAGGTAAAAATACTTTTGTTTTTTTCAAACCTTTAATTTTTAAATGACAGCCCATTTCTTCTTTAGATTTTATTTACCCAACTAAAACTTATCCTATTCTCAAAGTTTTTTCATCAACTTACGCAATATCAGCAAATGAAAGTTGTACTTTGCCAGCATTTCTAGGCTTTACAACTGTTCCAACTACAAAGTCTCCGGGTTAACGATAATTTTCCAAACCTTAGATAGAGGATTGCTAATTGGTTTTCTGCAAAGGAACATCCGTGAAGTCGATGTATGCTTTTTTATTTCTGAATAAATTGGCTACTAAGTACTTTCCTCCAATTCCTCTATCACAAATGGCTGCCAAAACTTGACTTCCGGCTTCTAATTTAGGTTCTGGAACCATTTCAAAGTTTTTCAAGGAGATTTTGTTGATCGTATAGAAATTGAATAGATCTTTTTGGAGGGGAGTATAACTCAAACTTGGCATGACAACCTAAGAGTTTACTTTGACTTTTTTACTTGGCTACTTTTTTTACAGAGAGATGGGTTATTAGTTTACTCTCTTGGGTGCTGAAGACTTGGATGATTTTCTTAGTTTCTGAAGGGCAGAAGATAGGAGACTGGTCTTATTGAAAAGAAAATCTGTGTTGAAGCGTTGTTGATTGTCATTATTGGGTCTGTTGAATTGCTTCTTGTCATTATTGTGGAATTTTGAAGGTGTATTTCTCATTGTTGATTTTATAATAATAAACGAATAGAATATAGCCTTATTTTATAATCATAATATACACATTTTACTCGTTCCAATCGAAAGATGGAGGATGATAATTATGTTCACAAAAAATTAAAATTAAAATGTTGGCGTTTATTCATTCGACTATATTACAACTACTTAAACACATATACTAAATACAGCATCGAAAAATAATTAAAACTTGGCAGGACCAAAAAAAACTATTCTGATCATATCCGACCAAAGTGTTTCAAAATATATTTCTCACCAGAATCCTTCAGATATAATAATAAAAGCATTTATGCCGAAAATACACATTACTATCGTTCCCAAAGAAATTGGTTAGTTATGGGATTAAATCTTGGAAGATGTATTAAATGATGTATGCAATCCCTCACATTTGGTACCTCATTTGCCACTAACTGAACTCATTCCACATAAATACAATTCTAAGTATAATCTCTATCAAGGAAAATGTCATCAACAGACCACTTCAAATCTATGTGGATACCATGCTACATTTAATACTCTCTGTTTTCTGAATTTTGTGAGGAGAGGGGAGAGTCATTACGATATTAACAGTGGAGCATCCTTCTGGAGATTTAAAAGAAGTATTGAGTAATTTTTATTTGGGATGAAAAAAAGGCTAGGCAAAGGAGAGGAGTGGCCTTGGAGAGAATCTGATATCTTATATGGAGATTTCTAACGAACCTACAACAAACTATGTTTATAGTAATTCCATGAGTTTGAAATATTTAGGAGGCATTAACAATTCGAACTCTATTCATTCACTTGGTAATTTCAATATCAAAATCTGATCATCAGCGAATAGAAAAAAATATAGCTCAATAAGATGATTTAGTATTTCAAATCTTATAAGAAAGATAAACCTTTGGTGATTAGTTTCATGCTTGCAATTGATGTGCATTGGATGTGTTTGCAGGCTGTTAAAGTTGGAAATTATAAACAGTATTGGTTTTTTGATTCATTTAATCGAGATGTACTAGATCTTTCAGAACAATAGATTTACTAGTTTGTAGATAATCTCAACAGATAAAGAGTAAGCCTCAAAAAATAGCCTTTCAGTGAGTATTTTAAAAGAATGCTGCCAGTTTGCTTTAAAGATACTCAGATAACTCTAAAACTACTAATTGACTGTCTGGAGGGTGTGACAACAATAGAGTAATACGTTTATAATCAACAATTTAACATTTTCGCGATACACCTGTAGCAATATTGGTAAAACGATCAATTACGATTCTAAACAACTATTAAGTAATATTGGTATAATATCACCTCATTTATGAGGTTACCCGTCCAATTCCACCTCTTTTCTCCTGAAAATCACCGGAGATTCAAAAAACTGGTTGAAGTGTTAAAAATACAAAAATTGTACTCGTAGTAAAGCAAAAGGTTGTATCAATTGGTAAAAAAGTATGAGATAACAATTTGTATTTGAGTATTTTGATATCTAAATTCTTTATGATCAATATAACTGTAATCATGTAATCATAGTTTTAAGTCTTATTTAATTTCGCAAACGTTGCTTAGTATGTAGGATATCTTGTTTTAGAAACCTATGATATTGCCTTGGGTAAATACGACCTCGATGTATTCCTTGTATAGTTTTTAAAGAGCTCTGATAATTTTATCTAAAGTTTTAATTTAATGGTTTATTGGTTTCTCTAGGGCTTACAGCAGTGATTTTCTCTTAGCTTGTAGTTGTTAAAGTTGTAACTTCAATTATTTATTCTAGTTTTCTTTCTACTGAAGTTTTGTAGTGGACTCGATCTGTTCTTGTCTTAAAGATTTGAGCTCTGATTTTGCAGATTAAATTTCAAGAGCTCTTCCTTAATTTTTAGTGATTTCAGTTTCAAGCTTTTAATTTTTCTAGCTCAACTGTTTTATTTTCTATTGGAGTTCTGCTCTTTCAGCCTCATATTTTTGTACTTTGTCACTTAGAGTAGAGATCTAGATGTTCAACTTTTTGATGAATTCGGTTTTCTCCTAGCGATATTTCCTTATCTCTGTCTTTGAACGTTCGTATTTATCCAATATCTTTTTGGATTTCAATTATTTTTATTTTAACTAATCTGCTATTTTCTATAAACTGTCTCTATCTTCTTCCATTTTCTTCTTTAAATTCTAGATCTATTTTTATTTTTGCTGCAATTTGGTTCTTTAGATCGCCAACTTTTTTTATGCATCTTGCAATTGAGTTTTAAGTAGCTATAGTTCAGGATTAGTTGCATTCGATTAATTGCTTCTCATCTCCAACAATACTTTTTTCTATTCTTGCAGATTTTGGATGAGAGATGTTTTCTAAACTAACTACTTTTACAGTTTTATCGATTTTTACTGGAGTTCTTTTGTCTACTTAGATAATAATTGACTCTGCTGTTTGAGTGTCTGCAAAATCTACTTATTATTTTCTTAGCTTGCCGTTTTATTTTTCAAATCATTCTAATACTTTTTAATAGTCTATTGCAACTATTTCATTTTCTCGACGCTTTCTCCACCGCTACCTCCTAAATTTTTGGCTCGGTCTTTGATTTACTCATTGGTTTGTTGTAATTTGTTGATATGCATGATGACATCTCCAATCAAAACCTTGATTTCTTGTAAATCCTCTTCAAAAGTATATCTTTACTCTTCTCCCTCCTTATTGCCAGTTTTGCTGTTTTACTTTTGCTATTGAATAAAGGCTTTGATATCATCTTTGTTATTTTTTGTAATTTCAGCAATGTCTTCGATACTTAATTTGATCTCTGACATCAGCTTCTTGTAGTCTTCGATCTCTTTCACACTCAAAAAAGATACATCAACACTTTTTTTTCGATTGAATTAGGGTTACTATTCTGTTGTTTTGGTGATAACTTATTTGAGTCTATTGAACATAATTCAAATGATAAGAATTTATAACTTAGATCAATCCTCATGTAAACTATATCAACAGTGTAGTCATATTGTCACATCCAGTTTATTCAGTCGTTTATTTTGCTACTAAGGAGTCCAGAAGATTTTTTAATATGGAAGAAGCCTCATTTCCTGTTTTCCTTTCGTTACTTATTCTTGTTATCATGGGTTGGCTGTCATTTGTATACTTCTACCAGATACCATCACAACCCATTATGATAAATTCGTCATCGGCTTGTCTATTAATCTAAGTTATATCTGGTTTGCAAGTTATCAGTTGCTCCTACCAACTTTTTCCTTTGACCTTCTTGTAGTTGAAATCTCCAAAACTACGTGAAAGATTTAGTCCTCCATTAACTCTACCATTTACAATATCACCACCTGCAGCTTGTATCCTTTTTCTCTAAATCTAATTCTATGGTTTGTGATCACTAGAAAGAGGTAAAGCATGTCCCTTTCTACAAAGTACAGCTCTAGAATCACCAGCATTCGCAGTGTATATCTTGTTAGGAGTGATGAGAACAACACACGCTGTACAGCCAGTCCCTAAAGCGATGTTTCCATCGTTGTAGCTGGCAGCGTCATACTTTTTTCTTATTATTTTGAGTTACTCCTCGCCTTATCTACTTTCAATAATCTAGTCAACTCTCCGAAAAGCTTAAATCAACGCTTCTTTGTATTTTGATTATTTGTATTGTTTGAGAGTCTTCAATGTAGGTACAAATATTTTCTATACGAATTTAGAAACTTCAACACCTTCGTTATTAGCTAGTTACCTCCGTGTCCGTCGAACACTCCGAAGATGGAGTTACCTCCACCGATATCAAGTTATGATATTGCTGCATCTTCCATATTCCTTCGCCATCCTAGATACTAATCGGATTACCCTGCATTTCGCATCGGGCAAATCTTAACTTGAGTTTTAGATTTTCTGCTTTATATGAAGTTTTTTCGAGATTGGGTTGTGCTAAATATGGACCCATTATAGTTATAATAATATGAAGATAAGCATTAAAAAACTCAAAATGAAAAATTACAGTAGATTATTTATTTTCCATAACAATAATATTGATTCATTGCTATCCTTGTCCTTTATCAGTCGAATAGTGTTTCCAATCCATAGCAACTGTAATATCATAACATCCGTTTTATAAATCAAAATAGTTGACTAAACACAGTTTTGTTTTTAATTATCACAATAATTTAATTGTTCGCAGGATTATTACTCATAATACTGCATTGTTAAATAAAACTACTTAAATGAAAAAGTATTAAAATTTTAATTATTTGACTGTTTATCATTAAACATAAACTTAGATATCAAATAAGAACTGTTATCTTTTGATATCCATCTATAGTAAATATAAACATTACATTCAGAAATTAACTGGCTAGCGCCCTGTTACTTCTCTATAAGTCTATAATGCCTTTTGGAACTCTTTCTTTTTTGTGATGCGACTTTGATTTCTTTTATACACAGTCTCCAAAGAATCTAACACGTTGCCAGCTATAAATTCCTTACAGGCTTTGATTGAAAACTCAATTTATTCAATTACCCGCCTTAGATGCTGTGCTTGTTAGCATTGCTATTTTTTTTACTCAATTAAAAAGACTTAGTTCTATTTTTTGGTAATTACATCACGAGCTAGTTTTTAATACGATAAGGCAAACTACTAACCATCGATTTGCTTTGTTATTTCATCCAACACCAAAATGAAGTAAACGCGTTGGTTGAAAAACTGATTGTATTTTGGTAGAATTGCTGCATGCTTATGATTTTACAGCCAGTGTTTGAGAATGTTGTGGTAAGTTTTTTGGACATTGCGATTTGTACGAATCTTATTGCTTTTTTACAATTTAGATGATATAGCTAGTTTTTTGTCTTTTTGAGTTTTGGTATTTCCCTCGTGTGGTTATTTTTTATATTACTCACCATGAGAATGGGAGATATCAGAGGAGAGATTATGCAGATCAAAGAGAGGGAGATTACGGCATTGCTCGCTATCTTAGAAAAAGTCTGAATAATAGTTGAATTTCTAGGCTATTTCTTGCTTCATAGATTCTGTAAGTATAAATAATAATCTTAAAATAAATACTTTAATAAAGAAATGATACTAAAAGAGGCAGAAGCCTATTAAAATCTGGTATTTCATTATAAAGTTGTTTATCCAGCCAAATATTTTTACCTTTATAATTTAAATAATAATGGAGTCACCTTAACTAGTTCTTTGTAACAAGACTGAAAGAGTAACTATTTTCAAAATCCCTCCTCTTTCTACCTCCAAAGGTTATTATCTGGACGATTGGAAAGAAATGATTTGGTAGGGTGGAGTCAAAGTTACCGAAAAAAATCGGGTAATCAAGATTTCCTTTATTGATAAAAATGGAAAACTTTTTGGATAAACAAAGGTTCCTACGAACTATAAATAAGCTATCGTTAAAACTATGGATAGTTCGAGAGGATATGCAGTCCGTCTGTAAAATCCAAGAGGAGGATATCTCTGGGTAGGAGTAGCATTTAGAGATAGAAATGACGCTTTTGATTTTGGAGTTGTTTTCCAAGACGAAGCAAACAGAAACAAAATGTATTTATTGAATTATCGAGACATGAAAATCCTAATATGCTCAAGGAAGAATTTAGTTAAAAAGTAGATTTTTCTTTGAAGAGAGGCGAAAAAATAAAAGTTAGTGTTGGTTCTGAGGCTAAAAAATAGAAGAAAAACTAAACGGGAGGATTTCCTGCTCAAAAGTATCTCCTATATTATAAAGCCCTTTTGATTTTAACTTTGGGTTTACCTCTTCCTCAAATACAGTACAACATCCAAAAGTATAAACAAAATCTCAAAATAATAATGATTGGGCCAATTTCGACTTCGGATCTTCGGGGAATACTTCTGCAAGTCAAAAACCTACCAGTAAGCCTGCAAACAACACAAATTTATTAGATTTTGATTGATTGTTAGGTATATTTGTATAAACTTGAGTTTATTTGCAATAATAAAGAGAAAATAACCTAAAGCAAATACTTGGTATATTCTAAGAGGAAGGATGAAATAGAAGTTAATATAATCAAAAAATTCTTCTATTTATCCTATCGAAGGTCTAGTACTTTCTATGGTGCATATAAGGATTTCTTTGGTGTTTCTAGGGCCTCCTCTACATATCTTCTAAGGTCTTGCGATTTCTGAGCGTAATTTAAGTCTAAAAGTTACGAAATAAATCTTAGAATTTTTTTTTACTACTCTACTCAGTTTAGTAACGGTGGTACTTCTTCGCTGCAAGCTATAGTAAATTTGTATTAAATTGGTTTTTCCTCTCTTTTTTTATGTGTTTTCCTTCGACTAAATGTCCACAACGATTATTACTCTTTTTAAATCTACTGATCTGCACTATTTTTTAATTACTAAATAGACTTTTCCTTTGATTGGCTTTATTTTCCTTCTTTGTATCTTTTGTTGATTTCTTTTTGTTTTTTATTGAAGTTATTGTCTTTGCAGTGCAGACTAGATTCTAAGTTGACAATGAGGATTAGTTGAGTATCTCTGTATAATGTGGACTCCTCATTTACAAGAAATTCGTTCCAGGTTTAGAAGTCGAATTGAAAATAAAAGCATTTTTTAGGAAATTCAAATTCGACGATTTGCGTTTTATTTTTATAGCATTTTATTCGAGATGGGCCTCAAAATTTTGTGTTTGAAGACGCTTATTTTTCCGTATACCTACTTTTTAATTATATTGATTATCTTCATCATTAAGTTTATCTTTTAGATTTCCTAGATTTTTAACAATCAACTCTTTTATCTACTGTATGCCTGAATTATGGAGCACTTTTTCTTTCATCCTAAAGCTGAGAGCGGTGGCTATTGAGGATCGATTCTGATCATTTTTTTTATGTTTCGGGTTGTATCTATGCTTAAATTTATGGCGTTAGCTAGGCTTTGAATTTTTTCTTTCGGGTTATACTTCATGTATATTCTGCTCATGTATATCAATTAGTTTTTAATTAGCCTTGAAGTTCTTGATTTTGAGATTCTTTAATATTTGCTTTATATTAGGTTCTTTTCCTGCTGAATTTTAATCATTTGTAATATTTGAATCCTGTTTATTTTCCAGTAATAAATGTAAATCTTTATGATTCATGATTTAATCTACAACTTTTTGGAGTTGGTTGTGTAAATTATGAACAATTTTATTGTTCTTCAAGTTTTACAAAACCTACTAAGAGTAACTTGATGAATCACTATCAATTCCTATATCCGACTACGACTCTTCATCAATATTTTGCTGTAATTCAGGTAATTTCTATTAAAATTCATCTTGGTTAATTTCAAACTCAAATCTGGATTTGTTTCTCTTATGTACAAATTTTTTTATCGACATCACTCTTCTTTTGGACTTTATTATACTTTGAGATGAACACAAGTTGAAGAAATCAGACTTTTTACATTTTTCTTAGTTTACTTATTCATTGTCATTCTCATCTTATTGGAGTATTTTCTTATACGTAAAGTCCTTATCTGGGCCTTAGAATCGGCTCATTTTGTAAAACTAATCTATTGAGTAAATATATCCTCTCTCAATCAATAGTTCATAGATTTTTTATTACAAAAGGTTATTCTAAGCGATGAGAGTATCTAAAACTTCAGAAAAAAACTGGACAAAGGCCGCTTTATGGGTGGCTTTGTCAGGTGCAATTCTAGCAAAATTCAAGGTTTTGAGGATGGAAGAGGTGAGACAGCTGAGTTTCTTTTCGTTCATCAGATAATATGCTACTTTATGTATTAGTTTTTAAATCAATCTCCAGCAGATCCTTTAGGTAAATCTTGATAATTAGCTTAGTACTTTTGATTAATTGCATTATTCTTCATAAGCAAAGCTTTTTCTCGATTGTAGATAACCTAATCAGCTTTGCCTTCCGTCAGCGTATTATAAATATTTTTGATGGACTTGAACTTCAGTTTGCGTGTATGTTTCTTCAAATCGAGATATAACTCCTGTATGCGTATATTAGTGATCTATTTAAAATGGAACCCACGTATGTTGTGTTGAGGTAATGGAGAAGTTTATCATAGAATTGAGTGAGTTATTATTCTTACATAGAATAGAACTATAATATCGAAAGGGTAGAAATAAATATTCAACAGATTTGGCTCAACTAAAAACAAAGAAATTTAGCATGGGCTGAAAAATGTTAGGATAAATTTAGTTGAGAAGTATCACTCATCTTTATTCTTTCTTTTTCCGAGAATATGTAACAATCTGAGGAAGATAGCGACGATATCTGTGTAGAGTTTGGTAGCTCCCCAGATGTAGTCATCAAGATTGATTCTTTTCTAACGATTGCCTAAAATTAGTTGTGTGTCGATCAGCAAGTATAGACTATAGACTATTGCAAAGCCTATCGATAGTGTGAAAGCTATGATACCGCTTCTGATGAAGATCAAATTTATCAAAATTATCGTAGTGATAGTCCAAACAAACGAGTAAATCAAACCTTGATTGCTAAAGAATTACCTTTGCCGATGTAGGCGCTTGAAGTAAAATGTTATTTTGTAGTCATTGCATAGTAAGTCAGTCCAAAACTAGCTGATAGAGTGGCAAGTGCTGATAAGAAGATACTTTAAGCGTCAAATTCTGTGCAGCAGTAGGCTATCATCATTGATTCGCATACGGTAAATACACACATGACAAAATAGTTTTTAGGATATATGCTGCTTATGTTGCCAAATTCTAAATGACCTACTAGTTACGAAGCGTGACTATGGTAACTATTGCTCCGAGGAAGCTAATCCAGAATAACCAGGTATTGTTATCTAGTAATCTGGCAAATGAATGAGATACAGTGATGTAGTAAATGAAGAGGGTCGTGAGGATGAGCTGGAGTGATACTGTGAAATACACTTTTTTAACGAAGCTTTGCCTGGCGTGGTGGAGGAATGGTTCATATTCTTAGGTTCGTTAGTGAGATTGTGTAGTTTATTGGTGGGATGATCTGGTTTAGAACATGTAATTTATATTATAAGTAATAGACTACTTGCAAGAGGGATTTATAGTGCAAAAAAACCAACTATATGGTGTACTCTCATTATTTTAAACTACTTATTAAAATTGTTAGTTTAAGCCTTAGGATGATTGTTTTACTATCTTGTGAAACAAATTTATTGAGATGGAAGATAAAGAGACAAGTGTCAAATAAACAATAACAAAAAAATAAGAATAATTAAAAATTAATGTATTTAAACTTGAATAGAGTTCGTAAATAATACATTTCTTTAGCTCACAATATGTGATGACATTCAATCACATTTAAATGCTAATTTTATGATTTGTTATATATTCTAATGCATGGATCAAAGTTTTGTCACCTAAATTTTGATATAGTCCCATTTACATTAATTGTACTAACTGCTCTCAACAAAACTTTTAACCTTGCCCTTAACTTTTCCCCTACACATGTAGTAGACATAATTTCCTACATTTGAAGCCTTATTCTTACACTGAGGACATTTTGCTTCATGGATATAGACATTCATCAAAAAAGGTACCAAAACCTTCGGATATTCATATCTCATCTCCTTTCGCTTTGCAACCTTGATTTTAGCACTTGGCTTT
>Ga0194117_10003140_pt1 | contig 16871 bp, 19 predicted proteins | sample TA2MahsurfametaG_FD_160579 | JGI IMG/M metagenome (GOLD analysis project Ga0194117, IMG submission 160579) | Freshwater microbial communities from Lake Tanganyika, Tanzania - TA2015009 Mahale N1 surface | ecosystem: Environmental > Aquatic > Freshwater > Lake | place: Tanzania: Lake Tanganyika...
TTTTTCTATACAAATTCGTGGAATTATTGGATAGAGATGAATACAAAGTTTTATTCCCATTGTTGAAAAGCCGGGACAAGATTGTTTCACATGACGTTGTTTGGAAGGAAATTTGCGAGAAATTGGGCTGGGAATTTTTGAGGACAATTTAGTGGATAGAAAAAAGTTCCATCATGCTCATTTAGAGAATTGCTAATATTAAAAATATTTTATTAACATTTTTATAAAATAAATTTTTTCATTATTTGTTTCTAATTGTTAAGTAAGGTGCATTTTTTCTAACAATTTGTCTTAAAAAAGTTATCGGAAAACTATTAAAAGAAATGCTCATCTTCAAAACAACAACTGAATCAATACATACATAAGAACCGTACCTAGATCCAGTGATAAATTCATTATTTTCTGGAAAAGTACAAGATGCATTTCTTTTGTTTAGATCAATCTCAAGAAACTTAAAGTGCTGTCCAAGTGACTTGGTATTGTAGAATCCTTTGCATCTTAACTTCACAATTTTTCCAGTTGAAGTCACATGAAACATATTGCTACTGTTATCTTCTTGATAGTGTAATTTGCTGCAATCTTGAGTATCCCAGGATTTTTCCATAAACGCAACAACAATTTTTCCATTTAATTTCATAATTGTCATTGTTGGTCCTTGACAATCACAAAGCTGATGAAATGTAGAATTTGAAAAACCATGAAGTGATGTACTGTATAACAGCTTGAATGTCCAAGGCTTGAAGAGCATATTATTGTGGATCACTTCCAGAAAATGATGTCGGTGAAGAGTGTGGGAATTATCCCACCATCTGTGCATTTGAAGATTTGAGCATCCGGACTCATACAAGTAATGGCGGAGCACGCGTTTAAGTATTATTTTCTTCGCGGCGTTGAATTGCCTGCGATTACTTGGAATAAATCCAGCGGGAAAGCCAAAAAGGCGTATGATCAAAAAAACATGAAAGAAAATAGGTACCGTAAAGCCGATTTCTTTGGAAAGGTTATTTGCCAAAAATTGGACAAACATTCGGTTAATTCGTGGCATTTTTAAACAACTTTTATAAAAAATATATAAAAATTTTTATCAATTTTTATAGTTCATGGTCTCATGGAGTCTCACTGCCGCGCTTTATAAGCAGTAAAAATGGCTGTCCCTCAAATTCCTGTGGAATAATTATGTATTCTTTTTCGTAAATTGGGATCTGGTCTTTTGGTATTTTGGGGATATTCTGATACCACAAAGTGGTTCTTACGAATGTAGATATTGGATATTGGATTAAATCATACTTCTTGTAGTATTCTATCCATGCACTATTTACATTCCGATTCACAACAAATTCACATGTTGTTTCACTAAATGGGAGACAACACCTTTCATTACTTAATAAATCTTTGCATCTAACCATTAGTATTATTCTATTATAAGATTATTTATTTTGACATATTAGAGAAGGTGGTGGCGTAACTCCCGGCTTGGCTTGTAGTATTAGGAATGGAACGCCAAAAAATTCTCTGGGGAATATATTAAAGAATTCCGCATAAATAGGTATTTTATCCGCGGGGATTTTATCTATTGTGTTGAACCAATTTGCACCAGTTGCAAAAAGGCGGAATTCCAATAAATCGTATTTTCTGTAATATTCTTTCCAAGCGGCTTCTACATTTAATTGGGTTATTGCCCAGCACCGCTGGGCAGTAAATCCCAAACAACGCGTAGTTGTTTCTCCCAAATTTGTATATTGAACCATAATATTATATAAGAAGATTAAATTTTATCTCGTTGTTTAAGAAGAAGATAAGGAACGCCTTGAAATTCTTGATGCAATACTACATATTTAACTTCATATGCCGGGATTTCATCTGGGCTTATTTTTTTGATTGGATTATTGAAATAATTACTAGCAATTGGAACCTGCACAATGTCGTGCAATCTGTAAAACTCTCTTGTATGAGAATTTAGATTACATTGCGTAATATTTTCACAACAATTGCAAATACCAGATAATATATTATTTGGTTTAATTTTAACCATATAATGTATTTAATATTTTATTTCTGCTTATATCATATATGAAAGAAGAAAAAGAAGAAAACCTTTTTAATAGTGCCTTCAGAGATTCTTTTTATTACATTTTAAAGAACCTTGAATTTTATGCAATAGTTAAATTTGTAAATAAGAATCCCATATCTCTAAAAACGGAGTATTCATCCAAAAATCTACCGGAAATCCTAGAGAAAGGTGCTGAATTAGCGAAAAAGAATGGGCTATTTTTTATAAATGACACAATTTTTTCCTAAATTATAATATGAAATATGATATTATAATTATTGGCTGTGGTATTTCTTCTTTGTATTATCTTTATATGTTGCAAAAAATGAATTCCAGTGCAAAAATCGCCATTTTAGAAAAAAGACCGTATTATGGAGGTAGGATTCATTCTATTAAAATTGGAGACGATATTATAGATAGTGGAGCACTCCGGTTTAATAGAAATCATAAGCACCTTGTCCAATTATTGGAAGAATTTGGGATTACAAACTACGCAAAATTGGCTTCCAAAAAATCAGTAATATTGTCCAAACCATTACGTGAGAAATTTGGGACTTTTTTGCGCAAAACATCTCACAAAAAATACGCGGACTACCCTTTCTCATCCGTCGCTAAACTCTTTTTTACAAAAGAGGACTATACCACTCTAAAACTATGGTTTGGATATGATGAAGAATGGGAACACACCCAATGCTACCATCTTTCTAAAACAATGCTCTCCAATTTTGACGCAGAAGAATATTATTATTTTCCGGATGGATATTCCATAGTGCCGGATGCAGTATATTCCGCGGTGAAAGACAATAAAAATTACCATTTTCATTTCGGCAAAAAAGTAGTAAAAATAGCGGACCCCAATAATATTTATACGGCGGACCAATCCCATTTTACGGCGGACCATATTATATTCGCCTGTCCGCCCCATTATATATTGAATATCCAAGGGACTGAACAATTGTCGCCTTTAATTGGATCCGTTGGCTGGATAACTTTGAATAGGATGTACGCAAAAATACCTAATCATGGATTCCCCCAAAAGGCGATTCATAGTAAGAGTCCAATTTGTCAGATTATTCCAATTAACAAAGATATTGTAATGATATCTTATTCTACTGGGGAAGACTCAAAATTTTGGATTGAACAGGAGCAAAATGGAACACTATGGAAGACACTGCAAGAATGTTTGGCGCCCTATTTTCCGAATGGGGTTAAAAAACCGGAATGGATCCGTCAAAATTACTGGAATCCGGCGACACATTATTTTCGGTCTGGGTGCATCCCGGCTGATACACAATATAAATCATTCCAACCCTTGGCAAACAAAAAATGGTATATTATTGGAGAAGCGTTTTCGCTGAATCAGGGGTGGGTCAATGGAGCCCTTGAAAACACAAAGACTTTTCTTTCACTATGTGATAAAAATGGCATTCCAGAAATTCCTAATTACGAAAGGAAAATAAAAATGAAAGAAGTTGCAAAGCACGGAAAGAAGGGAGATGCATGGATGGCTTTGTTTGGGAATGTTTATGATGTCACCGATTGGATAAATATTCATCCAGGAGGTGATGTGATTATGTATGGGGTTGGAAAGGATGCAACTGATATATTTACTGGAGTTGGGCATCAAGAGGATGCACTTCAATTTATGGAAAAATATAAAATTGGAATTTTAGAATCTAATATAAGAATATGAATCTCACGAATCCCATGAATCGAAAAAATACAAAAGAATGTGAAATTTATTTTTCCAAGCTAGAAAAAATAAAAGAGAATGTAGCAGCAAAAGTAAAAAAGATGGAAATGATACCAGATGAATGGATGGAAGAATATAAATGCGAATACGCAAAGTTTTCAAAATGTTATTTCGCAAAAAAAATACGTATTCCTGGTGTCAAAGAGCACCTTTTGAAAACATTAGTGCAAATAAATGGTTATAGAGAAAAAATAGAAAAAACACCAATCATAATTAAGATTTTTATGGTAGATTTAGTGAATAATTATTCAAAATTTCTGGAATTAAGTGAAGAAATGTGTAGGGATTTTTTGAAGAGATTATGATTTTTACAAGTATATAAATCTAAAAATCCATAAAATCTATATTTCAAAATCTTTAATCTTTTCTAGAGTTTTGCAATTTAGCAATTTTTCTATTTAACATTTTATATTTATTTTCTAATTTTTGGACTTTTAGATTGTAATTATCAATTTCTTTTTGATATATTGATTTTTCAGTTGTAGAACTTAAAAATTCTTTAAATTCAGTTGGTTTAATAACTACTTTATTATTTTGTACTTTAAAAAGTCTATATTTCATCATATCATCATCTTTGTCATCAATAATTTTCTTTATCTTATTTATAAATAAATTCTCATATTCTTTATATTTTTTTTGAACATCTCCCAGTTTTATTAATTCAATTTCTATTTCCATTTGAGTTTTTCGGTCACTTACATTTTCTAAAGATTTTAAGTCATTTATTTGTTTAGATTTTTTAGCAGCTCTTTCAGAAATTGCCCCAGCTTTCAAAAAATTAATTATACGTTTCCCATTATTTTTATAATTTGGATCATTACCAAAAACTCTTCTGTCAAAATTTGAAATTATGTACCTTTTAAATTTTTCTTTTAATTTTTTTCTTAATAATAGTTTTATTTTATTTATTTTATCTAATAAATCTATTTTTCTTGCTCTTAATACTTCTTTTGACTTCAAAAATACCTTTTCATGATCAAGTAAGTAATCTTTACTAATATTTTTTTCTGTTTTCATTCTTTTATCTATTGCTGCCAATTCAGCTCTTAATAATTCTAATTGTTCTTTTACTTGTTTCTCATATTTAGCTTTATTTTGAGATCCAATATTATAAGATTTTCTTTTACGAACCTCTTCAATAGAATCTAAATAATATTTTATTTGTTTATTAATATTTTTTTTTACTTTTTCTAAATTTTCATGAGGATTATTTAAATTTTTTTTTCTATCAGAAAATAATTTACTTATTTTTTTGTAGCTTACTAATAAATCATTTGCATCCTCATATAATTTACTTAATATTTTGACTAGATTACTAGTGTCAGGGTTAGATGAAGGATCCATATTTATAATATATTGTAATATTTTATTTTATCCTAAATTATCTCTTTTTTTGCTTACTTCTTTAATATATGTATCCATTTTTTCCAAAACATCTTTTTTCAACTCATCTCTTTTTTCAGCATATGTATTTAAATTAATTGGTTCTGTATTTTCTTCTCCTAGAATACGAATATTTTTGAACGCTTTAAAATCTGCAAATGGTTCCGGATTATATCTTATATAAAATATAAAAATCCCAATTAATATTGGAATTAACCAAAAAATACTTTCTGTATTTTTAAATTGCGTATATGTTACAATAATAAATACTATCAAGAAAAAGTATCCTGTTTTTTTTAAAAAAGTTGGCTCTTTTTGCAAAAAATATGAGGCACCGTAAGATAATTTATCCACTGTTAAAAAATTAAGATAATTGAAAAATGTATTAAATTTTGAACTACTATTTTTGAACAATAATTCATATGGATTCTCTTTTTTAACTTGATTATTCATACCAATAAACAATTCTTCCCCTTTTTCATTCTTCGCTTTCTGCTTCATTTTTACAGCATTCAAAAAATATCCAACTTTTCCAGAAAATAAATATGCAAATGATCCAAAAAAAGTTAGCAGAGGACCAATAAACATTTGTATTGCACCGAAAATACAAACAACTAATTTATGATACCAGCATAATTTATTTTCTTCAAGCAAATAAACTTTGCATTCTGGAATGTCTTTATATAATTCTGGACTTAACTCTAAATTAACAAAACCTCCTTTCAAGATGTTTAACAAAGAGCTACCAAAAGATAATAGTTTGTAATAAGTTGCCTCTGTTTCATTATTATCATTTGCAATAATTGTTTCTTTCTCAAAGAATTTATTGGAAGTTTCATCTTTATATGTTTCAAGTGGTGAGTGGAATATGCTGACAAATTTGAGATTTCTGCAGAATAATTTTCCAACTGGCAAAAACATTGGAATATAATTCATGAAAAGACCTGGAATATATTTATTAGAAATATGTGACATTACCAAGAAAAGAATGATAACTATACTAAATGTTTTTAAAAAGCTTGAAAATGGGGCTAATATTTTTTTTGATTGTTCATTCATTGTTATTTTTGGTTCATCATCATCATATTCTTTATTATTCATTTATTACTATATTAGATATTTATAAAATTATACTTTACGTTACGAGGATGAACTGAGTGGCAGACTCAAAAAGCATTTGATGAAAGGCTTATCAGGACTTTGAGGAAAAAAACCGTTCGTCATCATCAATTTTGTAACAATTGAATTTGATATTCTATTTACTTTATTGAGCTTATCTCTGTGAAACATTCTCCAAACCAAAAGCATTGTCATATAACTTCTTCCAATTAAAAAGCGCCGAAATCTTGGCTGAATTGGGTGAATCATTTGGGCTGGATAAAACTTTCGCAAAACGTAGATCCCAGTAAGATAATCCTTCACATCTGGAGTTTGAATGAATAGAAGATGGTGAATAGTAGGTTCCAGAATTTGCTGTTGAAATGAAAAATGAACAATGTTTTGTGGAATTGATCTTTTCAAAAAAAGTTTCTTCAGCAAATTGAATCCACTTACCATAGAATTCAACATATTCGTATCATTTGAACCCAAATTTTGAATTTCTTGGTACAGACTGGGGTTCGCATTCAACAAATCAACCAATTTTTTCAAAAAGAAACATTGGATGCGAATATTGTCTTCATGAGCTTTCAGATATGCAAATAGAAATACGTGTTTTCTTTGATTGTATTTTTTCCCCATACTCTTTCGGTGGAAGTAAAAACATTTTGAAGAAATGCAGTACAACAATATCAGAAAGAGTTGCTTTGGAGAATCACAAAAAAGATGTCTTGTGAAAAAAGAAACAATCTTGGCGAGAGTATCTTCTAAAACATTTTCAGGACTTGCCCACTCTTTTTCTAATTCATTGACTTCTTGCATCAGTTCTCTTCTAAAAAAGTTGAAGAAGTTTGTATCTTCTTTATCATAATACCACATCATCCACCATCTGTAATTCTCACGAAGGTGTGCTTCAAATTCTGTTATAGGCATCAATGCTCGTTTGCGTATGTAATCATGAATATTTGGTTTAATACCTAAACATTCTCCAGTATATCGATTATTGACTTTCTTATCTGGTCTTTGCCGTCTTCCAGTAATTAGTGACAATAAATTTGCCACTAAATTTCTTGCGTACCTGCTATGCTGGCTCATATTGCTAATTAAAGAAACATACTTATTTTTACTATCAATTTTTCATGGTAAATATGGGTACATGAGGAAGAAGAATGATGCAAAATTAGCAATTAAACACCAATATGAACTAAAACTGTCAGATACTGAAAGCACAATCAATGAAGATGCAAATATAAAAATTGGTATATATAAAGATGAATCTTTGAACGGATAAGCCATTAAAAATGCAAAAACAAAGCCATGAATATATGTCGATTTTGTACTCTTAAAACTATTATTCCAATTTAGGCTTCCTTGAGGTGTGAGAGTTGTAGATTCTTTTTTCTTTTTAGACAATGAAATAGAAAGTGCAATAACATATCCAAATAAAATATATGGGAAAAATGATGTTTTTAGATCGTTAATTAATCTTCCTCCAATATTCCAGTTGTATTTATTTTGATACCATAATTTGCCTAAATATGGCACAAGTAATTCTAGACATATAGTAATTGGAATTATTATACCTGATATTGGATAATCATATTTTGTACCTTTGTATATCCAAAGTAGAAACTCCCAAAATTGAATAGATGCGAATGTAAGTAAAAATAAGGCATACCACTTATCGTATTTATAGTTCCTAAACCATAAATATATAACTACAATTGTTGATGTTATAAAAGTTGTAATGGAAACTTCTTTATTTATACACATATGTTTCTATATATTCTAATAACATATAAGGTTGTTAGAATGAATTATTTAGAAATTAGGACCAGCTGGGAAGCCAACAAGGTTAGCACCAAGACCAGCACCAAGACCGAATTTAAGAGAGTTATTTACCTGAGGAGCATACAATCCTAGGATAGCCATAACTGCGGCGGCAGTGAAGCCAATTAGGACAACGTAATCCCAAGACACATTCATATTTTTAGTTCGTGCAATTAAAAAGGCAGCTAAACCAACGGCGAAACCTTGTATAAGAAATGATACGATTTTATAAATAACAGTTCCGATTTGAAAACCTTCTTTACGATATTGATTATCAGCCATTCTATATAATTTATGCAAGAAAAAAGAATTTTTAAAAAAATATTTATTCTAAATCTTTTCGTTTGAATTTAAAAAAAACAATATATATATTTTTAGAAAATGAGTTCCAGAGAAATTGTTGAAGATTTTTTGGAGGTGGATCAACCTGTTCCCGGTCAAAATTTTGTTTGTTTATCTTTTATTTCACCAGAAAAAATAATTAAAAGAAGAGAAGCATTGTTAGTAAAAGAATTTGCTAAATCATTCCTAAAAGATTTAAAACGTGAAAATGATCCTTCTAAATTAGATCCAGAAAAACTGACTCCCGAGTTTATTGATACTCTAAATGTTTATGAAAAATTCGAGGATTTTTTGTATGCCCATGAAGAGGAACTTACTAAAAAATACAATGATGAAAATGATTTCCAGACATCCATTCGTGGTCTAAAGATTCGTGGCGTTTATGAATCCAGGAGAGAGGCTGAAGTCCGGGCTAAAGTTCTCCAGCGAAGGGATCCAAATTTTCATGTTTTTGTGGGACAAGTTGGATATTGGCTGCCATGGGACCCCAATCCGGATAACATTGGAGAGCAAGAGTATGCAAATGAGCAGCTAAATACTCTCATGAAGAAGTATCAGGAGAATCGCTCTCATCGTGATGAAATATATGCTGCAGAGACGGAAGACCGCAAGAAGAAGGCGCGTGAGGAGAATCAAAAGCGTAAATTTTACCAACAGAAGACGGATGAAGATGAGAAGGAGGCAGAGGAGAAGATCCGTGAATTGCGTGACATTGTAGATGAGAAGGACCGTCTTTTTGAGGCTGCTAGCGCTGGAGCGGCTGGCGAAGCACCTGCTCCTGAACCAGGCTCACTAATGGCTGGACTTAATGATGCCCAGCATGCTGATCCATGGATGGCTAGAAAGTCAGCAGCGGCAGATGGCAAAAATTTTGAGGCAGGGTCGGCAAAGGAGGAGCCTACGCCGGCAGAGAAGGAGGGAATTTTGAAGAGTATTATGAAGAACATCTTTTAACTACTCCCAAAACCCGGACCTATTTTTGCTAAGGAGTTGCAAAAGGTGCTAATATATTAAAAAGCCGCATCATTAAAAAAATTTGTTTTATTGAGAATGCTTTTTGAAATTATAATAATTTCAAATAAAAATTTTGGTATATAATATATAACAGAATATGAGGTCCATTGTTATACTTTTTTTACTAATTGGCATATGTTTAGTAGTCGTCGGATATGTCCAATCTAACCAGCAATGCCCACCACCTATTGTGGAATTCAAATACGTGCCACAATCATTCGAGCAAGAACAGAATATTCCAGCACCATTGCTTTCTATTTTTGGCTCAATGTTCAATGAAGATAGTGCTTGGGAGCAAACCCAGGGCTATGCAGATAAATATACTGCACGTCAGCTTAATAGTGTCAATCAATAGTATGTCTTATATTCAAAATACGCGTAACTCAAGAAGAAAAATGCACCAATTCCAGCAACTATTCCCCAATGATATCGGCTCTTCATAAATTGATAGACATCCAGCCATTCCTTAACTTGCTTCTGATTCTTTGTGTAATCTAGCATCCAAGCGGGCTTTGGATACATACTGTAGAACATGTAATTTACAAATAGTAAAACCGCTGTGAAAAGAAGGGCACAGCCATAGTTATTAAAATAAGTAGATACATACATACAAACAACAGTCGCGATAACAAGACCCAGCACTAAACCTTGAAGCCATAAATTAAATCGGAATTCAACAATTGATTTATAAATATCTAGTTGTTTTTTATCAAGAGTTTTCACAAATTCCTGGGATTCTACATTTTTGGTGCTGAAAATGCAAAAACCCATTCCAAATAAGAGAGCGAATCCAATAATTCCGTAAGTAGAGTAATTCATATTATTAATATTAATAATATAATTTTTCATTCAAATAAATCCCATATATCTTGTCCTTTTTTACGAGCCCAGTAAAAATTACCGACAAATCTTGATCCTTTCCCACCTAAATGATGCCCACCTTTTTGACCCAATCTTTGTGCCAATGCCGGCAAATTAAATCTTGGTGGTTTATTGGTATGTTTTTCGGACAGAAATACTTTATAGGCGTTTGTAGTATATTCCCAGCCCCAAAGAACAGCAAAATCAACTTTATTCCCTGATTTCTCCGCATTTGTTATCATTTGGCGAGCAACCATTTTGTACAAAGCGGGATCATTGAAATTCAAAACAGTCACATTATGCCCCTGAAATCTCTTATAAGCCGCATTTTTTGCGATTTGATCCTTTAAATTATTCACTAGTTCATCATAATAATGACCAACAGTTAGCATAAAATTCTTATCTATGTTTTCAATTTGGTTGTCTAATCTGGCAAATGCATCTACATCAGTAAATTTTTTAATATAAGGACTATGTGTTATACGGTAACTTATATAAGTTTTAAAATAGCGGTCATAAAATAAAAATGGAAGCTGTAATTTTCGGTCATCATTATCAATATATTGGACCACAATTGGGACGAGATCTTTCGGGAAAAAGAACTTCCAAGTGTATGCAACTGCACTGTGTTTATCATCGCCAATAAACCAATTCCCTTTTAATTTAGGAATAGCGTCTAATTCTTTGAGTTCTTTTTCTGTACGTGGGTGGTCATCTATCATGAAAATAGATGTTGCCTCTTTAGCAATAACTTCTAAATTTACTGGACTATAAGCAATATCGCAAATAATAACATTTCGACCACGTATAAAATCCAGTTTTTTCTCTAAAGCCCAATCAGGGCGATTTCCACTTGCTGGACTAAGAGGGACAAAAGTAATTTTGTCTGTGGCATTCTTGGTATAAACCAAATATTTATAAAATACCCAGGCACTAAATAAACCATCGTCATTATTTTGATTGTATATACAACAATCAATTGATTTACGTTTTGTCTCAGTTATTTTTTTAGAGAATTTTTCAATTTCAGTGAATGATTTTTGATAATTTGCTTCGGTTTCATACGCAGAATAACTTGCACCAGATATTTTAGAATTTTTATTCTGGAATAATTCACAGTTTTTTAAACAATCGCTTACTTTTTTATTTATATTAATTCTCTTATTAGCAAAATTTGAAGAATTGGAATTAGAATTTGAATTATTCATATAATAAATATCTATATATTATTTAGATGATTTTACTAAATTGTGCTTTCAACAAAAAAATCGGGAAAGTGCCAATGTATGAAACTTTTGGTAATATGAATCCTTCATCTGTTTTTCGCGGTATAGGTGGATTCTTTGTTGCATTATTTATTCTTTTTATCGCAATTCTTGCGATAATTTTGGCGGTGCGTTGCAATCCGGACAATAAGCTCGCATATGGTATTATTGCATTCTTATTCTCTGAAATTTACTTAATTCAATTTTTTATCAGAAAGTATCTTATTAAAGAGAAGAATTATTGTTCCGCAATTTTCTAAATATTAAATATAACATGGTTTTATTTAATCTACAATATACGCATCCAATTTTATCATTTATAGTTTATGGTGCAATAACTGCTTTCATAATAGCTATTGCATTTGTTATAAATGAATTGATAGATCGAAGAATTAAAGATAAGAAGCCTTCTGAAAGAATAAAAATAAGATTACTAACTCATTTTATTATTTCTTTTACAGTGATTTTTGTTCTTTATGTAGTATTATTTTACTTATTTGGATTTGGTAGCAATCTATTTCCAATATGCTCATATCGGAAATTCTGCTAAGAAATTGACCCTACGGTTTTACCGAAAATAACTGATAAAAAATAATATTTTTTATTGGTCCAAAATTTATAAAAAAAATATTTTTTGTATTATATTTTGATAAAATATTTTTACAATGAATATTCGCATTTTACCCATATTTTTTATAAATTTGTTTTTTTAACGTATAGACAACCATGTGTAAAAATCCAGTATTTTTCGAAAAAATGCATGATATATTCATTACCATATTTTTTTACTATATCTTAAAAAATTTTTGCCATAAAAAAAAATAAAAAATTTTTGTTCTCTAATTTTCATTTTACGACCATAGCGACCATGGAATACCCCCGTGCGGAAGCTTTTGTCATTTTTTTGATTACCATAAATGATACTCCATTTTTTGAACCTAGTGTAAAATACTTGCTCAAAAAATCGATGCCCTTACCATAGCATTACCAGAAACACTTCTCAAGAAAGTTCTAAAATTGGGAAATTTATGGTAATACGTTACCATGAGTGTTCAGCTTCTTTGGGACCTTATTTGACCCCTCTTACCACAAAACTTATTTTATTACCATAATTTTCACTCTTTTTTAAGAGTTTTATGGTAATAAACGACCATTCCAAAAAGTTACAAGCTCCGCATCTTGACTTTTTCCGTTTTTTTTAAAAATCACTGCACCATAATTTTTTTTGTAAAATTTTTTATAAGAAAAAAATGGTAGTATTACTACCAAGCACTTAAAAAACTGTCTTTTTTTATGGTATTATTTTTCAAAGTCTGATCAGTCTCCCCACTTTATCAGTATTTTCATAGTTTTAATGTAATGGCTGATTGATTGCCTTGATCTACCATATGGTGTTTAAATTTTTTCAAAAAATTTTTGTGTATGAATATAAATTACTACCATGTATTACCATAAAAAAAATGAAATTGAACAAAAAACAACGAAAATATTCCCAACTTTTTATTTTCCATTTTATTTTTTTTATTTTTTTATCTGATGTGTTATTGTTACTTTTTAAAAATAATATTAAAAATAAAAAATAGTTACTGATGACTGATGCTAAAAAACCGTCAAAAAAAAAAAGTGTTTAGTTCAGTTTATACTACAAAAATTCGAAAAAAAACTTTTTTTTTAAAACCAACAACCTATTGAAAATCGAAGAAAAAAATCAAAATTTTTTTTTTGCATGGTAATTGCTCATGGTAGTCCTCAAATTCTAGGGTCAATTTTAAGTTACCAAAACATGGTAATATTTTTATGGCAAAAAAATGCATAAAAATCATGTAAAAAAAATCCAATGTCACATCGCTACTATATTTTCTAGTACAGCGATGCTAGTGTATTTTTTAGATTTATATAAAACTATTTTACATGAATCTAGTAACTTTTTTTTTGAACCATGGCGGACAGTTTTTACCATACATACCCTAATTTTGTGCTCACATATTTTTAAAAACATTACCACGAATGGTAAGTAAAATATAACATTCTACTATGTGAGTAAAAAGTGACTACCAGACCCCTTTTTTTCTTGATTTTTTTTGCATTTTTTTTCATGAAAAAGGTGCCAAAACGGTGCCACTTTTGGACCCCCCATTTTTTAGGAAGTTTATGCATTTTTGGCCTTATCTTACCGCCCTACGACCAAACCTCCTTTCAGAATTTTTTGTGAAAATGGTCATTTACCAAGAAAATGGTAATGTACTGATGGTACTAAAGACATAAAAATGTAAATTATCAAAAAAATATGGTAAAACATTCTAAATAATTTATGTACGCTTTTTTCGCGGAAATCCCATAAAATCGCTTTTTTCTCGAAATTTTGACCCATGAGGTTTTTTCGATATTTTTCGAATTTTTATCATAAACTGACCAAATAATTTTTTGGAAGGGATACAAAAAATCGAAAATTTTTGAATTTTTGTATCCCCTGTTTTTGAGGTTTTTTGATTTTTTAACTATTTTTATTAATTATTAATACGTTTTATCAATATTTATCAGAATTATTTTAGGGTAAAATTTTGAGAAAAAAGTCTGATGATTTTCGCAAAAATGACCAAAAACCACAAAAAATGCATCCAGTGAATTGTCGGATACATACCCAACTATCTATCAATAATATAATGCTATTTTTAACATATATCCTCTATTTATTTTCATCAATAAAAATGAGTATTTCCCCATAATATAGGCGTGATAGTAACAAAATTATTTTATAAATAATTTTGTGACATATGTTTTTTATGGATTATTATTAAAAAAATTGATTTTTTTTACAATAAATCCTTAGTAATATACACAAAAATAATGAATGATAATACAAACAGTTATTTAAATAATTTATATAGACATTTAAATAATAATCAGTATTATTCAGCTTATACAACTTCTTTGGATTCTCAACCAACATATACTAGATCAGAGATAAATCAGACTATCTATGAAAAATTATTGCATGATTTTCGGAATCATTCATGATGAAATATTCAAATTTTTACAAAGAATTTTTTATAATTTTTGCAAAAATGCCCTAATATTTTAAAAATTGTATCCAGTAAAATTACATAATTTTTTTTATTTTTTATCAGCATAAATTTGCTCTTTGTGACTACTATTTGTATTTTCAATTGATCAATAGTTTTCTTTGTCTCTGTATAATTCATCAGTTTTGGACTGCAAAATGTTATCATACATTTTATCGTTTTCTTGCTAAAAAAATGTTTAGAAAACTCTTTATAAATACTTTTAAAATCTTCTATTTGTTTGTCAGTAATTTTTCGCAATGATAATATATTTTTAATAATTTTTTTACTATATTTTTGTAATTTTGTATAGTAAAAAAGTGACTCATTAATACAATTATTTACTATTCCACATTTCATCATTTCATAATTCATATTAATTATTAATAGAATAAAATTTAAAATGGTTATTATTAAATAAATTTTTATAACGTTTTTTTACTATATCTTTTGAAAAAAAACTGTTTTTATTTTTATTTGTATTAATATCTAAATTTGTATTTGGTGCTAAAATTATTTTAACTTCCAATGCAATATTTTCCTTTGAAATAAATTCTTGCATCAATCTCTTATTTATTTTAAATTTCGTCTCATTTTTTTCTAAAGATAATAAATTCTTCCCAGCTAAAAACCAAAGTATATCATCCGCATTACTCTTCCAATTATCCCCAAATACTTCCACAACTAATTTCTTAAAAACACTCACATCTTTCTCATCTATTATTTTATCTATAAATATCAAATATTTCTTATACAATTCCTTGTCTTTCAAAAGTTTAAGCATAAATGCAAAATCCCAGCTGTGTTTATTAATGGATGGAATAAATGGTTTTTTTAATTCTCCATACATCATAAAAACAATATCACTATCTTTATTCTTATTATACAACTCATCCACTATTCCACAAAGAACATCATATGCCCTGCTCGATTTGAATTTTACCGTTTGTAGCCCCAATACGTTCTTTAATTTTTGAATAAATAGGTCACTTACATTATACTTCCACCCCTGAAGCATTATCTGCTGCAATGTTTTAATCCATTCTTTGTCTTCATAGACAAAATCCTTCACAATCGTCGTAGTACTATTTGCCGCAATTAATATAATAATTTGTAGCAGAGATAGTAAATGAATTGTTGGGAAATGGTCAAAAATGCGGATTTCCATACCATTTGGGATCATCATTTTCGCACCTGAAATTCTATCTCTTGGATTTTTTGGGTTAGTTGGTCCAAATGTGCGAATATTACTACTAAAAGATGACACTGATTGTGGTTCATCTTTTTCTAATTTTGGATTTCTTGGCATGCATTGATCAACAATTTCTGATTCATCAAATTCGAAATTTTTTCTCCAATAGGGAAGAATATCAGCGTATCGTCCAATTCCACTAGACTTTTTCCTCATGTCTGATCCAGCAAAATTACCCCAACCCACTCTCGCCACTCGGAAACTACCGCGAATCTTCTTCTTCTTCGTTCCCATTGCTTCCTGATCACATGAAAAATAAGCGGCTAATAATAGAGGCTCCATCCACTGGAACATTGCGCCAAAATTGTAGTGCATATCCCGGAATTTTTCTTGGTCTTTTTCAGTATATTTATCTTTTTTCTCAAATGGAAGAGTAATAGTGTAATGGAAACTTCCTACATAATCGCGGTATATTTCATTCGTTAAATCGTAGTTAGTATTTTCATAATCTTTTCGAATACGAATATTGGAACACATCCCAAATGGATACTGAATTAATTTAAATTTATTTTTTATAAAATTATAAACATCTGGGTCTTTCTTCATAATTTTCTCAAAAGTATCTTCTTTTTCTAAAAGTTGTTTATAAAAATTTTCAATTGTTTTTGGATTTTCCATATCAGAGAAAGGATTTCTTGTAATAAATTCTGGCATATAAATTGGTATTCTTTTTAGAATAATTTTTCCCATACATTTCCTCCCAGTTCTTTCATAATCAATTGCATCTAATAACTCTCTCTCAGATTCAGTAATAATTTTTGAATTTTTTACAAGACTAGTCGCTGGAGTATTTGATTCAAACAATACAATTTCAGTTGGAGGATATTTTTTATCAGTTTCAGCACTTGTTGGTAAATAAAAATATTGGACCTCATGTTCTAAACCCATTCCCCACATCATATTCTTCAATCTGATCTCCTTTGCCGAATATCTTTTTTGTTGTGCAATTAAGTCGCGCAAT
>Ga0194117_10003145_pt1 | contig 16862 bp, 11 predicted proteins | sample TA2MahsurfametaG_FD_160579 | JGI IMG/M metagenome (GOLD analysis project Ga0194117, IMG submission 160579) | Freshwater microbial communities from Lake Tanganyika, Tanzania - TA2015009 Mahale N1 surface | ecosystem: Environmental > Aquatic > Freshwater > Lake | place: Tanzania: Lake Tanganyika...
TAATCAATTTTAAAATTAAAAGAATAATTAAAGGAATATAATTAATTTCATGTTATAATATTCAAAAGTTACAAGAGATTAAATACTCCTAGTGCCGAAAGATAGTTTTTGGAATGGAAGTAAATCAGTTAAGTCAGGAGGTTGAGAATAGAGTCGAGAAAAATTAAAACCAATTGAAATTACTTAAATCAAGATGGGAAGGATAAGAATATAGAGAAAAAGACGTCGTTGATTAAATTATTTTACTCATTTAATATAATGATTAAATATAAATCATCATTTATGTGGATAAATACAAAAAACAGTTCTTCATTTATGATTATCCTTCATCAAGTTTGAGTTTAAGTGAGTTCTTAAGAATTTGTTCGTTTTGTTCATAATATGAATGTTTCTAAGTTTACCTGCTCTCCTGAAATCACGGGCTCAATCATATTGGTAATCAAACAGCATTTTAAGATTATCTTAGAGAGGGTTTGTTGGTGCATCAGGATGTATTTACGTCTAACAACAAGAAAAAATTATGGCATTAGAACTAAGTCTTTAACAATAAATACAAAATCTATTCAAAAAACATATAAATTCGAATATCTTTGCTTATATTTCTCAGGCAGTATATGAATAAGTGCAGATTCTTATTATCACAATTTAGTTATTTTAATAACAATGTCGAATTTCACTTTTTTCAAACAATGGGCCCAGTATCGCAAGAGTGGACAACTATAAAACCCATTGCTTGCATTAAATCATCGTCCTAATAATGTACAAGAGCTTTCTTTTTTGTTGTAAATCACTACATCCTTCTCTTTGTTAAATTTTCTCCCCCTCAAAACTTTGTAATCTCCCTATAACTCCACTCTGATGATGACATCTGTTGATAACACTCTCATCTCTACCAAAATGAACTAAAATTTTATCTAAAATCTACTGCAACTCTACAAGCAGTTGACTCATGATACAAACACAGAGTCACATTTGCAGTTAATAAGAACTATATTTGTTGAAATATTGTCGAAAATGTACAAAAAGAGCCAAAACGGAGTTAAAAGCTAAAAAATGCAGTATTTAGTATTTCTAGGTGTTTGCTTTGATAAGTTAGCCAAAACGAAGCAAACAAAGGAAAGTTTAGAAAGTGTTAGGAGATGGTGGACAACTAAAAAACAGTTTAGCGATTATCTCAGCCGATAGAGCTTCGATCTGCTCGTTTTATGGGGATATTTTTAGCAGAAAAATTAAATGTAGTGGCTGCAGGATGCTGTGAGTATTTCATAAAAATCTTTAGATATTTGGATCAAGCAATTAGAAATCACTTTGTCACAATAAAAAGTAATAACTTAAAGTATAATAACATCTGTCTAAAAATAGACGAAATAGTTCTGTGCTTTATGGCAAATAAGAAATAGTAAATCATTGCATAATCAAATAAAAACAATCAAATCCAATATCCTCAGAAGGTATTCATCATACAATAAATATAGCCTCTTTGCCACTCTTTTTACTTGTTTACAAGTCTTCGCTCAATAAGCAGAGACAGCTGTATTCCTTTACGATGACCTAGTTTAGTATGAAAATGTTTTTTATGGGACTTTACTTGTCCTTCAGAAGTAAGACAATTTGTACTTGCTCTCTAAATTCCATTCCTTTATGAGATAACATTCTGTGCTTGGTGTACTTCAAATTAATTACAGTCTCACTGCATAATTACAAAACTTTTCGAATCAAAAGTCAAAATCATTACAAAAATCAATTGAAAACAAAGATTTACAAATATTGGCATAATTTTTGGTTTAGCCTATTAAAACATCATAATTGATTCTCAATCATTACCTGGAACTTTCTGGAGTAAAAATCAAACACAGAGAGAAGCCCAATAATAGACTTAAAAAATTTATAAAGATGAAAATAACAGATCCCTTGCTGTTTATTCTCATCGCAAAAAATCATTGGGAAGATAAATTTGGTTACTAGACATTGGGTCTTTCGCTTTGGATTACAACAGAGGCTTACTGCAAATAGCTAATTCAAAGAAAACAAATACCAGAGAAATAAATACAATAATACATAAAAAAATTAAAAGTAACGCTCTGCGTTTTCTTACTGAGTCTTAAATATCCTACCAAAATGCTTAATTACCTTCCAGAATAAGCTGATATTGCGAATGACTTCATTTTTATTCCAGTTATACCCTCTCTGCTGATAGAAACGGGTTATTTCTTTAGCTAATTTCAGAGAGATAAACTTAAAATCAGAGAAAAAACATAGATAAATTCCTAAGTTGATGTTCTGCCATGGAAATACAAACTGTTTATTCTTAACAACATTCCCTCTATTTTACACAACTACAAAGGTTATGAATTCTACAATATCGCTCTGGAATATATCAGTTCTATCAGTCAAAAATAATACTGCGAAGTTATTTTGAAGTCAATAAATGCAGCTTTGCAGGGACTGGGACTTCATCAAATGGGCTCAGAACAAGAAAGACAGCAATGCCTCACCCTTTTAGTAAAGTAATAAAAATTAAAAGAAATGCAGAATTTACTGTTGCGGTTATCAAAGCAAGGCGACAAAATAGGGAACGCAGCAAGCCAGCTGTTGAAGCTTTGTAATAGAAGCGAATGATTATTATACTTATGTTAATATTTATCGTTGTAATCATTCTAAGATTGAATTGTGAGATTTGGCGTACTCCAAATTGGGGTCTTCATTTAACTTGACCTGGTAATATTGTCTAAATTGCTCGTCTCTGAATCTCACCATTCTTTCAAATTTGGTCGATCTGTAAGCAAACTTTGGAACATGATCCTGAGGCCTTCTAGTCATCCCGTGCATCAACATATAGAAGACGTAGGATGCGTAGAATGACATTACAACACAGGGCGCAGCTTTGAGGATTGATTGCAATGCTGGTGGATAAGCAGACATCTTAATATTATTATAATCAACTCTAATTTGAAACAATAAAGCGTAATTCACTAAAGTTATTTATGATAATTGCCATCAATACCCAGCGTAATAGCCTTTTACAAGGGGATTCAAACCCAATTCTTTCTGCAATAACATTTCTGTTGAATGGAAGGAACCTTACATCCAACCACTTATGTTTGAATAGGCCTACCCAACGAAGTGAATTTAATCGTCGTTCCAAGGTCTTCTCATACATCGCATAATCGAAGGAATGTAGTATCCTGAGTAGAAATGATGACATCCTGCTCCAAAATGATCGTTACCCCAGAACTGACAAACACATTCTTTCAGCCATTCTTCCTTAACATGCGTATTGTGAATACAACTGAGTTCTTTCAGAGCTTCTTTAACAAAAACCTATTTCGCTGGGTAAATGTTTTGGTTTGGAGGATAAGTTATAATTCGTTTTTATTTCATTTCCTTTTGGACTTCAAGTTTAGGAGCCCATACTTTTTCAAAATTTTTGTGAAGAGTTAACCAAAACTCAGTAGTTGTTCTGTCATTATAAGTACAGAGTAAAATGTTATCTTGGCCTAAAGAAACCTTTTTTGTCTGCCCCACAGAAAGATCATTTGCTTAAATTCCTCTTATTTCTTGGACTGTCTTATTTAAATTCATGTATTTAGATGAGTATTAATTCGTCCTTTCAACAGGATCCCACCAGTTTTTGGAAAAGTTCATAATCATACTGATTGCTGGATGAGTCTGAACAGTTTAAGTGAGTTAAATCAATTTTTTTGGGATTTACGGTTAGTCTTCATTTAATATTTTTATTTTATATTATTCAGTTTTGATATTGATGTTAAACCTTTATATCATTTCATAGAACTATCTCTCGGAAAATTCATTTAATTTTTTTAATTTAATTGGAGCAAGTTAATCAACCGAATTTGGATCTCTACAATAAGCCTACTGTTTCCTCAATATTCTTTCTTTTTATACATTTTCAGCATGAGTTAAAGGACTAACTTTCTTCATTTTTTGCATTTACTATTTGAGATGAGTCAAGTTGAAAATGCTTTAATAATGTCTTCGATCTAAATTGTAGAATTGATGATTAGTTGTAATGAGTTATTGAAGCAAATCAATTTGATTATAGAGAATTTGGATTGCTTTTTTAGGCATACCTAGTATCAATCGCTCAGCCATAAATTGAATTGAAGAATAACCTGGCTTATCAGGTAGGGGAATCGGGACACTCAACTCTTTGTGTAGTAAGTTATAAAGTTTTGAATTTTTCACGCCTGAAAGTAGCTGACATTTGAAAGGATCTGATAATGGAATAGGAGTATTGTCATCTTTTACATGGAAAGTAAGAAGATACCTATTGTTCATTTTTTAAATATTAACGAGTTTATGCCTCAGATAAATACCTCCTTTTTTATTTTGTAGCCCTTTTTATTCATCTACAAGTTCATTAGCCATAGCATAGTTGATGTTATCGAATCCTCCTGATAAAGTACGGTAGCTCACATCTCCATAATCCAACAAACAGACCATGACTTGTTCAATATAAGAAGCATTTGAAGTATGACTCAAGTATCCGTTTTGTTCTGATATGAATTGGTAAACTTAATGACCGAACTGAGCCTCCAGAACATTTTGGAATCCAAATTTGTAAAGAGGATACATCTAACTCATTTCTAAATGTTACTATTCTTAAATCATTTCCTTTAGCTTAACTTAATAAGGAAATCTGTAGACAAGTATTTGTTTTAATCTGTTCCACTGCTAGAGAGTGAGATTGATGTGGCATATAAGATTATCTTTTTATTGATAAATATAGTTTTTCCAGTTTCTATAGTAGACATCTTCACCATGGACTATTTAATTTCGGGAGGCAGCTCTTTCTTTTTACATCATTATTTCTTCTTTTGTCTTTTATAAGAACATCTCTGTTATGACAGCAAAATTCTAAGGAGCAGCAAGTATTTGATAGAGTGAAAATGAAATAATTTGATAAGCAGACATTCCTAGAAGATGACCTTTCAATTTACACGTTGGTAATATCATATAATCGATATTGCGCTTGTTTTACCAGTCCATCCTACGGTAATGCTAATTCTTGATGCTAGATTTTCTCATACTACTGTGTATTTTATCTCCTTAAAAAGGATAAGAAATGTTGGGAATACCTAAATGTTTGATTAATTCATTCATTAAAGTATGTCTTTCTGGAATGTATTTCATTTCTTCTACTTCCATAGGAGTACTAGTTCCTCTTATTTCAAATGATTTTAAGCTTCCACTGATTCTTTCTGATAAATCAAACAGTCCAATACCATCTTTATTTGCTTTGTTGAGTCTATAAGCAGAGTAAATCCCTGAACATCCAGCACCTATAATAGCTGTTTTGAACTATCCATTTTTAGGATAGTTGAAATTTAGTTTGTTAACCATATCATTTACGTAGGGCTTAAGAGGGAATCGAGCTCTGTTCAAGAAATTTCCAATAACCGTATGATCATGTTTTTATTTTCTAATTTTTGCTGGCTAAATCAACATTTATACTGCAATTTTAGCAAGAAGAGGATACTCATTTACAATCCAACCTCCACTTTGTACGACTATAGATTCGTCCTTTCTTTGTAAGTAATCTAAAAGATTTTATCTTCCTTAATAAAAAATCATGGGATAGGTAAAGTGTTTATTAAGAGGATTTTTGGCATTTAATCCATTCATCCTTTTTATTACATAATTTTATACAGCTTGTATTCTTATATCTTCTTAAGTGAGATCATGGAAGTCTGTTTATTTTAAGTATTTTGTTTCCTATTCAATTGAACTTAATCTTTTAAAAGCCATTGTTCCCAGTTTCAGAAAATGTCCAATTTTTAAAGTATCCCAACTATGTAAAGGAAATCCATAAGTACTAAAGTTGAGTTCATTACTATTCTCTTTCATGAAGTTGATAAACGATGGGAAATGAGAATAGAATTTTTAATAGCCCTAATCAATTTTTACATAGGAAGCTACGTATTACTAAATACTGTACTCCAAGTTACACTTTCCATCTCTATGGTTATTATCAATGAGGTGAGGATAGTTCATCACTTCCTTCAAGAAATGAGGAGTATAGATATCAGTACAAATAAACACTGATTTACCCTCAACTACCTTGTTGGAAGAGGTAGTAAATTTGTGCTTATATTCGCTTTTGCCAGATTGATGTTTTACGACTTAAGTGTTATCATAAATTACTGCTTTATCTCCGTGCGATTTTATATAAAGATAAAAAGCATCATAGGAGGCTTTCATATCCACTGAACCTCCTTCAGACTGGTACAAAGCTGACCATTGATTCCATTCTTAAGGCTTTAAAGGTTTGAATGCTCTCATGTATTATGGTGATTCTGGTATGATATTTTACATGTATAGAGATTATATTTTTTTCTCGCCATGTTGAAGATTGTTGTTAATCATTCGGAAAGTCTCATTAGCAGCCATAATGTTACCTTAACTAATGTTAACATTTTTATCTCCAAACCACAAAGTTCCTTATCTGTATAAAAAGGGTTTGCCTTTTCCAAGTTCCTGTTAAATGCTTTTCCATTATTCATTGGAAGCTCGAATGAATCTTGAAAGATATTAATGATTGTATTGAATTCTATTTTGACGCGACACAAAGCTTTAGCTCCAGAACTTTTTCTCATCACCAATTGTATTCTTCTAAATGATACAGACAGTGCGCTTCATTTTGAGTGCGTAGTAGGCTGCAGCCATTCCGACACAACCTGCTCCGATTATAACTAGATCGAATTTTTAGTTCATCTGTGAATTTATTATGGATTAACTTTTAGGCAGATATTTAAGTGAGATGGTTTCGAAAAAAACATTACAAAAACAAGCGCAGAACACATCATGATTGAAAATCGTCTATCATAATGAGAAAAGTGTGTGAATAAATATGCCAAGATATCTTTAGATGCAAAAAAGTTTATTTAAGTTTTCTATTTTAAAAAGAAAAACAGAAAACCGGAGACAAACTTAGATAAAATGCTCTAAAATTTTAAATCAGAACTCGAAAAAACATTTCAAACTTTCCATATAAAATTGCCTAATTTTAATATATCTATAAGTATAATAGACTTTACAATTATGTAGCATAATCCTAATAAAATTATAGAGTATATCTACAGAATAATAGAGATAATGCTGACCAAGCTGCGATAGTTTAGTGGTAGAATTGAGCGTTGCCATCGCTTAGGCCCGGGTTCGATTCCCGGTCGCAGCATTTTTAACTACTTTTTACAATTAATAAAGTTTGGTATATAAACATCAAAGATTCGTTTCTAACTAATGCAGGATTGCTTAATAACGAATGTAATCTGTATCTTTTTGACTCGCAACATCACTCAGGATCTACATTGCTGTTCTCAGACAATGCTTAGCCTTATCAATTTGCTGTGTATTTACATAGAGATTCGCTAAATTGCCGATTGCCAAAGCACTACAACGATTATGATGAGAGCCGTAAAGTGCAGAGTAGATTTTGAGAGCTTAGAGATAATCATTTATACCTAAATCATGCTAACCTACAAGACTATGAGCAGTTCCTCTGAGACAAAGGACTTCCGCTTTATCTCTAACTTCAGTTTTGTGATATTTTTCTAGATAAGTGTTGATGAGATCTATAGCCCTAGAATACTACCTTATCGATTCATAATAATTTCTTCTTTTGATATTGATATCTCCAACAGTTTTTACTACGTCTGCCAATTCTAGATAATGATCTTAATCTATGTAAAGATAAGTTTGAGCTGCTTATCTAGCTGCCATTTTTGATTTATCAAGTATACTATGCTGCTATAACTCTGTCTTTAGAACTCCCCATCTGTCATAATTTTTAGCCTTGGCGACCAAAGCTTAAGCTTTTAGAATCATTGACCCTTCAGTGTTGATCTATTTCAGGCGGACTGCAAGATTCAAACAATCCTCTATAATCTTCTAAGCAGTTTAATACTAACCAAACTGTGTTTACAAGCGAGCTTACTTTAGCTTATATTGCCCATATGTCACTGTATTGCGTCCTTCAGCTCTAAATTAATTCAAAAATACTTCATAATAACAATTGTCGCTTATTTCGACAACGTCTTAGCATATTTATATGAAATTCTATCCTTATGGACCAAAGAGAGGCCAGCTAAACTTTAAGCAAGGTCAGGATCTGGATCTAGCTCATAAAATTTTGCACAACTTACTGCTTTTTTGTAGTAACTTTAAGCAGCACCAATACAGCCTTCCTCAAGCTGTCTTTACCCTAAAATTCTATATTTTTTTGCTGCCTGTTTTGCAAACTCATCAGAATCTCTAAACTACCCTCTGCATTGCTGAATCAAAGCCAAATTCATCTTTCCTTAGGCTTGTAAAGCTTAACTCAAAGATGACTAAGTCAAAATGAATGCCTCTTCATATTATCTCTTCCATTCATTCCATAGCCCTAAATTTTGATAAGCCCAAGAAGTTGCAACTTTCTGGTTGATAGCTTATTCAGGTGAAGGTCTTTCTCTATGTTTTAGAGAACATATCATTTCATACATATAGTTATGATTATTTTCGATTTTTGGCAAGCGTTGTCTTATCTGAGTTGTTGTGACTCTTTGGTTAGGAGGTGCTATCATTGCTTGTATCAGCCTCAAAATTTAATACTTTTAGGCGAATTTTTTATTTTGAACCTCTACCAATTCATTATCAACTGTTTCTGATAAGTAAAATGCACATAGAAGAGTCATTCCCAACAAGTAGATGTCATACTGTTTACGATCTAACTAAGATTGTTGTTCAATCTCCTTTCTACTACTTTGCCTTCCTCTTATTATAGCTTGATTTTCAGTATCTCTCATGCAACTACCATATGACCCTATAATATAGCATCTTTTTTAAAGAGAATAGTAAACAGTAGATGGTCTTATATCATTATGTGTTATATTAGCCTAATGCAAAGCATGTAGTCCTTCGACAAGATCTGTTGTTAAAGATTGGAATTATCCAATCGTCCAGTCCCATAGATTCTTTCTTTTGTATGATATAATCTGGCTTAACGTAGCATCCACTCTTTCCATAACCAGTATATGGGAGTTGGGTTAGCTTAGTAAATCCACGCCTGTCTTTATGATAAAGTTATCAGATATGCTATGTAAATATTTACAGTTGAGTTGAGCGATCGTTCTTGCAAAATATACTTCACATAAAATGCTTCCAAAACTGTGACTTGTTTCGTCTGTGTATGGCCTGATGACCAAACATTCTTTCTTATTTTATTTATCGGTAGTCAAAAAAACCCATCTATCTATTATAATTTCTTATTTCAATGTACCCTCTATGAAGATTCTTTCTGTTTTTAAACTGTAAACATCAAAAAGTTTATCAAAAACTTCAGCTTTTACCAACATTTTCTACTCGTATGGGTCAGTAACTGCAAAACTATAGGTGATCATCCGAGCCTATTTCTTTTAATTTATCTTTGTAAACTTTCGGAAGGGAGGATGGTAATTATGAGGTAGAGGTGGGTCTGAATAAGTCACCATATTTTCAGGCATTTACTCGAGATTAATTTTAGCGAAGTCGTTCCCCATTGACTTAACTAATAATTACAATAAGTTAACTATTTACAAATTTTGTTGTTTTTTTCTTCATAAAATGATAAATAATGCGATTAACTAAGTTATGTATATTTGACTCTATTATTAAGTAGGATTCTTAGCATATGATTATTCGTTTACATATTAACATAACGTATACATAATATCAAACACGGTTTCTCTGACGAGCTTTTCTTTTTAGGAGAATCTTAAGCCTTCCATAGTAACGATTTTTTATCTGGTTATCAGTCCTATTGCCCATCTATTGTTGAATGGTCTTCCATTTTGTGCCATGTCGCTTGATGAGATCTAAAATTTTCATATCTTCAGCCACTGACCACTAGTCTTTATTGATCCCAGGTCTCAGATAGTTCATATATTTGTCACGAATTTGCTTCCACGTACGATCTAAATCAAAAAATCCTTACTTGGAAAATATTCAATAAACTCTTTCCATTGTTCACCCTTCTACTCTACAAGATTTATAAGCTTCTGTTCTTCTTAAGGAGCCCATCTTTGCCTTGCTTCTGCCATTAATCGACGATATCGACTATAGCACATCTTTTCAGTACGGCCTTCCATATGTAGGTGGATGTCTTTCCAATGGACGCCTCTTTCCCCTATGAGCTATAGCAACTCTTAGTCTTCTTTGGCACTCCAAACTTTTTTCTTCTTTTCATATCCTGCAGCTTCCAGTTCTTCTCTAGAGAGCTCAAGGTTAGATTTTGAACTAAAACTATTTCTAAGATTAGGTTCTAAGTTAATTTGTGTGGCAGTTTCTAGTCTAGGAGTTTCCAAAGATGTGATGTTTGGAATGCTAATGTAGTAGATGGATGGAATAGAGACTGTAGGAACAACAAAGTAGTTAAAGTGCGACATCAAAAACTATTATATGATAAATACAACTAAGTTTATGCAGGTAAAGGCTGCCTAAATTTATCTCTAATAAAATTTCATTTTACCACTCCTTCGAAAGTCTCTGTCTTTCATCCATCTCTTAGCTTTTCCTTAAACTTTGTCATGAGATGCATAGTTTTCTTTAAAAATAGATTTTTTTTCACCATAAAAAATATTGAGTTTGACCGAGATATTGAAATAATGACATTGTTTCCTCGTAAGAGTAAGGATGCAGGCTATCTAAAAAAAATTGCATTCAATTTCTAAAAAATCGTTAATCATCTTAATGTAAAAAAAATGCGTTAAGAATAATTCGAGAACAAATCATACTAGCTCTTTTGGACTGAAATAGAGATTTGACGAAATATTTGGAGCTTTTAAGTTAAAATACTTTGAGCTTTTTAGTATTAATTTTGAAAGAATGAAACTATGAAACTATGTCTTGACAGATAAGTTTTTTCTTAAGTATGACGCCTTTTGTAAGTATTATAAGTATTTTCGAGTCAAAACTATGGTCTTTCCTTAAATATACAAATAATTATCTATGATTGTGATCCCAGGTTTAACTCAAATTAAAGTAATATTCTTAAGAATTACTTTTTAGTGAAGGAGATCAAGGTTCAATCAAAGATTGATCCAACTTCTTCAACTAATCAACTTAAATTTTATATTTATCATATTATGCTTTTTATTAAAAATAATTTATATCTAAAACTCCAAGGTTCTTGGCTTAGAAAAACTAAAACTATTTGTCAGTAACAATTAAAAATATCCTTAAAATATGATTTAGCCTACATTTAATCAGAATTATGCATTTCCAGGAGTTCTTGGGAAGCAACCCACGTCTCGAATGTTTTCGATTCCTGTGCACATCATCACCAACCTTTCGAAACCAAGACCAAATCCTCCGTGAGGCACTGTTCCGTGTCTTCTTAAATCCAAATACCACCAATAGTTTTCTTTTGGCAAGTTTAACTCATCAATTCTTGCCTCTAGAGTTTCAAGCCTTTATTCTCTTTGAGATCCTCCCACAATTTCTCCAACTTAAGGAGCAAGAATATCAAAAGCTGCTACAGTCTTTCCATCATTGTTTTGTCTCATGTAGAAGGCTTTGATATTTTTTGGATAGTTGTAAAGGATTACTGGGCGATGAAATACATGATCACATAGATATCTCTAATGTTAAGAAGCAAGATCTACACCCCAATAAAGTTAATTCTAGAAAACAACTCCTTTTTTCATACACTACATTATGTAAAAAGTACGTTTTAAAGGATTTGTATTGCTTCGGTATAGCTTGCTTTCGCAAATGGACCATTCGCTAATTTCTAGAGATACTGGATATGGCCTTTCTTTCTTTTTTAGAAAAACTAAAGATCATCTCTATTGTTCTAAAGAATGAAGCGTATGCAAAATTGAACATAGGCCTCAGCACATTCCATAACGTCAAAGACATCAGCAAATGCAAGCTCAGGCTCTATCATCCAAAACTCAGCCATATGCCTACTAGTATGAGAGACCTCAGCTCTAAAGGTAGGCCCGAAATTATAAACATTTGAAAGTGAGCAGCAATAATTTTAGACTGCAAGTTGTCCAGAAACGGTAAGATTTGTAACTTTCTTGAAAAATTCTTTTGAATAATCAATCTTTCCATCAACTTGAGGGATATCACTGATAAGTCCTGAATGAGGAAGCAAAGTTGTAACTTGGAACATTTCTCCAGCTCCTTCACAGTCAGCTCCAGTAATTAAAGGAGTGTGTATATAAAGAAATCCATTGTTTTGGAAAAACTGATGGGTGGCAAAAGCAAGATTGTTTTTTACTCTCGATACAGCTGAAATAATTTGAGTTCTAGGCCTCAAATGAGCAATATCCCTTAAAGTTTAGAGCGAGATATCTTTGCTATTAAGAGGATATTTATCTTCATCACATCTACCGTAAATTTGGATTTTCTAAAAATCTTATCCTTTAACTTTCAGTTATATTGTTTGTCCTTTTCCAATCGATTTTTCAATCTTACCAGTTATTCTGAAGGAATAGTCCTTCTTAGCTTTCTTAAGTTCTTACCAGTTTGGTACTTTTTACTAAATTACTACTTGTAAAGGAGTATTATTTGAGCCATCAACGAGCTTGATAAAAAGAAGAGTATCCTTAGCTTGAAGACGAGCCTCTCGAGCCCATCCTACTACTGTCACAACTTTATCTACATACTGTTCCCAGTTGCTCAGTAGATGAGAAAGTCTGAGATTCTGTCCAACAAGAGTGACAGGTTGATTTTTTTTAAGGAATGATTCTGGAAGTTTATAGGTGTTGACAGAGTTAAGCCTGCTTTAGATACCTTGGACCTTCTCTGGGAGAGGGAAGTCAATACTAACTGGCTTAATTACTGCTTTTTTGGTTTTTTTGATTGTGGCTTTTAAGTACCTAAGACCTAATAACTTCTGCATCTAATCCTCCATTATACAAAGAAATTAATAATATCTAAATTTTTAACTTATAAAATGTTCTATCAATTCTTCTTCTTACCAACTTTGTTTAGAACACAAAGGAGACATCTCATAATTTAATTGAGTAATTTTTACTACATTTTATAGTAGCATTTATTCTCTCATTCTTATCTCATCATTTCAGCTTAATATAGGAATTTATTGATTGCCCATGAGGAAAAACACAGCTCATAGTTTACTTAGCTGTAAATTTCCAAGCTTGAACTAGTCCTATTCAGTCTACACTCACAGTCAGACCGGAGAAATAGTTAAAGTCTTTATCCCCAATGATACCAAAACAGTCATTGAAGCGATCTAATTTGCTATTGAGGAATTCAATCGGACCAGTACTGTGAATTTAGAGGATGATTTACAAAACTATGAGCTATATGCAGCTAAGCCGAATGGTAAAAGAAATAAGGAATATCCATCTCTTGAAGTTGATCAAGAACTTTCCTTAACAAACGTGAATTAATTTTATCTTAAAAAGCAGAGGAGTTGTAGAAATACTTGTGAAAGCACATCAGCTCGGTCGAAAAAATCAAGGATTGCCTCAAATTTTTGTGAAAACAAGAGACCATAAGTGCGTACAAAACAAGAATGGTTAGGATGTCTGAGTTTTTGTAAATGATGCAACTCATATCTCTAAAACTTTAATTTAGATAAAACTAAACTATTATAATTCTATTTGTGAAGAGATGAACTTTACTTCGTTTAAATTCTCTTTGAAAAATAAAGTTTTATATAAAAAACTAATAAAAAGCATAATCTATTTTTTCAGCCCATCTCAACTTGACATAGTTAGGCTATTATAAATTTAACAAATAGTATCACTTTTTGATCTGTACTTGATCTTTTAAATTTGTTTTAGCTTGTTATTTAAGATAGTTTTGAGTTGCATCTTGTCCAAATAACCACCCTACACCTTTTCCCATTGTACCAGCTGTTTTTTAATTCACTCCTAGTTGTTTTTGAAAAGCAGTACTAGCGCCATTTTAAACTGCTTTTTTACTTTATTTTTTAAATGTCTAGTTTTTAAAAGTTTCTTATACTGCCATTTCTGCCGCTTGTCCTGCTTTCTTGTTGTACTAATCTTATATAGTAGTTCTCGGGGTTTGTACTGGCGACTGTACTGGATTTTTCTCCTTGGGCTATTATTTTTTTATTCCAAAGAAATTATCGAAAAGTCCTTTATTTGCTGATTTCTAAGTTTGAGGAAGTGGTTTGGTTTCTTTTTTTTACTATTATTTGTTGACTTATGTTTTAATTTCTTATTTTTTTGGCTGCTATTTCTTCATACCAAAAAAGTTTTGCATAATTGACTATGATTTTTATTCTTTCTTTGCACTACCCTTCGGAGTTTCTGCTTTGTTTTCCAGTTATATAGGACTCTACTATACTTTTTTCTTTTTTGCTTGCTTCTCTTAAGCTTCTTTCAATTATTTCTATCTTTGAACTCTCCTTTTTTTTACATCTTCAATTCTTACCTTAGAGAATGCGGGATGAGTAAGCAAAAATTGTTAAGCTTTCAGCAAAACATCATATTATTTTTCTTTGTTTAGCCTTTCTTGATAGTTAGAAGCATTAGGTTTAAGCCATTATTTTATAACTTTTGGATCTGACTGGCTAGTGTTAAACACTTCGAATTATATCTACTTAATAGCATTTTCCAACACTATCCTCTTGATGTTACGAGGAATAATGTCTCTGAGATTTTTAACTAAAACTCTATAATAAGCCAAGACTCTTTTTTTGAGTAAAGATACTAAAGGATTTTTAACTACATATGGATCTTCAGCATGTTTTTCTTTGCTTCCTGATTAAATGGATTAATAAAATTCATCGTTATTAGTGTATATGTAATTTTCCTACGCTTGAATAAACTCCTAGATAAAAGTCAAAGACTTGCGCCTTGCTTGGTCAATCAATTTATTCACTTGCTCAATCAGATAATCACGATATCCTTGAAATTATTTACATATTTCGGCTAAAATTGTTTAAGTAATTTTTGTTACAGTCTAACAGACCGAATTCAAAACATGAATCAAAGGTAATCTTAGTTTTTTTATGAGAGGGTCAATCAAGTAGTAAAAAGAGTGGATTGAGGGAAACCCTGGTAAACTACCCGCTTCGAATTTATTGATAGCGAAATATACTTTTTAAGATGTGATGGTCGTAGGAGGAGATTAAAATTAATCTTTAAGCGTTCCTTCTAACAAAGTAACCAAATGTGAAGAAGTTTTACTAATTTCTTACTTAGCTTTCAATGATGTGAGATGTCCCTTCAAACTTTTCTTAAACTCGCTTAAAAATTGAGAAGATATCGACCAAAGAAGAGTTTGCATTTATGCTTCATCTTTTGGAAGAGGTTTACCATACTATTTTATTCTATATAAAATAAAAAATACGTTTAGTGTAATGCATTTTTACGTGTTTTGACTTGTTCCATCAACTCAGGTAAGAACTGTGTGATGTTGTTTGATAAAACTTTAGTTAATGCAGTCACTAATGCACTGGTTCCTAAACAAGAAGCAGGTAGTGATGAGTAAATGGGTGATTTACTGAAAAACATTTTTTCTTCTTGAAGTGACTGTCCTACTGTCTTGCCTTCCTGAATATCAGCTTGCGATCTGTTTTTTATTCCAATATAACCCAGTTTTAATGGAACCTCACCTTTATTCAAAAGCAAAGCTCTTGCATCTGTTCCTCTATCCATAATATCGATTTTTGTTATACAAGCAAGAGTACGTTCTCCCAGTTTATCGATCGTCATAGCCATATGTAACACTTAATCATTTGTTATATCTTGATTCGCAGGTACAACGCTGAGTATAATTGTACTTGGATCGCTCATATACCGACTTATCATCTGTTTTGTTATTTTATAGATATCTTTATCTTGTCCATCCAACGCTATCCTCGTCAGTCCTGGCAAATCAATTACTGTGAGATTTGGACTTGTGCTAGATTGTACCTTCAAAACTATTGCCTTATCGACTATGTTTTTATCTTTGCCACAGATTTTATCTGTGAGCTATTCGATCGCTGCTTTTACTTTTGAGAAATCAGTGAAGGTTTTTCCTGGTATTTCTTCAAAAGATGCAACAGGTTGAGGGACATTGGGATCGTAATTCATTCTTATCTAAAGAGGTCGTCGAGTAACAACTCCCTATTTTAATTTGAAAGTACAGTTCCTCTCGGTAAGAAATCAAGTCCAACAATTTGTTAGATCAGGCTGCTTTTTCCTGAACTTTGTGAGCCGACTACAACAATTTTAGGCAGTTGAATATACTGTTCTAGATGTATATCTCTGAGCCTATCAATCAACGAGACTACAGATTTGAGTTGTCCTCCGATTCCAGTCTACATCACCAAATATTATAAGTTAATCTTTAACAAATCAGAATTAAACATCTATTCATGTTCAACAATAATTCACTCAAAAAGTTCATTTAGATACTTATATTGAGAGATGTCTAATCTATAAGCTGCAAAATATCAATCATAAACTAATAAATCGTATTTGAATGCTTTACGGATACTCTCTGCAGTTGAGTGACGCTGAGTATCGATGAAAGATCTTAGCATAGTGGAGATCGCCACCTTTGTGTCAAGTTAGTTGGTCTACTTACGCAGATGCATCCTTGCATGTGCTTAATAATGAAAAAAATACCCTCTGCTAATCGAATAGTTGACTCGAGATGCCTCACTACGATGTTCATACCTCCACATTTAAGGGAATATTACCTCAGTTTATTGAAAAACTGCTTGATAAGGATTGAACTTTTTTCAGATAGCCTAGGCTGATATTTCTATCTTGCATAACTTATATACTTCTTGATAAACTAGGCAGATTATTCAAATGTAGCGTCTTCTTCTCCTTAATCCAAATACATTCTTTTTTCCTCTCCATTTTATCTTTCTCCTTACAAAA
>Ga0194117_10003147_pt1 | contig 16853 bp, 12 predicted proteins | sample TA2MahsurfametaG_FD_160579 | JGI IMG/M metagenome (GOLD analysis project Ga0194117, IMG submission 160579) | Freshwater microbial communities from Lake Tanganyika, Tanzania - TA2015009 Mahale N1 surface | ecosystem: Environmental > Aquatic > Freshwater > Lake | place: Tanzania: Lake Tanganyika...
CCCCATCATAGATTTTGTCTAGGTTTAACTCAACGTATTTATTTAAGAAAAAAGCACATGCTAAATTGCTAAGGTATGGCATTTTTTCAATCAATCCCAGAGACAAGATAGTAAAATCATCGAATATGGGATCCACATAAGGATTGTTATTTTTCAGCTGCTGCATGTACGAAAGATATTCGGAGATTTGTACTCTTAAATTATCTTTCATGAGAATTTAAGTACTTACCTGTCTGTTCTCGTAGTCTTCAGTCATTTTGAATACTTGGGTCCAAATTTGGAGCTCATTTTCATTCACAGGGTGATTCTTGAATATCTTCTTCAGCATAAATATTTGTGAAATTATTTCTTCAAATGTCTGAGGCATATCTGGTTTTACATTTGCACCACTTGCGTTTTTCTCCTTATCCTATTTTTCACTGTTAGTGACCTTGTTTGCGTCTGAAGGAAGATTGGTTTGACCACGAGTTTCATTTTGAGTTAAATTTCTGTTTTTCCTACTGGGTGCCTGAGGTAGGCTCTGTTTGATCTGACTCGGAACTGTGGCAGACGATTGCATTTTGCTCTCATCTGCTGGCTTTTTGGAAGTAAAATCAATAGAGGATGGGTTGGGAGAGGTCACATTAGTGATTCCTCCAAAATTTGCTTTTATCTCACTCATCCAAACTTATATTTTATAATTCTCATAATCCAACAATTAAAAAGAAAGTAGTAGTCATAAATTTTCATTTTCTTGTACTTTTGCGAATTTCTATAAATCTACTGCGTTGCTAATCCAACTCAATGCTTGATCTTGAACATGTAGATGCAGATTGAGCTCTTTTGACTGTTCGGTTTACTGGCTTGTCATAGGAGTGGGCTCTTTTCCTGTTTTTGTTGATTTTTAGTAGATTCATTGTTTTTTCACCTATTTGGCTCCTCTTATTTAAGGGTGGTTGAAAGCTATGTTCAGATACTTTTAGAGATCCTTTTTGCGGCTTTAGATTTTGGATGTGTCTGTGTTTGTCCTCTGCCAAAAATGAGTTTTAGGAAATTAGGGTACAAATTCCTAAATCATACAAATGCTACAATATTAGAGTCCAAGTTTTCATGCATTTTCTTCAAAACCTTGAAACGAAGCCAATTCTTATAGACTTATCCAGAAATCAAATCCCTGACCACGATTTCGTAGAGAACGACATCTTTTTCTTTCCGGAAAGCAGGGATACGTATGACATAGAGCATATCGTTCCTCATTTCTTGCCAGTCGATAAAAAGCTATTGTTGGTGCATCAATAATCAAATTATTATAACACTACCATAATCAATTATCACTAATACTTTGAACCGAAATCCGTCAGAAAATCTGCTAATCTATACACAGCTTAGTCTGATATGGGACAAAAAAGAGATGCCCTGAGGCCACCCATCATTCTGTGTCCCTTGAACTCATAAAGCCCGTGTTTGGCACCTTCTGACATACACTCCTGCAATATTTTTTCGTCTTAAATGTTCCAGGTGATGTTTATATTGGATCTAAATTCTTTCCTGACTCTTGCTTTGTATATTTTGTAGGAATCAATAACCTTTATATTTGATGAGTTACATCATACATTCTTTTTGCTCTTTTTTCATAGTTGTTGAAATTAAGTCCTCCGTTCTATGAAACATGTTTTGTAAACACATAGTGGGCATACACACTCGAGATGTTCATGTCTGAGTTCAATCCATTTTTCTTCTGGTATGCTTACCACGAACAAACTTCAGGAACTATAGATTTTGGATTTGGATGCACTGTTTTCGGGTTAGTAATCATCACTGTCAAGCCTGAAATGCCACAATTTTTCTGAGTGTGCGCGTAAGCCATGTCAACTTTTGTCCAGTCAATGGATCTAGTCATGAAACTAGAAGAACAGTCATCAAAAAGGGGAATGCCCTCTCTGACAGGAAACCTGCTATCAGCATAGGAAATGCCCTCAACTGATTAGTTTTCAACAAAGTGAGTGTATACAGCATTTGGATCAAACTCATAGTTCTAAGGCAAATAAAACTGCCCGTTTTAGTCGACTTTAGTCTACAGAAGAGACTTAGCGTTGCAGTAACGTTTGGCCTAACTGAAAGACAGTTTACTGAAGTACCCAGTCGTGGTGTAGTTGGCAGTAGCTTTTGGATCATCGTCTCCAAGCATGTTCATAGGGATACCTGCAAACTGTAAATGACATCCACCTGTCAAGTACCAAATCTGAAAATCGTTGGGAATATTCATTAGTTACCTTAAGGTCTCTCTTGCTTGATGAATTATCTATCTGAATTCCTTGGTATTAGAGTTTATGTTGAAATAAGAGTTATCTACATAGTTATAGTGGTACAGCTGAACAGTTTTTCTTTGAGTTTTTCCTTCAGGAAGGAATTGAGATGAGTGGGTCCTCCTGCGAATGTAATGGCTGGCTGGTTGAGTTAGGGCTTTGAATCTTACTCCATATTGTTGTAATAAATGAGTTTGGTTAGAAACTTAATAATATTTATACTCAATAGTTTAAAGTTGGTAAATAGCTAATATAAATAAAATTAGATAAAAAGCAATTTATTAAACATTCTGTATCTGACTCACTTAAAGAAGTCAAATTACTGAAGCTAATTTTTCCGATTCACTAAAATAACGAACACCCCACTTTTACTTAATAGTCAACTGCTGTCTTCTTACTCATTTTTTGTTATATTTTTCTTGAGTATTGCAACGAGATCAAGTGTTAGCTGAAGAAACACGCCAATCCTGAGTTAACATATTGTATTTTTTTGTTTTATATGATTAAATTTTATAATAAAGTATGAACGACTCCTTCGCCTCAGCCTAAGACTATTAACATAAAATCAGCAACAACCTCTTTAATGAAATACATACTGAAAACACTAATCACTGGAAAAATGACTAGTTTTCTTTCAGCCTCGATAGGTCACAAAATGAGGACGTGAATGAATCCAGAGGTAGCGTTTCTTTTGACAACGATCTCGCCCTCTAGTCTAAAATCAGTGAACCTATTCTCCCAGCGGAACAGATTCTAGAAATGCCATAGGAACAAGAATAGGAGAATAAATAAGTTCAGCCTGAGCCACAGGAGATCAAAATTCAAGAACCTTCTTCTCTATCCTCCAATAGCAACCAACCATCTCAAGTCACGATAATCATCCATGAGGAGTCACTTGCTAGCAAATTATATGAAGACATCGACACATAAGACAGTTCTAGTTTTTCTATTTCACTTAAAAGTTTCCTGTGTCTAAACGATAAAAACTACAAACCACACGTAAAGTGCCTGAAGTTTTTGTACAACAGTCTGAAAGAATACAGTAAGAAATCATTATAGAATTTAAAAAACTACATATACTTTACTTATGTTAAGTTGAGACAAGAAATTGAGTCTTTGCGGTTTTTAGATAGTCTTTAAGCAGCTAGTCGTGAAGAAAAAGACACCTAGAATTTGAATATGGATGAAAAAGTTATCTTGTTACAGATTAGAAATCAAAACATCAGCAGAAGATAAAAAAAGAAGACTTTTTACAAAGCAATACAGGGTTACTACGAGAAATTACTATAATGCTGGAGAAAAAGTAGATTTATAATAACATAGTCAAATAACGCAGAGAAAAAAGAGAACGCTACATCGAAGAGTAGATCATCAGAGTAATTGATCGCATTTAACTCGAGATGAAAGATATGATCATCTGCAGGCTCCAGAATTAAAAAGAACATCTATAAAATTTCTATGTCTCTCGAAAAATACGGTCACCAAATCCTTTTCTTATCAAAGATAAGTATCTCGAGATGAAGTACCTAATGCAAAGAGAAAATGCCTACCTAAAGCTGATGCATGATTTCAACGGAAAAGTAATCACTTACATGGTCTCCATGTTTTCGAAGGAAGAATTGCAGATTGCAAAAATAATAAAGGAAGTCTTGATAGACTATGCTATCAGCTACATGGAGTGCTATGACACCAGCAATCAAATACTAAACATGAAGATAGACAACCTTGAATAAAGCAAATGCGAAGAACACGTCAAAATATAGTTGTGTGAGAACCTAATAAACATGATTCCAATATAGTTGTACAATATAGCTGAGAGAAATCAAAAGATAAAATATAGTCCCAGTGAAAAATTAGAAGCCCTCCTGACAGATTTAAGTAATTCACTTCAGAATACAATCTTTTTATCGACCATCGAAATGAACAACGACTTTATCATGTTTAGAAATTAAGCCCTCTGGAAAACTAACAGCTCTTTCTTTCAAAAGGAAGAAAATAGCATACTCTATGAAAGCAAGGCCTAGTCCAAATATGAAACCAAACAGGCTCTTACTAACTCCAGACAAACACCTTACAGTGAGAGTCATCTTGAGAAAAGCATGAAAGTTATAGTAGTGCTCACTTCCAACTACCACTTGCACCTCTAACACGAAGACAAAGTTGCTACCTTGCGGCTGGGAGACATCAAACTGAGTAAGAGAGGTAGAGAAGTGATAATAACTAGCAGAGAAAAAGGTCTAGGCGGTTATCTCGGGTTCAAAAAAGAGTTGGGAGTTCTTTAGTTCTAGAGTGTATCTGAGGTGTAGCTGTTTGCGCAGAAGCTATCTCGAGCACTCAGTAGAATTGCTTATTCTTGATTTAACTAATAACTGCCAATTTATGAATAAATAATAATTAATTAGTGAATATTACTGTTCATTCTTTGAGCTCCATCGATTTTTTGACTGCCACTTCTTTGCTTCTCTTCAAAGGTACAAACACACTTATCTGCCTCCTTGAATGTGATTTGTTTATGGTTTCCTCTTTTTTTTTGCAAGAGCTCTAAAACTGTTGAGTTTACTTCGAGTCTCTCAGTATTAGCCCTTCCTTTTTGTTCACAGACAATCCCAAATTATATTTGTTGCTGGGACTTTTGTAGCAGAGTGAGGCTTTGGAGTTGTCAGGAACAATATTTTACTTATCCTAAACATATATTTTTTTCTTGATGACATAACACTTTTTATCTATACTTTAGCTCTTTACCTTTTATACACCTATTTTAGAGAAGTCTTCAGATTTGTTCCGAGAAATTGATCTGGATATCTATGACTTCTTCAGACTGTTTTCAGGTCTTGATTTCTTACTCTAGATACTGCTAATCATATCCACACCTTTAATCACTTTTTGCTCATTCTTTACCACACTATTGTTGATATGAATCTGCAGACTGGGCTTTTCTTGGATATATTTTTTTAGACTAAAAACTCCACTAAAAGCCATAGCCGACTTTTATTTCTTTACTGATTGTGCGTTTTCATGGGTATTTTGTTGCTTGATTTGTTTCTTGAGATGTGCTATCTCTTCCTCCTTGGATTTCAGACTACCAAGTAGAGAATCTATCTCCTGCTGATGCTTCTTTTTTTCTAGTTCGATGTCTTAAGTGAGCGTTTCTAGGATCTAGTACAGTCTTTAGACCAAATGTTCGCGACCCAACAGCTCCGCCATCTTATATTTTTAACGTCTTTATATAATTGATTACTAAGTATCTAAAATATTAGCAAGAGATAGCAGTGTGTCCAGAGGTATATTAAATCATTTTATGTAATTGTGTTTGACAAAAGACTATTAATTGATTAGTAATATTATAAAAACCATTTCTTCAACAATCCAACCAAAATGAAGAAAATCAAAACAGAACAACAACCAATACCCGCCCCAACTCTATATTTCGATTTATTGTCACTGGAGAATCTTTAGATTCTCCACAAACATCCCAATGACCTCATCAACATCCTCAGACATGTGGCGAATCCATCATCTAGTCGAGGGGTGTCTACTCTCCTAAAATTAAAAGTAGTCTCCCTAGCAGGGTACTTTCATCCAGTCATGAACAAATAAGTATAGCTACTTCTCTAAGAGATAATCAAACCCTATGATAGTTTTTGGAAAGTTGACATGAATACGACTTCTCTGTTGGAAATTCTCAACATTATCTCAATTACCAACCACATCAACTATAAAATCCTCAAAATAGACCGCCGACCTAACTTATAACAATCTTCCTATAACTATGCACTGTGGGTCAATGCTGTCATCACTTTTGCAGAAGGCGAGTTTTTTACTTAAACTCAAACTCTTGCAGAACAAGTAGACACTTCATCTGTTGAGTAAGTGAGGTAGTTTTTGAATGCACTGATAGAGCAAAGATAGAAAGCTAGAAACTAAGCTTACAATTCCACAACTTAAACTACATGCAATTTGTATCACGAAATCGATATTGAGCTGGCACAAAAAGGCATAGCTACAGTTGATTATCTACCTTCTGATTACCAACCCGAATTCATCTAGATATGGCTTGATAGGACAGTCGAACTCAATAGCTTGTTAGGAAACTTTGTATGCAAAGAAAAGTTCGGATAATTTGAGTACATACGTGGACCTTTGATGTATGCTATGGAAAAAGGCATACTCACTGTTTTCAATAACTTTCAACAAATTTCAAATGAGCTTTTAGTCAGCTTAAGAGCACTAGCTGATTAGTTCAAAATCACTCACAATCAGAAAGTGATAAAGGCCAAAGCAGGATTCAAAATGTTAGGTATCTTAAGCGGAGGAAAAGAAACAAAAAGTAAGGTCTCAATCGCTCAATATATCAGCCATTTACACATACCACCAAAAAATATTCTAAAAGAAATACCTTTCATTACAAATGAAAGCAACAGAGAGTTTATCACTGATTTGATTTCTAGTTTTACTAGCAAGATGGGTTATTTAGCTGGACGCAAACTATGGAATAGAATAGTCCGCCTCAGAAAGAAAATAATAAATATTTAAGAAGCAAACTATACTTAAACTGAACAAATCGATAAACTCTGGAACAGTTTTTTTACCCAAGATTTCAAAGACGACATTGTACTTGAAATCAATGATTTAACCAATCTCTCCAACCCACTTAGAAGTATCAATTATGAAGAGAAGTATAGGGAAATAGTCATTGGAAGAACTTCTATCTTCTATACTACACTACCCAATCTACAAATAGTCAAAACTCAATACTCTTTAGGAGTACTCTAAAAACTAAGCGTATGCTTTGAGTTAGATGAATGTCCGCTTCTGGTAAGTTAAACTGGCTGCGGTAAAACAACTCTTGTGCAATACTTAGCGGAACTCAGTGGACATAAACTCTACGTTTACAATATGTCAAGTGGAACTGATGTAACTGACTTGATTGGAGGATTCAAACCGATTGATTGCAGAGTACTTCTTAAGGAGCTCTTCTACAGTTTTCTCTAAAAATTCAGGCAGTAAATTCCTAATGCATAGAAAAATGAGAACTATCTCACCAACCTAACCAACTATTTCATACAAGGAAAGTACTAAGTTCTTTTGAAGAGTTTAGTGCAGTCGATTCCTAAAATTTTGCCACAAGTTGAAGTAAATGGTGGTAATCTTATTGAGTGGAGAGACATGATGAAAAAGTTCAACAATATTCTTATGAACCTCGATAAAATAGATAGCAACTTAGTTTTTAGCTTTCTTTAGGGAAATCTCATCAAAGCAATAAAAAATGGAGACTGGATACTTATCGACGAAATCAACTTGGCTACCAACGATGTGCTTCAGAAAATTGTGCCCCTTGTTTAGGGCAAGTCACTCATGCTCTATGAAAAAGGCGATCTACACTTTATTGAAAGACACAAAGATTTTAGAATAGTTGCATGCATGAACCCAGCTAACGATTCAGGTAAAAAACCTTTGCCAGTGAATTTAGCAGATAAGTTCACAATAATTGTGATGTCTGAGCCTTCAAAGCTGGATATCTAAATGATGACTAAGGAGATCTGTCCTCAGCTGAATGCACATGAGATTTCTACTCTGTACCTATAAATAAAAAAAACAAAGACGATTTCTCTTCGAAATTTATCAAGAGCTTTAGCGTACATCAACAAAAATAAAGAAATATACGGATGGAATAGAAGTGTCTATGATGGTTTAATGCTTGGATTCGGGTAGAAACAACTTCTCAAAAAATATTATAATGATACAGTACCTAAGTGCTCACCAGAAGTCATTTAATTATCAGGCTTCTTACTCGCAAAAGGACCTTCACTCTAAAAAACTAATTAAATATTCCATTTGACTCAAACATTCAAATAACACCTCAAAGATTTCCTGAGAGCTATAGCTGGTACTGAGTTACCTGTTTTACTCTAAGGTCCAACTTCAGCAGGTAAGACAAGTATGATTCGTTATGTGGCTTAGGCCGTAGGATACAAATGTATTCGTATCAATAACCATGAACACACTGAAATCGAATAATATATTGGTAATTACTTCCCTGACAAAACAGGTCGTCTTGTGTTTAGAGAAGGACCTCTGGTACAAGCTGTGAGTGAAGGTCATTGGCTGATTTTGGATGAACTCAACCTCGCTAAAACAGAAATTTTATAATGTCTGAATAGACTGCTTGATGACAACAGATAGCTTTTTATTCCATAACAGCAAAAACATATAAAACCTCATAAAAACTTCAGGATATTTGCCACCCAAAACCCTTCAAGTTACTCAGGTAGAAAGACACTTTCGAGAGCTTTTCGGAATAGATTTGTAAGCATTTCATTTGCTGACATCACTACTGATGATACAATGGCTATTCTCTAAGCCAGAAGTCCATTGCTAAAAGACAGTAAGGAGTTATCTACATTTGTCAAAAAGACTCTTTAAAGCTTGATGAACTATAGACAGAGGCAAAGAGTGTTTGAGAAAGATGGTCTTATCACTATCAGAAATTTACTCAAATGGTGTGAACGACCTTTTGTGAGCAAAGAGAAGTTCACAATTTAAGGATATGCCATTTTGGCTGAAAAGCTGAGATGTCAAGAAGAGAAGAAATTCGTAGAAAAAGTATTACTCAACTCAATTAAATATACAACAACCCATGTCAAATAGGAATACTATGAAGTCGTCAGTCAGTCTTTTTCGTAAGAAAAAATAGCAGCAACAAATATCTATGTTCAAATGAATCACAGTTTTAAAAGAATGTCTGCTCTCACCATCAAGGCTCTCAACAATAGAGAACCAGTTCTCTTGGTAGGATAAACCGGATGCGGAAAAACTACTCTAGCTGAGCTCTTGGCTGCTCTTACTCATCGTCCTTTTTATAGCATCAACTGTCACAAACACATGGAAGCTTCTGATCTTTTAGGATCTCTTAGACCTTGCTCTAACCCAGATTCAAATGCACAGTTTGAATTTGTGAACGGAGTTGTAATAAATGCAATGCTTTAGGGGGCAATCCTTTTGATAGATTAAATCAATACTGCTGAAGACAGTGTTTTGGAGAGATTGAATCAAGTTTTAGAATGTGGATTAATCGGTATAGAGAGAGGGTAGGGATGGTAGACAGTGCAAGCAAAATAAGGTTTCTGCATAATTGCGACTATGAATCCAAGTGGTGACTATGGTAAGAAGTAACTATCGCCAGCTCTTAGAAATAGGTTTACTTAGATTTGGGTAGAACCAATTACTCACCCAGAGTACATAATCTAAGCTCGTAGCGATATACTAAAGATGATAAACCATAAATTAGTTCTTGCTTAGTAGATCAAGGGCGAAGTTGCTGAAAGAATATATAGTTTCTTAACATACTACAACTGCCAAGTAGCACCCAAATATAATCTCACGCGTAAACTATTGACAATGAGAGATATCGGTTGGATCTGTAAGTTCATCAACTAGTGTGCAAACTTTCAAACGTGGCAGGAAAAATACTTTTGGAGTTTGACTATCTTGGCGATTGAGGGTGTCAAATATATCATGTCTGACAATGTAGAGGGCAGCAAACTCTAAAACATGAAAGATGATCTCTTAGAATATCTCAGGTCACAAATAAACTTCCCTCTGGAATGGCTACTTCAAACTACCCCTGAAAATATCATCGGCCTCCTTAAAAATATGAACTTCCCTCTTCTCATCCGTTCAGATATCCCACTTGACGTGCTCGGCATCAAGACCAACGCAGAAATATTCTTCTCACCCCAGACGGATCTCTCTGATCTTCTGGGACAGTTTAGGCCACATGGCAATTAATTTATTTGGCATGATTAAACTTTGTTGAAGAGTGTCAAAGAAGGTAGAGTCGTTGCTCTGGTGGATCTAAATACAGCGCAGCAACAAGTTATCGAAGGTGTGAATAGTTTATTCGACCACCGAGGTTCATTGTTTGTAGTTGAGTTAAACCGTACTTTTTACAAAGCAAATACCTTCAAGCCAGTGGTTGTACTGAGAAGTGAGCGTGGAAATGGTCGCAAAGGTCTGCCCAACAGTTTTTTGAATAGATTCGTAAAGATAGCTGTTCCTGCAGTGAGAACCGAAGTGAAACTGAACTATCTCTGCTAGAAATACATACTTATGAGGAACAGTTCGTATTTGCGGTAGCTAATTGAAAAGTTGATTATCAACGAAGGTCATCTCATTACATAACAGTTGTAGTTGATTATCCAGTTTTCAAATGCAGGACTGCTCAATACTGGTTTGTAACTGCTGAAATTGGACAGCTACGTTGATCGAAATATAAATATTCGAGATAATCTATAGAAATACGAGTGTTATTTACTGAGACTAATGCCGATGAAGAAATCTCTTTGTCTAAACACTCCCAATATCATCAAAAAACTACTCATCTCTTTTTTGATACATAAATTCAGCAGCTTCAGCTTGTGCTTTGTCGGAAAACCAGAATTACGTGCCAACATTATTTAAGGACTCAACTACCTCCTCAATAAAAATCTAATCAAAATCATTATCTCAACAATGGTAGACATCAATGACTTACTCGGTACATACTAGCAGATACCCGACAACGATAAGTTGTAGGAATAAACTACTCTCTACCAAAAGTTGCTGAGTAAAGATACAGCTCAGGAATACCAGTCTGAGAAAACAAAGTTCGCTTTTGTAGAGTCGAGAATGATAAGATGTTTAAGAGATGATAACAATCTGATATACGTTGAAGTTCCCAACGACATCATCGCCGAGCGCATAGAGAAAGGATTGAAGGAAGTATACCAGCAGCAGAAGAAGATAATCCTATCAATCCAAAATATCAACCACAAGAAAAACAACATCACCAAATTCATCACCATCGATCTAGACGATGATACTCCCAACAAACTCATCTCGCATGCTAAAACCTAAGAGTATTTCCCCAGCAACTTCTCCAATCTGCATCATTGTGACTCCATCTTAAGAACGAACTAATCCAGATAAATGATTACGTAGCTGATGAACGAAGAAAATGATACAGCATCAATCACCGCGTGGAGGAGATTAATCACTGGTCTGCTCTCAGAGACCCAAATGCAAGTCACCACCCACGATTAAGCCAGAGCCAAAATATGGAAATTAATGCAAAATAAATATAAAATCACTGTGATTCAAAATAACTAGGCTTGTGACAAGCTCACTGAATGTATTCAAAAATATACCGTTCTACCAATCAACAGAGAGCAGATGCTGGAAAAAATACTTCTACTTTGCTTCTTCACTGCAAATCAGAATGAACTCAACAAAAAATTGACTAACCTAACTGATGACCAGCTCTCTCTCAATTAAATAATCAAAAAATTCCAAACTCTGTATATCTGCGATGTCAACAACTTCAAACAGGCTGCCAAAACGATTCTGCCCCTCCTCACCAAAACAAGTTCAAAAGAACTATTAAAAAAATACTATGGTGAGTTGGAAAGACTCTATGAGGAGCTTTTCAAGTTCAAAATCAAAGAAATACTTATACAGTACACCTAAGAGTAGTACAAACTAGTTCCTATCATCAATAATGCGGAGTCTATTCGCTACTTCATGAGTCAGGATAATTTGGACATATTGAGGATCTGCGACTAAGGAGCACATCCTCACCACATCCTGAATGGAGTTGAAAAAGTTGTGATAGAAAATGTTAAACTGATTGAAGTGGACATTCCTTCAGTTAGTAGATGGTGCCGTTAAATCAAGATCAAGCACATTTCCTCCCTGAACATTCTACAGAGCCATTTGGGCAAAAAACAGCAAATGTTGAGCAACCCGTTACAACATACTGAAGCTATCAATTTTTTGAAACAATTATCACTTTACAGTGAGTTGGCTAATTATGAGCCATTCTAGCAAGGAAAAGTTCTCTGGGAAATCTTCAAGCCGAGTTAAAATATGTCTTTGAACGTGAGCTATCACTTTAGAAATGAAGCCAGCGTCAAATTTTTGTAATAATTGATCTCAAATGACCATCTTTACCTCCAGAAGTACTTAAAGTTCAGCGAACTCAAGTATTTCAACTACAAACCTCAGGAACTATCCAGAATTTAGTCGACTATAAACCAATACAAGGACTAAATGGTGGCAACCAGAAAGAAACTTGTTTACAGAGGACACGATAATCTGCTCAATCTGATTGAGTTCTATAAAATGCTACAGCAATAAACTAACAAAATAGAACAATCTCAGTTCAGCATCTATATCATCAAGAATTCGATAATCTAAACTTACAACAGCTACTACCATCTCTACAGCGATGTACTGCTACCCTACTATCTTTCTTTGCAGATCATCTACACAGCTCAGCTCTAAAGATAAAGCTTAAGAGTAGGATCAATCGCAGAGAGCATCAGTAAAAATAGAGAGAACGTGATTAGTCTCATCTAAAATATGGTTCAAGTGGAAGAGGGAGAAGAAGTTGATAGAAGCAAAGATTTTGTTAGGTTCCAAAGGAAGTTTAATAAAACCGTCATTGTTGACTAATACACTTAGGAAGGAGTAGAAAAGAACAAGAAAAATCTAGAGTAATAGTTCGTAGAACTTTTTGGTAAACATAGTCAGCATGAAAGACCAAGAGTAGACTCTCCTTTCTAATCTATCCATATGCTAATCAACAAAACCAAACAAAACTACTACCCATACCTATCCAAAAGAATATTCAGCAACTGTTCAAGCTTCCAAGAAATGATCTGGGGCTTGCAAATTCTCATGAAGTAACCTCAAAGTTCAATAAATATATACGAGTAGTATCACCCTAGCATCGTGATCGACTTGGTTAAACCAGTAACTCAAATTTTGTAACAAATTTTCTAGCTCTTGAAACTCTATCCAATCGACAACATCAAAAAGTTGGCCAACATCTGCAACAAAATACAGTAGAGGTCCATTTACTAATAGATCTACAAGATTCTCATTGACTGTGAATTTCTAATTGAAAAGATCTTTGAAGTAAATCCTATTCTGCCGATGGCCAACCATATTGCTACTGCCAGTTTGATTTAGAACTGTCTCAAAGTGAGGAAGATGTAGTTGAAAAACTGGAAACAGATGATGTAGTTGAAGCTGAGAAGAACCTAGAAGAGCGATATGATAGAGTTTATTGGATTTTATAAAAATCTAAAACAACTCCAAAATGACAAATAACTGTTCGCTGTCTGTGAATCTTTCCTCAGAGAGAGCAAAATATCCTGTGTCAACAATAGAATCAGGTTGCTTCTCTACTTAGCAAAAGAAAATGTTATTCCAAAATAACAGTCTTTCAGAAATGCGCTCTTTAGAGTGATAGGCTTCTACAGCTATCTCATGCCCGAACTTACGAGCTTCAAGAACAAATCTTATAACGAAAAACAACAGGAAATGAGAGAGTATGAAAAGTTGGCAGGTTGGAATAGTAACGAGTATCTTATTTTCAAAGCTACCTGCTAAAAATTCCAAAGGAAAATCCATCATATCCTAAAAAGACACGATGAAGAACTATCGATGACAGTTGGCACTTTTCATCAAAAAATGTTGACTGAACAAGTTTTCGGATCAGTGAAAGACTTCAAGAATGGCCTCTTAAATATGATGAATAGCAAAATAGAAGAGTAGCAAGACAATCTATAAGACGAATAAAATCAAATTTAGGACAATTCTAAAGAATAAGAGATGGAGGATGAATAAGAGCTAAAGGAAAATAGCAACGAGTACTAAAGAATATGCAAAAGAATATTTTCAACTTTGACTGAAATGCAACAGGAACACCACACTACTCAATCCAAATTATTAATTATCAGAGCTAATCTCTCAGAACTATAAGAGGTTTTTCACGACTTTACCTTGACTTCCAAGGTAGAATACAAATATCTAACCAGAGAAATGTTTGAGACTTAGGAGTAATATGCCAAGGGAATGAAGTACTATTATGGACTTTGGGACAAATTGTGCCAGAGATCAGAAACCAAGTGGAACCAAGAAATGGTTGACAGAATGTGGCATGTTACCGAAAAGATTTGGGTGCACATTAATCTTGGGCTTAAATACTCATCCTAAAGATACCATAATTAGCTTGCTGAAGACCTCAGAATTCTGTTATAAGATTTTATCAAAGCCTAAAATCAAAACTATCATCAACTTTTCAAGAGATAGCTCTAAAAAACTAAGCAATACTTAGAGTAAGAGTCAATAAAGAGTCAAGTAAAGCCCAATCCTTAAATAATTCTCGATCAAAACATGATAAGCTTGATGAAATTAGGATACATACTCGCAAACATCTCAATAAATATCCAGCAAAATGGACTATGCGTCAAAGAGGAACAGTAAAATAACTAGTAGAGTGGAGATTAAGAAATTGGAGATGGAATGGGTATTGGAGAAGGTGAGGCTCACGATGCAGCCTAAAATGTAGGAGACCAAATCGAATTCTAAGAACAAGTTATGGGCAACAAAGACTAAGAGAAGAATTAAGATAAAAACGCAGACAAGAAGGAAGAAAATGACATTGAAATGGAAAATGACTTTGATGGTGATATGTACTCCAAGTAAGAATAATAGGAAGGATAAGATGGATAAGAAGGAAAATAACAAGAGGCTGACTAACAAATGGGAGAAGTTGATTAAAAAGAAAAAGAAAAGGATATGAAAAACTAAGCTGGAGAGGCTTCCGGAAGTGAATAGGCAGACGTAGACATAAAGGACCAAAAAGAAGGGGAATAAGAGTTGATCGATAATTAAAGATAGCAAAAGTAATAGAGAAGAGGATAATAGAAAAGATAGATGTAGTAAGAAGAATAGTAGGAAAAAAGTGATTGGGATTCAAATAATTAATAGGGGGATAAGATCAATAAGCAAAAATAAAATGTTTAAGCACCTGAATCCTAATAGAGTATAAGCGTTGATCTCGACAAAGAGCCCTAAAAAATGGAGAGCTAAGACGATTAAGAACAGCCAGACAACTAAGAGGAAAATTAAGAGGGTGACTAAATGAGTTAAGAGTAGGAAAAAAATGGATAAGATGATTCTAAGATGGAATAATAAAATGGTGAGGACTAAAGAAACGGAGAAATAGACGAATAAAATATTAATGAAAACCAGTAAGAAGATTAATAAAAGTAAAATTAGGAGAAAAAACAGAAAAAGCAGTCCAAACAATACAAACCAGCCTATGGACGCCAAGATATCAATACCAACAACGAAGTTATCAATGAAGAATAACCACCAGCCAACGAAGCAGACCAATAAGGAAATTAGGAGCAAGGACAAGGCGAAGGAAACCAAGGCTCAGGCAAACCTATTCATAATCTGAGTTCATAGTTTTTAGAGGAACTGCTCAAACAACAGAAATCATAAGGAAATGAACAGTTTATCAAAGATTTAAATGTGATAGTAAATGATGAGAAAGAAGAAGGGTTGAAGTAAGGATAAGAGAATGCTTAGCAATACGAAATGACTGAAGAAAAGGATAAGTTCGCAACAAATTTGCCCCTTGTTGATGATCAAAAGGTTAAAAACTAAGAAGAATAATAGAAGATGAAATAGTAAAAAGCTAACTAAGAGAGAAACGAGTAGGAATTATAAAAGAAAGATAAAAAGGATTTGTAGAAGAATAATGAAAAATCTAACACATAAAAATTGCAGAAATAAAAGGAGATGGAAAGTGAATAGAAAAAGAAAAATGAAAAAGTAGCAGCTTCCACTTAGAAACAAACTCAACTAGCCCATAGCAAAAAAAGTTAGAAGGACAGCAACTATCAAAAATAGGCTATAATTGTATAGGAAGACAAGTAACAGATTATAAGAAAGACGATCTAATCTATAAAGGTAGAACATCAATTGGAAGCAAACAAAGAGCATTAAAACAGTAAAGAAATTCTCAGCGAATCCTTTGAAGTGAGCAAAATTCTTGAAGAACAACTAAAAAGTGTGCTTGAACCATTAGACAATGCTGAGTACAAAGGTGACTTTAAAACAGGCAAAAAACTAAACCTCAAGAAGATCATTCCTTTCATTGCTTCAAACTTTAGAAAGGACAGAATATGGTTGAGAAGAACTGAGCCTTGCTAAAGAAACTATTACATTATGATTGGACTTGATGATACTAAATCTATGCACTATGGAAATGTGGGAGGGTAAGCATTAAAAGGTTTGCTCGCAATCAGTTTCGCTCTCTAGCATCTCTCAATTAAGACCAGTATTTGTTCAATCCGAGATGAGATGGTGATGCTAAAGAGATTTGAGGACCAGTTACAGAGTCAATCTATTCTGAAAAGCTTCAAATTCGAGTATGAGTCTTCGAACAGTCACGATTTATCGATGGCTGCTTTCATGAACTCTTCGATAAAGTAATTCAAAAGAGTGGACTAAACTGATGCAAATATCGAGGTAAAAAAACTATGTTTCATAATATCGGATGGTAAGATGAATAAGAAGTTGGTGAGTCCGTTTTTGAAAGATGCCAAAAAAGAAGACATTACCTATATTTTTATCGTAGTGAATTCTCAGTAGTCTTCTATTTTAAATATCAAATCTGTGGAGTATGTGGATGGTAAGATGAAGATGAAAAACTATATGTCTGATTTTCCT
>Ga0194117_10003149_pt1 | contig 16840 bp, 10 predicted proteins | sample TA2MahsurfametaG_FD_160579 | JGI IMG/M metagenome (GOLD analysis project Ga0194117, IMG submission 160579) | Freshwater microbial communities from Lake Tanganyika, Tanzania - TA2015009 Mahale N1 surface | ecosystem: Environmental > Aquatic > Freshwater > Lake | place: Tanzania: Lake Tanganyika...
TTTTAGCAATTTCCTGAAGACAAATAGTAACCAGACATGCAGCTTGAACATTTACAGTTCGAAGTATATGTAAAACAGCTAGAAGAGCAAGCATAGCAACTTCCTGATGATTAGTAATAACCAGAGGAGCAGGCGGTATTCAGAATAATCTGTAGAAGACTAAGGCAAATAAGTGTAGCTTTGATCATTAAATATATTTACCTGCTAGTATAAATAAACAGTAAATGCCTTCATATTCAACAGCTTCTTAAATACAGTTAAAATCATAAGATAAAATTTAGACTATTTACTAGTTAGATCCTGGATTGCTTTTAGATCGGTCCAATAGATTATGCTCTGAGCAACGTAACACTCAAGACTTCTGATTATTTAACTAACAACTGGCGTATCATTTCGTAATTTGATTTCGTTCATTACAAATATTTGGCTGTCATTTATGAATCACTTTTTAAGGTTGATCCAATTTATTAATGAAAATAACAAACAAACATATAATATAAGAATTTGTGCTATTTCATCAAATTCATCGATGACTACAACATTTTTAGAAAATTCTCAAAATCGGCTGAGTTCTAAGAGCCTTTACAACATGTTTTTTAGTTTAAGAAGAGATTTAAAATCCAAGTTCTGAATTAAGTTCCATCTACAGACAATTATTGCGATAGAGGTGGAAGGAACTCAAGCATTAAGCCTTTGCTATAATGGAGGGCAACTCTATTGATTCTACAAATATGATTTGAGAACGAAGGAGTGAGTTTGACAATAAATTAGAGAGTAAACAAAATGAAATGCCTCTAGCTATATAATCTTACAAATTTCCAGATAGAACATAGCTCTAGCCTAAATCATCAACAATAACCATCATAGATATTTTAAAAAATTCTCTAGTGGAAAGTATCATGTTAAAAGCAAAATTTTTATGTTTGTAAGCACAATAACAAAGTAAAAACAAGGTGAAAGCTCCTGCGATCGATCCAATAATAATACCAATTATAGCAGCTGTGGATGTCTCTTTAACACACATTAAGGAGTATCCCTATTAATTTTAATATTTTTTACCATATCCATAATAGTAGCCTTAAGCACATTTTTCACAACTAAAGAAAGCATGATCCCCGATACAAAGAGCATCCATCTATACAGCTGATGCACTTTAAACTTTGAAAACAAAAATCAGAATTTCGATTGCTTAAAAACTGCTGAAATGCACTCCTCATATACATTTATCTTAAAAAAAAAATTCATTAAAGGTAGGCTTCATCACAAGAGAAAGTAAAGATACATTATGAGACTTTTCTAAGGACTATTCTTATCATGGGCATCTGAAAACAATATTTAAATGAAGCTCAAGCGTTTTCGACTCCTTGTCTTCAAAAAATCGTAAACATCCGTTAAAAAATTTATAAAAAACCAAAGGATTGAAAAAATTTATTTTTATCGGTGAAATGAGCCATCATGAATTAATCCTTCAAAAATAAGAAACCTAAATTTGCATCTTTTAGTTTTACTGGAATCTGATATAATATTTTTTGTTTTCAAATCGTATGTAAACAGAAAGAATAACAGAAAATTAAAAATATTATATAGGTTATATGTTCATAACAAAATATGTTGGTTAAAAATTTTATTGCATGCTTCTAGTTTTGTACAATCTTTTGTTGGATTATCTTCAAAAAAACTACATTAATACATCTCCATTAAGTTCTTTTTCACTGATTATTTGATGATAGACATTTTGTGCCTAAGTTATGCACTCCGAAGTTAATTTTACTGATTATATTGTATTTTAAATAAGGAGTAATAGAGTTCGAATCTTAGTAAATAAACTAAGTATATTATTGACAACCATAGCTGTAAGAGGCCTACAGAATAGCGCTAAAGATAGCTTTCCAATCATAAAGATGCATTTAGAGAAGAAACTTAATTTTCTGCTGATAGATGATTAATAAAGTTGTGTTTTGATAATTTTATAATATTCGTGTAAAAAATATGGAAAAAGTAGTGAAAACCAACAACTTCATTGGGAAATTAGACTCTATCATCAACGTAACCCACCCAACATTTTAGACCCCCCACTTTTCGCATATAATCCATTATGATAAGGGAAACAGCAAACTTACTATATTTGATAGAGAACGATTTTAGACTGAAATTATTCCCTTTTATTTCAGGCATGCCAACTTCACCTCATTCATCCGACAACTCAACTTTTATAGATTTAAGAAAATCAAAAAATCATAATTTTTATCTTTTACTAATATCTTCATCCAAAAGGGGCAATAGTAAGTTTCTTGTTATTTTAGATTGCAGGCCATCATTGCCAAACGGAAATTAAAATAAAAAAATATCATATAGTTGAGTTCCGCTTAAAGAGAGGAACAACCCCAGCAAGAGATTATTTAATCGCTCTATTCGAATCAACCTCAAATGCAGACTGAATTTGCTTTTCAAGAATGCAATCATTTCGATCATCCTCGACTTCATTCCTTGAATTAATATATCTTCTCAAATAAAACCTTTACACCTGGTAATTTACTTACACAAGAGGTAAATCTTTATAACTTCTATAACAATTAATGCATGGGTTGGTATATGCCTTATAATGGATGTGCCAATCCTTTAATAATGACTTATATATCTGGACCAAGTTGATGTTTATTGACTTGTTACATTTTTACTTTTAATTTAATGTTATTTAATATTTTTATTGGGTGATAAAACCTTAAAATATGTTATGTTAATAAAGGCGCTTCCCGCTTAACTTTGCATTTTTAAGAATTGATCTCAATTTTGATGCAGTTTTTTAAAATTATTTTAAATATTTCGTTTCTATTTGGAAATAGAAAATTCACTAAGAAATATAGTTTATATTGCTTTTTTCTCGAAAATTGACAACACAATAAAAATTATGCTTCCAAAAATAAAGGGAAAGCTCTATTGTAATTACTCCATCTAAATGACACAAAAGAGCGTTTTCTTTGATGAAAGTTAATAGATAGCTATAAAAAATATTCTTTATCACAAATAAATTTTACTAGATGATTATGAGAAATCAATTGTAAAAAACATATAAACCATCAATTTTTGATACTACGATAGGTATTAAACATGTCAGGTGTAATCACGTTTGGCGTGGATCTTTATTCTTCTTCTTAGAATTTACTACTGAAATACTTAGATTTACCTTGACTATTGAAGTTTCCTCTTATATTCTTCAAAATATCCTTAATGTTCTAGGCCTTCTCATTATTTTCACCCCCTTTCTTTTATTTGACCCTCTTCTCTCTTCGAGTGTGCAGATTATTACTTACTAATCTCAATGGCTCTATTTTTAAATCTACTATCTATTCATTTTGGTTGAGCTTTCTTGTACCAAAATTGTTCTCTTTCTCTTAGTAGTAGTTTTTCAGTACTGATTTCTTTCTTTACTTCAATTCATCGAGCATACTACCTTCGATGGATCCCTTTTTCTATGAAATATTTGTTTTCATGTCAAATCTTGAAAATTTAGCAAGACACTCTTAGACACTTTCTTTGCTTACAGATGTGTTATTCCGATCTTTGATTTGGGAGCTATAATTTTTCGTAGGAATGCTCTTATAGGAAGAATTATCTTTCATAACAGCTGTCAAATCATTCCTGGAAGTGTGCAACTGCATCTTCAAATCATTAATTTCCGATATCAGTTTCTTCTTCTCTTCCTAATGATTTTTCAATATGATTGAGATCTATGTATCCACTTGTTTCATAAAGACAGCAACATTCTTTTTACATTCGAGATAAAGTTCTCTATAGTTTATATTTTATGTTTTTTATGGGGTAGGAGTTAAGCGAAGGGAGTCAAACCTGAGCATGGATGATATCATTCGTTAAATTACTACTAAAATATATTCTGTTTATAAAAAATCTTCCAAACACCACATAAATACATTATTTGATCTTTTATAAGGAAATGTATGGATTCAAACAAAAGTTTGATTTAATTATTTTGGTACCAAAAGTAAACATTTTTTTATTATTTGTTGTTTTATATCCTCCTAAACTTGACATGTCAACTCAATCTGATTTCGCCTAGCTACTCGAAAAATCATAAGAACTCAACCTCAAATACAAGACTAAAATCATTGAAGTATGTGCTGTTTAATTTAGCTTGAAAATGAACTCAATCATGAAAGGACTAAAGCTAGATAGTATGAGAACAAATTCAAAGATGCATTGCTACAATCTTAATTTTCATAGGGTCAAGAACTAATTGAAAAACTTAATAGCAAAGAAAAGTAACTCTTCGATTGTCGTAAACAAATTATAGAGTTGAGCCGTAGAATAGCCAACGCTAGCAACAACCCATCCCAAAACGATCTGATGGCTTTAGCCCAAGAAAACTAAGAACTTATGGCAAATATCGAAGAAATTAAATCAGCAGCCATCAACGCTATCATGATGAAAGAGTAGTAAATCGAATAACTCAACAAAAATATCGCCAAGTATGATCATATTGAAAGTTAGCTCAAATTTCAATATTAGAAATATGAAAGTTTGGAGAGATAGTTCGAGGTTTGTATGAATGAAAAGGCAGAAGAAATAAGAGAACTTACTTAAAAGCTGACAAGATAGAGAGAAGTATTTTTGAATCGACTTTAAGCAATCCAAAAATAATCGTATCAGGAATAAAGCTATAAAGTTAAACTGGAATAAAAAACTCAGGACCTCGAGGGAACGATTGAAAAAAGTTAGATGCTTATAGCTGATTATGAAAATAGAATCTAATAGTTAGAGAGTCAGGTAAGCCAGCAAAAATTTTTAAGTCAACAAGAAAAACTTAAATTTGAAATCGAAATGGATGAACTTAAGGAAGAAATCAAGCAATTTGAAAGATAAGAAAGAACATTGACCAAAACTTTATAAGATTGGAAGAATAAAGAGAGAAATGCTCAATAAACTATTGCCAAACTTAATGAAAAAAATGAAGAATTGAATCATAAATTGTCAATGAAGAAGAAAAAATAAAATAAAATTATCAAAGATAAAATCACGAGTTCTTTTGCTGGAGTAGCTAAAGCTAACCCTGTATATGCTAGTTTTGCTTTCAGAGCTAAGGATAGTATTGTTTAGGAGTAAGATGACCCAAAACATCTTGGAGATTTTCCCTAGTTGCAATAAATGGATGGTTTGATCTAAAATTTCAATTTTTAAGATTTTGGAGCAGCCAAAGCTGAAGAAATTCCCAATGATGTTCCAATCACTCACATCATGACCAAAAAGAAAGCCAATCTCAATAACTTAGTATTAGATGTTTCCAAAAATTAACCTTCTAAAGTTGAGGTTAAATCACCAGCACCTCAACAAACCTCAACTAATCCGTCAAATGTATCTAATGCTTAGATTGCAAAGGAAATAGAAAGCTACAAACAAACAATAATAAGGATAGAAGCAGAGAAAAAAGAGTTGCAGATTAATCTCAATGATGCCTACAACCAAATGTAAAAACTCAATCAGACGATCAGCACTATGAGTGCGGAAATACAGCAAGAAAGGAAGAATATATCTGAACTACGTCAAAAAATGAAGAAAACAAAAAAATAAGCCTAACTTCTCGTTTAAGTTCAATCTTTGACATTGCATGTCTAAAAACTGGAAAACGATATGGTGGCTTCGAAGCTCAAATATGCAGAAGAGGCTGATTTCGCAAGGGAAAAACATAATAGAGAAAGAGTCATATGGACTCAAAAATTAGTCAAATTGACTTAGCAGTTAGCCAAGCAAGACTTACAAATATCTCCAAAACCTGAGCAAAAAAAGAAAAAGAAGGGATTTTTTGGGTGATTAGATTCAATTTATATATCAAAGATAAAACTCAATTATAATATTAACATGAGTATCGCCTTAGGTCTAGTGTGCTACATCTCCATAGTGGTATTGATTATTGGCTACGTATTGGTAAAGAAATGGGGAGACAAAGAAGAAAAAGGTGAGAATTACAAGCAGATGGCTGAGTAAAAAAGTATAGATACATGATGTGATTTAGTTTATTTCTTTGTTCGAATTAACTTTCAATTTTCAATCAAAATGAGTTATAAATAATGTCTGGACTAGATTGTGAAGTTCAAATGAGAGCTTATATTTTTTAGGATGCAAAGGTATTAATTATATAATTCTCATTTCCCACTATAACATTCAATTTTGTAAATGTCAAGCATTGAGGCAATCGGTATAGCAGGGTTCAGGAGCTACAATCCTGCAACCTTACAGAAAATAGAGTTCAATAAACCTCTCACTCTCATCTGGGGACCTAATGGGTCCGGAAAAACAGTAATTAACTTCTTACTAAGACAATAATTGAAGTGATGAAATATATCATGGCTGGAATCTTGCCTCCTTCATCTTAAAGAGGCAAAAATTTCCTAATGGATCCAAGAATAATAGGCCAAAGTGATGTAAAAGGATAAATAAGACTTAAATTTAGATCATTTAATGGACGTCCTGTAATGGCAACTAGGAAATCGCTTTTTTCTATCAATAACAAAGGAAGTAAATACTAGTCAACTTAACAAATTCTGAAAACAAAAGACTAAAATGGAGAAGAAATTTAAATCAACCATCACTGTGCAGAAATCTAGAAGCAGATACCTTTTCTTCTAGGAACTTCGAAGGCAATTATTGACAAAGTTATGTTTTGTCATCAGGAATAGTCTCTTTGGCCTTTTGAAGATTCCGCTGTGCTAAAAACCATTTTTGATGAATTATTTGAAACAAAGAAGTATACTCAAATGATCGAAGCTCTTTGGGATCAACGTAAATAGTTCCAGAAAAAAATAGGAGAAATAAAAAAAGCATTGCCATACCAACAAAGACTTTACTAAGAAGATAAGTAAAGAAAAATCACAACTTTGAAACAAATGGAAGAGGCTAATAAGCAGGTGGAAGAAATTATAATCCCAATTCGACAAAAGCTATAAGCGATGGAGATTTAGCTGAGTTAAAGTGAAGAGCATGTAAATAATGAATAAAAAATTAGATTAGCCCTTTAAAAAAGATCACTTGAGGATAGAGTCAAATTAAACAACTAAGTTATAAAAAAGACAAATGAGAGATTACAAATACTTTATAATGAGTTCGAAAAAATGACTGGCATAAAAATTACAATTCAAAAACAATAAATAGACTTTTATACAAAATAGACTTAAGAAAAGATTTATGAGCTAAAGAAATAAAGGTAATAACTTTCAAAAGTAATTTAAAATATTAAAAATACCCAGAAGTTTTCTTAGAAAGAAATAGAGTTACGAAACGCAATCTCTTCTGCAAAATAATTCTTACCTTATCTTAAAAAAGAGACTAATTAATACATAACAGATGAGCTAGTATACAGAAATATAGTTTAAAAAAAAGAAATATTGGAAAATAAAATCAAAAGACTAAAAGTATTTTAAGCTGAACTATCCAAATGTATAGATTTGAAATCTAATATCGTCTTTGAGAAGTCTATGAATCAAACACAATTCTAAGCAGAAAAAACAAGAATTCTTTCCGACACTAAAGTGTTTGAGTAAATAAAGCTAAAAATTTTGAGCTTTTATTTTGCTCTTTATAAACCCATTGATCCCAAAGCTAGTGTCTGCAACAAGTAAGACGATGTTGGTGCTAAGTTACAAGAAGTCTCTTTTCGTATCAAAATCAAAAAGTAATAATTATAAAAATACCAAAATACGCCTAAAGAAATGCCAATCAGCAAAAGAATAAATCGTTTATAGTTCGCAGGTATTGAGTTTTATAACACTTATATCGAGTACTGCCAAGAAAAGAAAAAGTGTTCTTTTTGTTCTAAACCATTGACTGACGAAGAATTGAAGACAATTACTGCTAAATGCCAAAAAATCCAAGAAAAATCTTAAGTTCAAATAAGAGACCTTCAAAAACAGCTTTAAAATGAATGTAATCACATAGATGCTGACCCAGAATTAATGATATCAAAACTTTCAGCCTAAATAGAAAATCTAATAAAGTCATAGAAAAATTTGAGCTAAAGATTGAAAAACTATGAAATAGCGATGAAATGGCGTGAGCAACGCAAGATAAATGAAAAGTTAATTTAGGGTATCAAGATAACTAAGTTTGAGCGTGAAGTGGAGACAGGTTCAGCAAAGAAGTTCGAAAAATATTCAAAAGAAGCAACTATTGAACTATACAGTGAATATGTAAGAAAGTACATTGAGATGTCAAACCAAATAGCAAGAGCAAAACGAAATATTGAAATCTACTAGGAGCAGTAAGTTAAGAATAAATAAAAGGAGATCCAAAGAGAAAAAGCCGAGCAAAGGGTCAGAATTATAGGTGAGGAACTAAAAAATACTCGATAATAAACTAAAAATTACGAAGTTATAGTAAGAATCGTTAGCAAATTAGCAACATTAATGAAAGAAAAGCAATCAATCAGTAAATTTAGTAAGCAAAAAGAGGACAAATCCCAAATTATCAACCCTTAAGCAATATCTCAACGAATTAGTCAAATAGACTATGAGATAAGAAGAACAGAGTTAGAAAGCTAGTTCTACCATATCAGCCTAAAATTATAAAACATTAAAGAGTAAAACTTGATGTTATTAAATTAAATCCAAATTTTAGATTTCCAACTAAAAAATGTGTAAAATCTCATAAATGAAAGATCTAGTAAGCTAGAATAGTACAACAAGCTGAAAGCAAATTTTGAAAAAAATGCTCATTATGTACACATCAGGGCAGATATCGCTTTTGACTAGTTCAAAAGAATCAAATCAGAGAAAGATTATTTGAAAATGAAATCTAAGTTGATTGATGCTGAAAATGCATCAAAAGATATTGAAACGTACTGTAGAGTTGTTTAAAATACGATCAGCAAATTTCATCAAGAGAAAATGGACCAAATCAACAAAATCATTTCTGACATTTGGAAAGAAGTATATCACGAAAAAGATATCGCCTCAATACAGATTGAAACATTCATCAGTGAGGATTCTAAAAAGAGGAGAAATTATCACTACTCGATTGTTATGTACAAAGCTGGCCCTGAAAATATAAAGCTAGAAATGAGAGGAAGATGCTCCATGGGGCAGAAAGTCTTGGCTTCTCTTGTGATCAGAATGGCTTTGGCTGAAGTCTTCGCATCCAGTGCAAGGTTTATGGCTTTGGATTAGCCTACAACAAATCTAGATTAGGGGCATATCAGTAGCTTGGCTCAGTAATTGACCAGTATAATCTAAATGAATGAAGGAGGCAACTTTCAGATGGTCATCATCACCCATGACTTATAATTGATAAAGAAACTATAGAAATACACGAACCACTTCTATGAAGTGAGCAGAAATGAAAATAAATTCAGTACAATTACGAGGAAAGACATCGGAGAGCTTTACAGAAAATTTTGATTCTTGAATTATTATATAAGTTAAAATGAATTCATATTTTAATCAAAAGTATATAAGAGAATGTAAGAAGGCGACGGCAACTATGTCTCTTAGGCAAGATTCATCAGAAAGAAACGTAAAGAAGGAGGATATGATGAGGAAGAATAATAATAAGAAAGATAATTCCAAGACAACTTTGAAAAAGCACTGAAAAATCATAGTAAAAAGCAGATGACCAAAGATGTAGAAAAACAAGTCGAATACTTTGGTTATAAAATCGAACCTTTCAATATGAGAGAAGAGTAAGAAATGGGGTAAATTGATGAAGATGGTTTTTTTGTTTTCAATAAAAGAAAAAGATTAAGAGATGCATGGATCGACAGCTTAAATGAAAATTAAGGCTAAGAGCAGATCTAACAATTGAGAAAGAAAATAAAATAGGAGCAGAGATAGAAAAATGTGTATCAAGCTTAAAAAAAGATAGAAGAAAGTGATAAATAAGACGATGAAGAAGAGCAATAAGCAAACCAAGAAGCTGAGAATCAATAGAAAGAAATCGAGGCTTAAAACAAATTTGAACCAAAAGAAATAAAACTACTGCTTTCCGAATTGCTACCTTTCAATACAAGTGCAAATCAGTACTTGAAAAAGTTAAAAAAGTAAAAGAACACTTAACTCTATGACAAGATATTGCTATTATGTAATGAATACATCGCGCTTACAAGCTAACATGACATTCTTACCCTCAAAAAATAGGATCTTTAAGAGTAATAATAAGAATAGTAATAAAAACCCATCCAAAACTGGGATCACGATTAATCTTTGTAAGAATAACCTGCATAACAACAAAAAGTCGAATAGTAAAACAAAGATGAAGATGATATATTTTGATAACTTATGTTTTTTACAAAGATTAAGCAGTAATCATTTTTTTCTTATTGCAGATTTCTTGATGTATTCGTTTATGATGTTTGACTTTAGTCTATATTACTTTTCAATTTCAGATAGCACTTATTTCTCAATTGAAATCGAATCGATTTCATTTTTCATTTTTTACTTTGAAATACCATAATCTCCTAGTTCGTCTAAACGGAGACTGAAGAGAGAAGTATGCAAATCTGAAAAGCATTTCATTATTTATTCAAAATTCATTTTGATTAGTTAAGGTTCAAGAACTTTCATCAACCACAGAGTCATTTTAAACCACCATATCCACCCTTAGATTAGAAAACCATCCCAAAGTATCCAACTCAACTCGCCAGTCATCTATCCCCATAATGTGATTGCCCAAGATAGCATAAAGTGTTCTCCTTAGAGCTTCTCAGCACGAAGATGCTCCGCTAGCTCTGGTCTCTCTCTATCCAACATCCGCATAAATTGATAAATTTTTAGCTTTAGTCCATCAAAATTACTTGTATACATTCCATAGTATTGATTGTTCATAAGATGTTCAAAAATGAAGTAACAGATGTAGCTATCATCCGTTAGTTTGAGTATATTCTCACACAAATAATTCATTCCCTGAAGATATCCATGATCAGGATGATAGAAAGAAAAAGCTTTCAAAACTTAAATCATTTTTATCCTCAAAGTTTAATCCCAACCTAGAGATCTCCTTGCATCTAGATAGATGATTTAAATGTGCTCAGTAAATTAAGGTACCTCATCTATCATTCTTTGATAAACAGTTCTTGAAAAGGGTGGGTGGCAAATTTCTTTATAGATTTTCAATCTCATTTTGTTAGTAAGAAGATTATTGTCTTCTTCAATCAGATATCTTTTGAAGACCTTATTTCGCAAATGATTATTCCATTGTTTCGAAACGAGTAAAATACTTAAAAGTTGTGGTCCGATGGGTAGATACTTCAGAGACTGACTTACTGCTAACAGCATCTTATCTTTCAGCTACGGATACTTCTTATATTCCTCTTATATCCTGGCTTTTCGCATGAGAGTTGCAGAACTTGACTTATTGGTTGCAATCATTTTATTGAGATAGTGATATTCCAACAATTTTTTTGTATTCTCCTTATTAATATTGTACTTCTGTGTCTGTGTGAGCGTAAAATCAAAAACAAAAGTCTCTTCAAGTTCCAACTTCGTCATGTAATAATTAATCTCGCAAAGTATTTCAAAAACTTTGGCATCTTGTATCAACTTCTCACTTTTCATCTTCTTATTCGAAAAAATATTCTCCCCCATCCACATATTTTTACTAAATATTCCTCTCCAACGTTTCCTTGGCTATTTTTCAGTATTATATTTATTTCTCAGCTTGATTAATTTGATATACTCCACAATATTGTTCCATAAAAAATGATTTTTCCAAAAGTCCTCATGTTTACCCAACTCTCTTATCAAATATTGATCCTTACATCTCACGCGATATGAAATATAGAGCAGGTTATATAACACACTCTCGTTGTCATCAGCTTCGACTACTATTGCGAAGATATACTTAACAATCGAAGCAAGCTCTCTAAATTTGTTGTTGTTCAATGTGATTTCAGTATACAAATTGTTTTTCAATTTAGTCAGGAAATAGTTCGTCCATCTCATATCCTAGAGTATCAATGTCCTCGACTCCTCAAAACTTGTATCATCTTCATTTAGATTCGATCGATTCGTAAACAAGTTGATAAATTCGTCAATTATTTTCTTTTAACGTTCATCGACCTCACCCGAAATCAAACTCGATATATCTACTAACTATGCCTATTCAAAAATAATTAGTTTCCCCAATTTCTATCTCATCTAATCCTTTATCTCCAAAGCTAATGTTTAATTTTAAGTAAACATATCTTCGTACTAGTCTAAAGACTACTCAACAGAAGTAGAGTTAACTAATCTATTGATCAACTTCACGATTTCTATCTGTGTCTTCATAGTAAAGTGACATCGAAGTGAATTATACGAATTAAGTTCTGTAACGATAGATTGATACTTATTTTTGATCTACTGCCATTTCATATTACATTTTTCGATTTATGATTATACTATCTTCTTCAACAATAATCTTTACTCACTTGATTTGTTCAAAGATGACTCGTTTATTTGGTAGTTTTTGACCAGCTACCTCAACATCTCGTTGTTACTCTGCACAGAGTAGATAAGTTCTTCTGATTTGATGAGACTAGTTGTATGGTTTGATTTTTGATTAGCCATGAACTGATTTAAAGGGTCCACTACATCCAACTCTATCTTTTTGTTTATTATCGTTATCTTCTTTGATAATTCATTGAGAATATCAATGATGTACTTACTCATAAAGATGATGTTTTCATCCTCATTTTCATCGATTTTTAACTTACGGAAAAAACTACGACAAGCATTAGCAATTTCATTACTAAAACCACCAAGAAGATGTATGATACTTTCTGCAAATTTTTTGATTTCATCTGTTCTCTAATCGTTACAACGGAACTTTTCAGCCAAAATGGTATGAAACATAGTACCTTCTTTGATGAGCAACTCCCCCATAATTTTAATTTATCGCAAATTATAAATGATTCGAAAGAAAATGACTAATTATTACATACCAAAGTTAATCATTAAAAAGAGTTCTAGGTTTAGTAATAAAGGAATATACTAATTGTTTAGAAAAGACTGGTATCTATGCATTGAGATTTATAAATTTGAATAGTGAGTATATCCAAATAAGTTTTTTGGCACAAATATAGAATTATAAGAGGTTAGATTACATTAAGTACAAATGATCCTCACACTTGACGAAGAGATAAAAAAGGACAAAGAAAATCAATGGCGTAGAGAAGGAAGAGAAAGTTTTAAACACCGTAGGACATAACACTACAATTACAGCCATCAAGATCAATACAAAAGCAACTATTCACACAAAGTATACAACCTTAAAAATAAGAAAAATTATGAAGATAAATACTCGCCATAACAAAGGCAACGCTCAGTCATTAAAATTAGCAACCTGCATTACTCCGTCGACAAATAAAGACTAGAGGTAAATCCCTGTAAACTTAGACAATTTGTAGTTTTTATGGCAAGGTAAAAACCTGTAGAATAGACTGGGATAAGATGGGCAGGTCAAATGTATTCATCTTTTTATCTAGTAAACTGCAACAGTCGAATATTTTAACCGATAGGACTGGTAAAAAGCCCTCAAATAATTAAATGGAACATTTATATAAGGCCAATAAATCAAATTGTAGTTGATCTATCAAAGTTCTCCTCCAGCCATCAAAAAGCACCATCAAATCACAAAATCTTTTGGGAAATATGCAAGCAACAAATACTATAGACGGGGAACGACAAGAATTTACTGAACGTGATCTGAGTACATTTTTAATTTCATATTTTAAAAGACTCAAATAAGGTTTGCCCATAAATCCTCTCAATAGGGTCTCCGATCTTATAAGTATGATATAAATCATCTCTAAGCTATAAAGAGCTTGCGGAGTGAGAACTTCTTATGACAATTAAATAACTATACATTTCTTGATACTATCACCTTTTGGATTTTTATGCCATGATTTTATAGAGATGAATTAAAACTTTTCAAGAATGTTCCTTTAGAAAAGTTGTTATACTAGAGAGCTTACTCTTTATAATTGGTTTACATATATCCAAATACTGCTATTTTCAAGTCCATTAGTTATGAAGTTTGTTAGAGTCTTTATAACTATTTAAAATAAATTCAACATTTTAAGTTTCCATCATTTTTATATTAGTTTTACTGTTTTTTGGCAATAAGACATCAAAGTTTAACTTTTACACTGCAGTTGATCATGATCCATTAACTTAAACAAAAGTTTAAAATAATTATACTATCCAAATAGTGACATATTATAGATATAGTATCAGTAACTTTATATTTTAGACCCTATCAACCAAGTAGTGATCTCATGTGTGTTAAAACAGCATCTTCGGCTGTAAAAAACATACTTTGGTTGTTTATATTCATTATTTTTATAAGAATCGTAGTTTGTGTTATAATAATAACTTGGTAATGTTAACATATTAAAGAGAAAATTTTCTACAAGTTTGCTTTGATCCTTGCCGAGGACTCAAACTCTTTTGGAATTTTAAAGATATAGGAGCCTCATAGAACTATTTTCGACACATCTTTGTGATTTCCTCCCAAAAATAGAACTAAACTTTTTTTATTCTTGATAGCTTGTATAAAAAGATGAAATATGGTGACCTCTTCTGCTGTATCTATGCTCACGACACTTATCTCTATAAAGTGGGCAAATGGATCTAAAAAACCCAATTAACAAAGTTTAAAGCCGAACGCTATCTCAAAGATAAATCTAAACTTTGTCTAAATGAGCATTTAAAAATGAAACTAGTTGATGGAGCCAGGAAAGAAGCTCAGGGATTCGAAGAGCCTGTTATCATAAATTTTTTAGGTATTTAAAATAATGAAATTGACTTTTACAAAAATTAGATTATAAAACATCGATTTTCTTTAAATCATAGCTTTTAATATGTAGTCAATTTGTTTGGCAACTTTTAGCAGAACAAAATCTCAGTACATTCAGGAATCAACCAATTCAAAACAGATGTATCTAACTTTGAAGAATACGCAGAGTACTATCATAAAATTATTAACTCTGCCACAATACAAACTGCTAAAATCTAGATCACAGCCATCCACGGGGAACTTTCTCTTTTCAACCAGAAATACTGGAGAAATGCCGATTTCAACCGTATCGATGCCAGATACTATGGACCTACTAGTTCTTATGAACTCGATAACATTTACTTCCACAATCGAGACCAAAATATCGATAGATAGCATGAGTTTTAACTCAAGCTACAAATAAAATTGTTTCATAACAAAGTGTTAGAAAGTATCAAAAGGTTCAAAATTAATTTCTTGCGTGAGAAATAATACTTCCCAACTTTTCACAATTTAAGATCGAATACCTTTTTCCCCTAAAAAAATATCTCTCTGAGCTAAAACCCTAACAAATGTGAAGTAATCGTCAAATACAAACCCCAAAAAGATGAAGGCCTAATCATTTGATTATGATATTTATATCTCTCATTCTTTATCCCTATAAAAAAAAGAAGAGATGACAAAGGGCATAAAAGGCAACTTCTAGGAGCACAGAGCACAATCGAAATTAATAAAGATAACCAACATATCAACAGTTTTCAAATAGAAGGTCTCGATTTCACAGAATACATCGTCTTCTTGTATTTATCATAGAGCCGTTAGAATTAAAGAGATTCTCCTTACAAGTATTTCCTGATCTTCATTATAGATTACTTCAGTTTCCTCAATATCTAACAACATTTTACGCAACTCGACCCTTCAAAAGCAAACTCAATAGCTTTCAAGACCTAGTTCTCTGTATTTGTGATTTGTTCACTCTAGATCGCATCTTAGTTACTTGCTGCTTGAGCACACTCTCCCTTTCGGATAGATAATTTTTGATATCCTTATAAACTTTGTTGTTTATTTCAATGTATTTTTGAGAATGTGCGATGGAATTAATCTTCTCATTGACACATGAATTGATCGATCTATTCTTCTCTTTTAAACGCTAAACCTCCTTTTACAATTAATTGATACTTTATTGTTGATACTATAATTTTTTTCTGAGACTAAGTAAGAAATATTTACATTATGTTTTCCTAACGTAGTCTATCATTCTGCTCTTAACGTTTTGTAGAGTTTATGTCCCTTGATTAATAATATCTTATTTTATTTTACTGCTTTTTATATTCCGCGACAAGATTCGACACAAACATAAAACATGAATAACTGCATCGTTATTATATTTCAGTCAACTGCTAACCGATGACCAAACCGTTTTTTCTACTACCGTAAGTAGGAGATTTCGGTCTTAGCAGTGCAAAATTTTGTTACTATTAGCGTGACAAAGATTGTTCACGACCTTCATCCACAAGAGTATCAAGCGTACGTGAGCTGTCAATTTATTTTTTTCTAAAAGAAGTAAAGGTGTCTATAAATTGCCGTGAATTTTCCATAAGATCTGCTTCTTTGATGGAAAACTTCTGACCAGTATGTTTAAGAAAAGTACTGCAAATTTAATACTAAAGATCAACTTGAGAAAAGGGCAGATTTTAAGATGATTTCTCTTGTTGGTAAGTAACTCCACTATCAAAGGTTGTCTTGATAAAGTCAATCTCTTCACTGAACATTAAGATTACAATAAATTTGAATTGAATCAAAATAGTGACACAAAACGAATCCATCAATCTAACTCAAATTTTAAATATCTCCCTATCTTATTAATTTTATCGCAAAACATGCTGTTTCAAATACTTGTTTTGACTGCTTTACTCCATATAGCACATAATAAACCTGATCTACAGATCGGTGCAGGAGGTTTTGGATTTGGATGTGGATCCAACTCACCTGCCGCACAAGTACCATATAGCTTTGTTAGACTTGGACCTGATACTGCTCCTCTTTTTAAGAAATAGTATTTTAATTTTCAACATTTTGGTGGGGG
>Ga0194117_10003155_pt1 | contig 16810 bp, 12 predicted proteins | sample TA2MahsurfametaG_FD_160579 | JGI IMG/M metagenome (GOLD analysis project Ga0194117, IMG submission 160579) | Freshwater microbial communities from Lake Tanganyika, Tanzania - TA2015009 Mahale N1 surface | ecosystem: Environmental > Aquatic > Freshwater > Lake | place: Tanzania: Lake Tanganyika...
TGTGCATATCAAATGTATCAAACCTGTACAGCAAGTATAACCTAAAACATTAGGAAATATTACTTCAAAAAGTAAATCAAAATCAAATCAAAATAACAAAAATAGTTACAAACATCTTCCAACTAATAAAAATAAAACTGTCAAATCCAATCCTCGTGATTCATCAGAACAAAGTCTTAAAACTCCATTAAAGAGGGTCAAATTGACAGCATCCGAGGATAGGATCACTGGAAGAGAAAAACAGTTCAAAAGGAAAAATAATGGTAGAATCGACGATAAAAAATCAAAAAGTAAAAAAGATTCGAAACGCAGCACAGATAATTAAAATGAAGAAACACTCGTCTAAAGACTTCGAGCTTAAAATGAATTTTATCGCCAAGCCTATATCTCCTCAAAAGAAAACTTCAACAGACTTTAAAGAGCTCTCAAGTAGTAAAAGAGCAGACGTAGTCATGAAAAAGAGTGGTTTAAATCACAAATCAATAATCTCAAAAAGAAATTATCTGCGAACAAAATAAAGTTATGTCACATCTTTAGTTTCTAAAGTTTTGAAAACCAAGAGATAAGTAACATGATAGTAGAGACCGAGAATGAAAGTTCTTCAGTTATAAATAACCCAATAAAACCTCCTATGTAAGATGAATGCTGCGAACATCTTAGTGATCTATCAATCGAATCCAAATGATAATTTATTAAAACTTCGAATTGATAAAGCTAATCTTAAAACATCTTCATGATATTTTTTTACAAAAGTTCACTCAATCATCATTTTGCATGTATGCTTCCAATAGTTTTTTCTTTCTGTCAGGATCTTCTGTCTTCAAAAGTACTTTGAATGCTCCGCAAACTGGCTTATGATCGGACTTAAAACAATCAACATCCCAGTATTTTAACACTGCTATTTTTTTGGGATCCACAGAATGGAATAAAATTCGATCACACCAAGAAGGAGTTCTTTTTGTATCATAGTTTTTCTGTTATTTGATATATTTGTATGTGGGAAGGAAGTAAATTGTAGCTTAATTGTACATGCTGAGAGATCCCATCATGTTATTCAAGAAATATTCATCTTTTTGTAGTAAACTTTGAAGATATGTCTGCATATCTGACTTGGTCAACTTTTTCTGTGCATCTTGTTTTTAAATTGTGTAGAGTATTTACCTTACACTTTCATTTTTGGCCTCCAGCCTAAAATTCATGTCTCCTATCAAAAATTTATACTAACTTTTATCGAAAAATCTGCGTTTAGATCTTTAGTTGAGAGCATCATTATGAATATACTCAATATCTTGTATTCTTTCACTAGATGAACTTTCTCCTGCTGTCAAATGACAGTTTCCAATCGTAAAGAAAGTATTGTCAATCTGCATAAACAACATAATTGCTCCTTTATTGCCCAAACTATTATTAAAACCTGTCTTTATTTCATACCATTCATGATCAACTACACGATTAAACATTGCTGCGCTGATGAAAACAAAAGTAGCTATACCCACCATATCGTAGCTACTCAAGTACACAAATGATTTCTTAGTCTCACCTTCCATTTCTTGTAGGTATCTCTCAATAACACCTCTCCAAGATGAGGTTATTCCTTGATTGTTACCAAGCAACACATTATAGGAGTTTAATTATACCATCTCTTGGAGACAAACTATTATAATGTCAGTTTTATCTACAGGGAAATTGAAAAGTTTGTTGAGCTAACGTTGTGAAATTTTTTAAGGATTGACTGTATTGCAGTTCCAAGTTAGCGCATAGATTACTGCCTCCTCATACTCACAATATTTTATTTATGGGAGTATACTTTTCACAATATTGTCATCAAAATACTTTGTTCTTGAATTTTCCTCTTTCCGACCTAACAAAAACTCAATACAACTTTGCTTAAAGGTATCATTGACGTTGGCATGATAGTATCTACCGATTGACCTGAAGCTCTATTTGATAAAAGAAAAGAATGAGCTTTCCTATTGCTTGGTGAGGTGAGTCGCCACACTCTAGGTTCCACAATAAATGGTACTGATTTTGTTGCCTATTTCCGCCCAGATATTTATAACTTCCTCAATGTAGTCCCTATTAATCTAAATTTTCTTTTCAACCATATTAGTATGGGAATCTAACTACAACTAAAAATACTTATAAATCTTTCGACCTGTTTCAAAAATAGTATGCTTATTCTCGACATGATAACATTGGTGCGATCCAGACAGTCAAGACAGTTGATTCTTGGCGTGCTAAATAAGTTACATTTTACATTGGCTGTTGCCTATAAAGTTTATTACTGTATCTATCATAGCATAGGAAATTTTAATTGGGAGCGAAAACATCACTATGTTTCTATACAAAATTATCTATAATTTGGTTTATTTTATTTTACTTGTTCTTTATCTATTCGTTGAAGTCATAATAAATATAGGGTTCGTTAGGTTGACTCTTCTTAAAATAAAGCTAATATCTCTATGTTACCCAGAAATTACATTTTTTAAATCTCTCTATGATTACTTCACATTTGATAGTAAATTTACAGCTACTATGTTGCTTTGATATTCTTTCTTTAAAAATTAGAAGTGTTTGTCTAATACTAGTTCGTTTTATTCATGAGTCCTATAGAACTTGATAGGCTCTCCGAAACCTTATTGCATCCAAAAAATAGGAACACTACCTCTCACAGATACATGAGTAAATGTAAAGTTTATCCAAGTGAAAATTTCTTCAGTTTAGACATAATTTGAAGCATTAAAATTTTCATCAATGCCTCGACTGTAAAACCGAGTTCCTGACATAAATTTACTCCTTCTGCTTATCGAGCAGTAATAATAAGAAAAATATTCATTTTAAGTGTATAGTTCCCTAACATGGCCCTGAATGACTGGTATCCTCCAGCACTGCGGAAGTTGGTAGTAATTGAACATTTGTAACATATTTTAATTCCAAAAATATTTTCTTTCTGTAGGTTTCTGTTGCAGCATCTTTTGGCAAGTGAGGGTTAGATCTCTCTTATAACAAAAGTAGAAGTTGTCTTTAATAATATTCTAGCGAATCTACTCTAATATTTTTTAGTTTTCAGTCTGGTCAATCACCCTGTATAGAAAACTATGTTTAAATGGTATAAATTTGACATCTTTGATGCAGAAAACACGTTAACCACCCACTGTCGCTACAGGCTCGACATCTCTTACAATACAAATGTAGGGTTCTTGATTAATGATGAGGATTCCCATCAGAAGATATATATCTTCGACTATTTTCTTTTATGAAGTATGTAATATCTTTGCTTAAAAGTTTTCCGCATTCAAAATGTTTACTTTTGATGTCAATCTGTTAATACGGATAAAAGATTCTTCTTGTTGTTATGTTTTTTTGGCTTTGAACTGAGTCGATGATGTCTTACGTAAAAGTATTGATCTGTTGAGATCAAAGTGTAAGGGTATCGTTTTGAATGGTCCATACGATCAACTAAAACTTAAAATTCACAATTCAAAAATTATAAAATACATGATCAGTTTGCTTTTGCTAAGTATGTAGTATTAGATCGCTTTCGAGTTGAGATCTCTCGACCCATATTACTCAAAGCTCCTCCATACTCAGATCCATTGTATTATGAAGAAGTTCCAACACTATGGACCAGTGAATCAACTTTATCAAAACCTTCAGGCATCAGGCGAGTAATTGTTTTACTTGTAATCCAAGGCCTATTGGCATCAGGAAATGAGGGAATCGAGATTATCTACTGGAAAGTATGACAACAAAGTTGTGGTTTTTCATTTTACTTTAGTTAGCTTGGCTCTGACTAACTTTTTTCTAAGTCTAGAATACTAAATTTTCGCATAACATTTTTCTTTTAGTCATTTAGTTTTCGGTTTCTAATGATTCGACTATTTCTACAATTCAAGTTGTTCGTGATTTCTTTTGAAGTCAAAAATTTACCTTCCAGAAGTGTGCCTGTTTACTATTGACTAATGTCGAATAAGTTACAGTCTTTATTCTAATTTATTTTAAACGAAGCTTTTTAGGTTTATTTCTCTGTTTTTTCCTCTTTTATTAACAGTTTTTCATTTGAATTCATTACTTGCTTTGCTCTATCCTTGTGATTTTATTCATATGTTCTCGCAGTATGGCAATAATGAGAAAATTTGACCTTGATAGGAGCAGCTTATTAATGAGAAATATAAACAGCGGGAACCACTATACTGGATTGATTAATTGCTGAATAGGAAGCGAAAGTTGTATCTGAATTCTTGTGGCTATATTTTGGAAGTCTTTATTAAATTTGACTTCTGTTGAATTACTCTTTTACAGAGTTTGATCTAGGAATATTTAAATAGCTTATGGAATTATTACAGATTCCTTCCTCTTTAAAACTAGGTGATTCTTTGTTGAGACTTTTTCTTTTCGAGAACTTGAGTATATTAAAGGTTCTGATTCTCGCCAAACCTGATTTGATATTATTAGCAGTTAAAAATCCTTTAATTCTACAGTATTAAGTGATCCAGTTCCGGTGAAGTTCAAAAATATCATTTCTTAAGGAAGATGAAAAATAGCATCTTTAAAGCTATGCTATCATATTTAGATTTAAATGGCTTTTGATGGCTGTTTGCTTGCATAAAGTTATAATTTTGGCAACTATTTGTCTATAATCTCTCTAAGAGAAGTATTAGTAATTTTTATTTGTTTATAACTAGTTGCTTTTTGCATTTGAATTAATCCAAGCCCTGACTTCTCCCTAAAGAGTAACAAAACAACATTACCTTTCAACTATAATAGTTGGGTATTTCTTTTTGATCTCTTCATAAGCAGTCAAAAGGGCTATAAATAGATAAGATAGCTCCGAAATTTATAATACAGAGTCAATTTCTGCCAAATTACAAGCATACCTTTCAAAAGTGAGTATCTGCTGGTTATTCTCAGTAATCTATTGAATTTTCTAATTCATCTTTTGGACAGAAATCGTATCTTGATTTTTATATCTATCCAAGAACTGCCTTAGAACCTCTTGTTGTTTGAGCTCCTATTAACTAGCTAAAATGACTTTAGGTAAATATTTATCCAAATTTTTCTTTCTCCATTTATAGATTTCTAGCTGTTTAACAATGATCTAAGCATTATGATTTGTATTTCGCTGGCAAGTGAGCGAGTTACTTCCCATTTCGATAGTTTCTAAAATAGAACAAATTATAACTAAAATTATCAATGTGAATTTTAAAACATTAAACCCAAAAATCAAAAAGAGCAGTTTTTTAAGTATTTGGACTATGATAAATATTGCTAGATAAACTTTATAATAGAAAGATGTCTATTTTCAACAAAATAAACAAATAATTCAAATAACAAAAACACCATAACATTGAGGAAGTCAGATTCTAATCAGGAATGACCAGTGAACAGAAGTATCACGCTATTACTTAATCCGTGTTAGCCAAAATAGATCTAACAAAATAATCTATTAAGGGTTGTCCTATGCATCCGAAAATATCAAAGAAATGCAGGAAATGCAATGAGATTCAGTCCAACTTGTAAAAAGCATCTCTTTAGGAAGAAGTAGAAGTAGATGATCGTTTTCCTGAAATGATCAAAGTCAATACAGCTAACATGAAATCTCATTTCAGCTAAAAATTACAGAAAAATATTTAAGATTGCTACTTATTCAAAAGCAAACTAAGAACTTTCAATAATGTTAGAGATTTAGTCAACGATTTGACATCAGATTAAATTTCAATCGATGCCTATATCAATGGATCCACAGACACTCCAACCCCATTCTTCTGCTATTTTTATCGACTCACATAACTAAGACCTACTAGAGAACAAATAACGATTATGCTCAAAGCAAACAACGTAAATGTTAGATGCTTAGCCTTACTATACCTTAGAACTTATGCAAGTCCAGAAATAGTCTATGGATGTCTTTGCAACTCTTTCAAAGATAATAAACTAATTTCAGTGGTAACAGTCGGAGAGTATGCGATGAGATTGTTTGATTAATAACAACTAAACCATGGAGGATTCAGATTGCCTAGACTACCAATTAAAATTCAGAGGGCCATCAATAAAAGAATAGCTAAATTAAAAGAATAAAGATAGAACTAATTTGAAAGATAGAGGGAGAGGAGTCGAGAGAGATAAAAAAAAATAAGATAGTAATATGAAGAGCAATTAGCTTCATCCAATAAACGAAAAGAGTCAGAATCATAGTCTGAATCTGAGAAATAGTATGAAAATAAGCCTAGTATTCAAAAAGAAGAACAACCGTTGAGCTTAAAATAAAGAATAAGACTAATGTAAAAGAAAAAGTAGTAGGATCAACGTAGAAAAGTCCTTTTAGATAGTTACAAAAATGAAAATGTCAACAAATTGTAAAGTGAAGAAGAGGCTTATAGCTAAAACGATGATGTATAGAAATTTAATGTTGGCTGAAATCATTCTATAGTTTGTTTAGTTTTCATTTTCTTTATAATCTTTTTGATCTCGGATGGATACATTTTACCTAAAAGTAAAGCCAAATCCATTGCTTTCGATCCATACTCAAATGTACCATAGTCCATAAGCTCTATTCCATGCTTGTTTAGTTAATTATGTCTTTTCAAGTGCGTTTTTAGTTGAGATATTTATCTGTAAATTTTTTGGCAGGAGTGAATGGGGCACTTCAATTTCTTTCTATCCAGCTGAGTAGGATCCTAGTATTCTTTCTTTATTTTGAAGATGTCCATCAAAATCATATTTTTTTCTTATTACTTCATATCCTCTATGTTAAAAACGATGTACTTAATGCTCTTCTAAATTTTTAGGTGTCTGCCAACTGCTGGGGAGTTGGTGCCATGAAATTTATAAGATCATCGCTTTAATGAATTTATTCCTTTTCTCCTCCTTCGGGTGCAACAACCATTTTTTCTTCTAGTTTATTCATATCTCCTGTAGGCTAGTGTTTGATAGCCTATTCCGGAACAATCCCCTCAAAGTATGTTTTCAAATTTTTAGCATCTTTATTACAAACCAACACAATTTTGTCATCCTTGAGTTCGTTGTTAGTGATCAACCACTTGGGTTCTCCAGTTTATGGTTTGACAAATTTATACCTTGAAGCCCTTTTAAAGTTAATTTCGATTGTTGCTTTTTCTGAATTTATTTTGATTTAGAGATTATTTTATATAACTTTGATCTATATTTTGAAGCGAGTTTGGTCCTATACAAAAAATATGTTAATTGTCTTCTCTTTTTGAATGTTTTTCAGATTCAAAGGCTGTCTCTAATGAGTTTTACCTTGAATTATTAGTTGCTTTATATCCAACTCCATCATAGGCTTTGATTGTAGCATAGGGCCGTTGTTCATGGGATTAGTATTTGTCATAGGATTGAGATTTGTATTTGGCATGGGAATTCCAGCCGCGGTAATCATCTCTGGTCTGCGTACTGATGGCATGGGTGGCTGAGGATTGTTGTCTTTCTTTTTATCGTTGAGATAGGTTTCGAAGACGGATTTGAGTTTACTTAATTTGTTATCAATGCTTTCCAAAAACATTTAATTATTATATAACTCGAATAAATGGACATCTGGATTTAAAATCCCGCCAAAACAATCGCCAATCTTTGGGTCTTCATATAATCTATTATTTTGAATAGATTTAACAACTAATACAATTTAGTTCGTTATCTCTTTTATTTAAAGTTAAACTCATTAGTTTGAAATCATTATCATTTCTTTCTGTCCAATCTTTGCATGTATATCTTTTATGTACTTTTATTAAGCTTTGTATTTGAATTCTTTCTTTTTTCCTTCGAATTCTTTCGCTTGTAATACTCATCCAAATCTGCATTGTTTGGTCTCTCCTGCATTTGACCTAATATCATCATTCCTCTATAATCAACTCCCTACTAGTCATTGTAAAGTGAACTCGCTGCCTTAGAGGTCGCCTTCCTGTTCTTGGCCGTAGGAATTTATGGAACTAAATTAACTCCCAACTATAAATCTTGAGAGAATTGATCAGCTTCGAAATTGACTTAAATCTATCTTGGATCTTATCTTTTACTTCTTTCAACTTTCCTTTTTTAGCTCACTGGTTTTTATAGTTTCTCAACTTTACGTACCGCTTTCTGGAATGTAGTTTCTTGTTTGTCACTTTACTGGGGTAGCACTAAGTGGCTTGCAAAATTTTGCAGATTTTTGTTGTTATTTCTAACTAAATTTTTGCGATTGGGCTCTTGGATTATATGATTATCTTAATCTGAGATATATTTTTATTCGTTCTGAGCCTACCAGTTTTTTTGAGTATGTAGAGGATTTTTTATTTCCCTTTGTTTTCTTTTGACAATATCTTAAGTAAACTGAGCTCTGCCTGCCATAGCTAGAGTATTCGTTTGCTAAGCAGGATTATTTCTGCTTTTGTTCTGCAATTGGTTTACTTTGTTTTTGTTGTTTAGATCTTCTCTGGAGTAGAGTTTATTGATATGATATTTCTCACCAATATCGGCTTCCTTTGGTATTTACTTGCCTTTCATTTTGTTCTACATTACAATGTTGTTATTGAAATAGTTCACTACATCGTCCTTATCTATTCTGGAAGTCACAGCGTATTTCTTTTGGGCTGCTTGTGCTTGTACAAAAGAATTGTTGCCTACTGTTTTATCGTTGTCAATCTTGGTATAATGACGTGGAATTTCTTCGATTGTACCTGATAAACTACTATTATGAGATCTTTATCTTTGCTTAGTTTGTCTGAATTGATTTATGCCTTTGGGTTCCGATTCGCTCTAGTTAGCTTACTCGAATTCTAAATCTTCTTCTCCTGAGAGATCTCTATCAATTTCTACGACATCAACCACAACATTTTTCTTGTTACTTGTGATAAAATTTTTCTTGGTAAGTTAAGACTATATATTGCTATTACTTTTGACTTCATCATCTAACTACTGTGGCTAGATAAGTATTTATTGTTATTAATTTGTATCTTTTTCATGATAAGCTAGATCTTGTAAATCTGTTTAGAATTCGTTCCTATGCTATTCAGAATCTTAATGACTTTCTAACTCATTATCGTAGACTTTGTATTCTATCTCATCATAGTTTTTGCTTGCTTATTTGACAATCTGATTTTTTACTTTCCTTTTTTACATATCCACATCTTACTTTCTACTCACCTGTTACTTCCTAATCACCTCTTACTTTCTTCCGATCTACTGATTTCTAACAATTTCCTACTTTTTACTTACCTCTTGTTTTCTATTTATCTCTGGCTTTCTGCTTATCTATTATTTTCTACCTATTTCTTACTTTCGACTTATTTATTTTTTTCTAACCACCTCTAACTTTCTACCTATTTCTTACTTTTTAATTTCCTATATTGTATTTTCTCTTTAACTCTACTCATCACCTTATAATCTCTTCTCAACTTTTATTTCTTCAATAGTATTCTAAGCCAATCCCTGTGAAGTAACAGTTTTTTATCTTGGCATTACAGGTTGAATCTCTTCGTGCATCTGTTTGCTCTGTAATTATAAATGGAAATCTTTATTTTAGAGCTAGGTGAATTGAGATTTGATCTGCTGGATAGGCTCAACACTTTTATTATTAGAGAGACGGATTTGATTACTTACACTTTTGTCCTTTATAAAACTATTGTTCTTTTCTTTTTTGGCCTCAACATAACGGATTGCTTCTATATGGATGGGGTGGTGCTAGAATTGCGGATTCTCTATTTATTGCCTTTTCTTCTCATTTATTCTTTCCTTCATCATTATCTTTCTTTTGACTTAGTTCAACTCCTTCTCCCTCTGTCTTATGCGTTCCTACAGTTCTTATTGGTATGATTTGATATGTTAAACTTATAATTATAACTATTCAGCCTTTTATTCCCTTAAATTCTACTGTTACTTAGTATCGGCGATAGGTTATTATATGTCATACAAAAGATTACTATTTGTATTGGTATGATCTAGTTCCTGTTCAAACTAGTTATAGGCAACCTCATCACCAGGTTCATACTGGATTGCCATTTCATTGTATTCAGGATGTAGGACTTATTACTCAAGTTCTAGTGTTGGTTGTACTGCAATTTCGTTATACTCAAGCGTAGGTTGTATACCTTATTCGATCATTTCTGCACCCATCTGGATCTCCTCATCTTCCTGGGATATCACACTGAGTTGATTTGACTGATTTTTTACAGAAACTGCTGCTGATACTCCAAAACTTTTGTCTTTCTTAGACATCGAAATACTCACATCCTGATAAGCGAATGATGGTTGTATTGATATATCATTGTGCTCAATATTATCGTACTTTTGTATTGATTGATCAACTAACCTGAAATCGACTTGTGCTGAATAGTTGACAGGTCGATTCAAATGACTCTGAGCTGAGCAGTCTACTTTTTTGAAGTAGTTATAAGATGTGAAGTTCGAACTATCGTTTTAGAAACCCTGAGGTGGCAGCTATGAAAGATCTATTCCAACATCTTTTTTCTATTCTGTAATAATTTCTTAGGCTTGGATTGATATTTCTTCGAAAACTGGTTTATAATCGCTTTTGACTGTGTTCGTTTTGTTAGTTTTGGCTGTTATATTGGCTTTTTCATCTATCAAATCATATACTTGTACAGATATTTCCTCATACTCTTTTTATGTTTCTTTCTCTTCTTTCTCTGAGTTATTTAGATTAGCCATACTATTTTCAGAGTAGATCTAGTTTCTGGATTCAATTTAAAATTTCAAAGCTGCCTTACTCGCCAGTGCATGGTTGTAATCATTCATAAAACCTTCTTAAATTTCTCCATCATTTCCATGGACTTGCAACTTCTCAGGAAAATGATCTTAATCCAGCAAATTTTTTTTATGTAAAGAGAATCCTTAGGGTGTAATTTCTTCAAAGAAGTTCTTGTCTTTGTGTGAGTTGAAGAAGGCGAGGACTGCATTAAGTGAATTCAACACAATGACATCAATACATTAATAAAAGACTTGTTCTTTAGAATCAATGTACTTGAAAGCAACTGCAGCAGCGAAGATAGCTCCTCCAGAATGGACTATGCTAAGTAATGAAAAAATATTGAAAATCCTGAAGTTATCAAGTTTGTCCAATTTGGCTGAAAATATTTTAAAAGTGAACAATTTACAGAACAGAATGTTTCTTATTTTGTGACTGATGATCAAAGATAAAAAGCTAACAAAAAAATAGAAACATTTATTGAATCCAGACAGCGCACGCCAATTCTGGAATTACTTTTCGTAACAGAGGAAAATTGATTGAGCTAAACATGCTACGATATTCAGAACGAAGAGATAACCCAAAGCACCCAGACCGATGTACAACGGAATAGATTCAGTTGAATAGTATCCCACAAAGTATAAATATAAGAAGTAAACCAGAGCTAACACTTACAGTATCCCTATAAATGCATAGACTGCACCCGAAAGATAAGTTTGGTTGAATTGTAACCGACTCATCAGGCAAGCAATGAGGAGAACCGCTCCTGCTATTGAAAAAGGAACAGGAAATCCTGTCGACGACTCAGTAAGAACAGGTGTAACTGTTGAAAGGCAATGAGTTCCATTCGAGAAGTATCCTGATGTACAATTGGTAAGACATACAGCATTGAAGAAAAGATAACCACTTTTACAAGTTAGGCATACGTCTGCATTATTACAAGTAGCACAGAATTGTGTAGTACACGCAGTACATGCACCATCAATGATAACTGCATAGGCTGCTGGGCAACTATTCAGACAGGCATTGTTATAAAGATAAGTAGAGCCACTACATTGTGTACAAGTTGTAAGTGATGTGCATACAGTACAATTGACTTTGCACGCGACACAAGCTGTACCTGACTGGACAAACATGCCCGAAGGACAGTTGACTAGACATTGATTGTTATATAAAACATAGCCAGATTTGCAGCTGAGACATATATTGGATGCATTAACACATGTTTAGCATTGACCAGTACATCCCACGCACATTTGTTTAACATAGTCAATAAATAATCCATCACCACAATTGGTCACGCATGAACTGCTACTATTCAACAAGTAGGTGTTGTTGACACAAGTTAAACAATTATTAGGAGCTCCAAGACAAGTTTTGCAATTTTATGTGCAAGTCTGACACACTCCATTGATACCGACGTACCCTAAAGGACATGGGTTGATGCATGTTGAATTATACAGAAACTTGCCAGATATGCATGATTGGCAAGCAGTTAGAGATGAACATAAAATACATGGACTTACACATGGTGAGCATTCGTAATTACTATTGTTTGCATATGTGAAACTGGGACAAGTTTATTGACAACTATTGCTCCATAGATAAACCTTTGGAGTTAATGTAGTAAGGCAAGAGTTGCAGTTAGTTTGATTTATCGAGCATGTAGCACATGGAGAAATACAAGCCACGCAAACATTACTTATAGATAAAGTACCCGAAGTACAATTAGTAACACATTTATTATTTTGCAAACTACCAGTTGTGCAACTAGTACAATTAGTAGTATTTCCAGAACATGTAGCACAATTACTGTTGCAGGGAGTAGCAGTGCCATTTATATTGACATATCCATCAGGTGCAGTACTCAAACAACTTTTATTGGGTGAAAAGTATATAAATGATGGATCACAACTCAAACAAGTTGTAACTGAAGAACAATTGATGCAGTTGATGTTGGCACTAGCACAAGATACACATTGACCTGTACTGGAAATGTTGTAAAAGAGGATAGGGCAACTTTTTTGGCAAGTATTGTTGACGAAATACAGATAAATAGAGCTAATATTGCAAGAAGTACAGTTTGTTATAGAATTATTACATGTCAGACATGTAGCATTGCAGGGTGTACATACACCAGATTCAGGAGCAAGATTTCCCCCAGCGGGACAAGAATCAGCGCATGAACCATTATAAAAAACTTTTGGTGCTGTGCAAGCTGTACAGTTAGTAGTTGTAATTGAACATCTCAAACAAATACTTGCACAAGCATCACATGTATTGGTTGAGTTATTAGCAACTGTTGTATCAGGAGTACATGATGTAACACAAGTACTGTTTTACATATAGTAACCGTTAGCACATGTGAGGCAAATCGAGTCAGTTAAACATGTTTTGCAGCGATTAATACACTTTACACATGTTACTGGATTGAGGGAAGTTTAGGGATACATACCTGAGGAGCAGTTACTCAAACATGTCTGTTGACTGCCTGAAATGTTGAGGTAAGGATAGGAGGAAGTATTTTTACATTTGGTACAGTTAGAGGGAGTATTCATACAGGTAAGGCAAGTCTAGGAACAAGGCTAACAGGTTAAAGTGGTCCCGTTATTGTAAGTAGTATCGGGACATAATGTATAACATTGCTTATTAGTCAAATATAAATACACTTAAAAGATGCCCAATCCCACGGGATAACAACTAGTACATGCAGAGTTATTACCTGGATCACAAGTCATACAAGGCAATGAGCAAGTTAAATTAAATGAGATATCTGTCTTACTTTAATCAATTTGCCCATCACTACTATCAAAAGAAGTTATTGTTGTATAGGTAACAGTTGTAGGCGGTGCAATTTTGGAAGAGAAACCTGAAATACCAATCCCTACAACTGAATTATTGAAAGGACCCATAATTTTAAGTGTAGATGTTGAAACAATACTCCAACCACTAAAATTGTTGGCAACACTATTGGCTGAAAGATTGCTTATCTGAAAATATGGATCTATTGATATGAGGATATAACTCGGCATCAAACTGAATTGAGAAAAAGTAAAGTAGACCTGCAGATTGATACTTTGGTTTAACTGTTTCGGAGAATATGTATAACTCACGTTTTTAAATTTAGTAGCTATAGTATTTGACATATTGTTTGTTGTTGATCCTGAAGAATAGTTGTATTGACCAGTTGAAGTCCAAGTTGTTGTTATGATATTAGTAAGTGGAGTAAAACTCAACGGATTTCTTATATTTGTAAAGATAAGAGTAAACAGATCGCCACCCGCGATAGTATAGTTCGGAATAGTGATAGAAAAAACATCGCCACTGGCTGTAAATGACACATTAGATGTTACTCCAATGTAACTGATTGAGCACGCAGAATTGTTCTGAACTTGCACAGCTGATGGAAAACTTACTATTATTTTTGCATTCTGCTAAAGAGTAGTTTTCTGTCTCAAAGATACGTTGTATGTAGTTATTTATGCATTTACGTTGGAGTTCCGATTGAATTCATTGAAATCAAAAGCGCTGGGGATACTTGTAGAGTATGATAAAGCATTCTACATTGTAGAAACATCAGTTCCATCATTATAGCGAGTGTAGATCGAAAATGGTCCAAAGGGTGTAGTTGTGGGAGGGTTTGTTGCTGATCCAATAATCGTTAGAGTGACGTTAGTACCTACTTCCCCGACTGTCGACTGGAATGGATTAGAAAAATTGAAGATATAGAAGCTTGTATTAAAAGTTACAGAACATGTTGTTGCAGTTGAAGCACTCGAATTGAATCCTACCTGACAAGCAGTTGGTACTGCACTGACTGTAAAGACTACAGTTGATGGGAAATAGATCAAGACAGAGCCTCCTGAAGCGATTCGATTGTTCAGAGCAAAAGAAATATAGTAACTAACGCCAGTATCTAAATTTTTTGCAGAACTTGAACTTATTCTGACTTGACTAGTATTCAACGAAGCCTTGGTGGGTGTAATGCCAGGAATTGTGCCGTTATCAACAAGAGCATTTGAATTCCCATTGTAGTAGGTTGTGACTATGAAACTGGAGGTATTAAGAGTTGAGGGAGGGTTCGTTATGCCTGTAACAGTTAGACTAAAAGTTTGCGAAGGGATGTTAGTTGTTGTTGTGGCAGAGATATTCAGATTATTAAAAGTAATTGAATTTTAAGAAGCCATATAGGTACAGGTAGGATATGCATTCATAAAAGTCCCAGATAAAGACGCACATGATGATGTAATGTTGATTGTGAGTACTTTGGGAAAGAATATTTTAATTTGACCTGCAGGTGTCAAAGGATCATTACTTGTAATAGTAAAAGTATAAGAAGTAGGTTGATTGACTGTATAATTTGAAAGTGAAACTGATCCAGAAAGTGAACTCACAGTTGCTGTCAAACTCTGGCTCGCCACCATTCTAGGATAACCTTTGCTCATAATATACAGAACAAAGTTATCAGTGGGAGCCGTAGAGGGTGGCGCTACAAAATTAGAAATCGAAATATAGATAACTCTGCCACTATTTAGTGTAGTTGTTCCTGTAAAGTAAACTGTTAAATTCTGGTCAATGAAAGTAGTCTTGCTAATCAAAATAGTTGAACTTGCCGATGCATTATTTATGTTACTAATAGTTGTCCCTGTCGGGAAAACAATTACAACGCTATCGCTCTGACTCATTGGACTAACAGTTGTAATGTTGAATTTGATAGTATACTGCTGATTAACAATCATGGGATTGTTATTTTGCTATCCAATTAAAAACTGTGATGATGGGATTACTCTAGGCAGCAGACCATATACCATACCCTTATCACAATAATCTATAGCCAATCCACTGGGTGTATAGGTTGTAATTTGGATAGTATCAATCGGTTGATTAGTGGGAGGTGTATTGAGACTGTTGATTGAAAAAGCAATAGTCGAATTTCCATTCAAAGTTGAATTAACCACATTCTTAAGAGTGACAGTCTGATTATCAGTCGATCCCACGCATTGCAGAAAAGATCCAATATTCTAAATAATTTACTATTTACAGCAGAATAGTTATTACACACCATAGTTGTATTCAACACAGGTATTGTACGCGTAGTATTGAGATCTTGCGACCATTTAGAGGGAAACTTTACCACTATAGATCCATCGTATGGGAATTGGTTGATAGTAGTAAATTTTATGATCATATTGGCAGGACTCTAATATACATAGTTGGGTGTAAAAGTGAAACTACAAGATGAAGTGGTTGCATTTATGATTGTTACGAACGCATTTATACCATAAATTTCGGCTACGTTACCTCCGATGGATCCTACGAAGTCTGATGTGGTCTGAGCTGGGTAGGGATTGATTATGCCTGAAACCATTAGACTAAAGTTTTGCACTATTGTATTATTGAAGATATTGCTGAGAGTAATCACATTACCAGCAACACTACATGGACTTGTTGCGTAAGCATCAGTGCCATTAATAGAGTAACTGCAATTAATTGTGGTACTCTTGCTCAGATCGTATTCCACAGGAAAGTTTAAGATTACAGTTGATGAGGTATTGTAGTAGGTAGTGGCCCAAGGAGTCGATCCTCCTTAATTGGTGCCAGATGTAATGTACTGAACAGTGTATGTGGCAGTTGAATTGGTGACATAATTGTTGGCAGTAACTAAGAGCTATTTGAATGTGAAAGTGGCACGAGTGTGAATGATGAGTAGGATGGTGAGCAGGATGACAAATGGAGTGCGATGATGCATTTTGTTTTTTGAACTCATTTATCGATATTATAAGTTTATTTGGTGCACAATCAAACCTAATTCAAATCAAATTGTAGTGGAAGAGATTGGCAAGAATTATAACTATGGCTAGTGGTTGGTTGTATTTGAAGGGAGTGTTATTTCTGATGGGACAATTAAAAGAAGTTACATCTATTCATAAATTAAATATCAATTAATCCAGTTTGTTTTTAGTAAAAAGCTATACTCAACTAACTCTAATCATACCCTAATCACCAAACCAAACAAATACTATACATCCAAACATGTTTGATAAAGGATTTGCTTTATAGCAGAAGATAATAGTTGATATCGGAGTGATATAATTTACAAGATCAAGCTGAAAC
>Ga0194117_10003162_pt1 | contig 16787 bp, 17 predicted proteins | sample TA2MahsurfametaG_FD_160579 | JGI IMG/M metagenome (GOLD analysis project Ga0194117, IMG submission 160579) | Freshwater microbial communities from Lake Tanganyika, Tanzania - TA2015009 Mahale N1 surface | ecosystem: Environmental > Aquatic > Freshwater > Lake | place: Tanzania: Lake Tanganyika...
AGTGGCGTGAATATTTACACCAAAATCCTGAACCTTCATTCAAAGAATTCAAAACCATGGAATTTGTTGCTGAAAAACTCTCAGCTTACAAAATACCTCACCATAAGGGATTCTGCGGAACAGGTGTCGTCGGTCACATCAAAGCGCTAGTTTCCAATGGAACAATAGGCCTGAGAGCTGATCTCGACGCGTTGCCCATATTGGAGAGAAATGATGTGCATTATAAGTCTCAAAATGAAGGATGGATGCATGCTTGTGGTCATGATGTTCATACAGCTATTTTGTTGGGGGCTGCCGTGATTCTTCAAAAACACCGTGCCAAATTAAAGAACGATGTAAAACTTATATTTCAACCAGGAGAAGAAATGCATCCCGGTGGAGCAAGCCTAATGATCAATGATGGCATTCTAGAAAATCCAAGGGTTGAGGCCATGTTCGCTCTGCATGTGTATCCCGAACTTGAATCAGGACAAGTTGGTGTTAAATCGGGCTTATATATGGCTTCGAGTGATGAAATTCTTATCGAAATTTCTGGTAAAGCTGGACATGCTGCCTTACCTGAAAGATGCGTAAATCCTTTATTTATGGGTTCTGAATTAATATTAGCTTTATCGGAATTTATCCAAAAGGAATCACCTTACAATGTTCCAACGCTAATCAATTTCGGAAGATTTGAAGCTTTGGGTAGTACAAATGTAATACCGGAGCATGCTACAATTAAGGGTACATTCCGAACGATGGATGGTCATTGGCGAGAAACTGCATTTGAGCGAATGGAGAAAATAGCCTTTGATTTAGCTTTGAAATATTCAGGACGTATCGAGCTAAAGCGATCAAAAGGTTATCCGAACTTAGAAAATGACCCCGCATTAACTGAAGTACTTCGGAAGATTTTTCAGACAGCATTGGGAGAAGAAAATGTCAAGGAACTCGATTTTAGAATGACCGCAGAGGATTTTGCATTCTATGCGTCCGTGATACCAAGTTGTTTTTTTCGCCTCGGTGTCGGAAATAAAAAAGAGGGAATTGTTCATGCTGTGCATCACCCTAATTTTGACATAGATTCAAGCTCGCTTGAGACGGGAGTTTTTTCAATGGTATTAATTCCTTTTTTGTATGAAAGGGATTAGCACTATTTTAATTGTACTCTTATTTTTTTCATGTGCAAAAATAGGCGAAAAAAAAATTTTGGGTTACTGGATTGCTGAATCTGTGAAGATTCAGGATGGTGCAGGCTTTATTTACTACGATTCAGTTTTCGAACCGAATAAAAATAGCCTATGGTTTTCAGAGGATTCAATTCATGCTCATTTGGAATTTGAATTTATGCCTTTGGGAAGTAATTTTTATGTTATTGATTCTCTCGAGATTGCTACAAAATGGGAAAAAACTGAGGATTTAATTATGCTTGAAAATGAAAATTATTCCTTAAAAATTGAATTTCATTCAAATGAAGAGCTTGTTTTAAGTTATTACGATAATTCTAATTACCGATTAAAGACCTTTTTCTTGCGAAAAAACTAGTCTAGAAGAAATAACTTATATTAACATTTGTTTGGTTTTTCACATTGTGATTTATTCGGGTTGAAACTTTACTCATTCTGTTGTGAACATTTTTATAAAGTAAAACGACTGAAAGCCTACTTGGGATTAAAGAAATCCAAGTTCTAATTTGGCTTCTTCACTCATCATATCTTTACTCCATGGCGGATCGAAAACAATGTGAACCTTTGCATCATTCACCTCTTCAATGGATTTTACCTTTTCTTCAACCTCCTTCGGAAGCGTGTCAGCCACAGGACAATTTGGAGATGTTAAGGTCATATCAATTGCCACATCATTCGTTTGATTTATGCGAACTTCATAGATTAGGCCTAATTCGTAAATATCAACAGGAATCTCAGGATCATAAATTGATTTTAACATATTTACGATTTTATTTTCAAGATCCATATTCATGCTTTCAATTGTTTCAAAGCCTCATTTTTAAGGCGTTTTATCATACCATTTAATCCATTTGAACGCGTTGGAGATAGATGTTCTTCTAGTCCAATTTTATGGACTACAGCAAAGTCGTATGTCACTAGGTCTTGGGGCTGAATTTTATTCACTAATCGAATTAATAGGGCAATTATTCCTTTGGTAATAATGGCATCTGCGCTTGCATGAAATTCGATTAATCGGTAATCTCCTGATGTCTTCAACCATACTCGTGATTGACACCCCTCAATTAATAATTCGTCAGATTTTTCGCTTTCAGGAAGCAGGGGTAATTCTTTTCCCAGTTCAATGATGTATTCGTACTTTTCCATCCAATTGTCAAACAATTCAAACTCCGCAACGATTTCTTCTTCTCTTTGCTTAATGATTTCCATTACTTCAACATATTTAGACTCTTTTCGAGTGCTTCAACAAAGGTATCGATTTCCTGTATGGTATTGTAAAATGCAAAAGAGGCCCGCACAGTGCCTGAAATTTTATAGAAATCCATGAGTGGTTGCGTGCAGTGATGCCCTGTACGTACTGCAATTCCTTGTTTATCAAGAAGAGTACCAATATCAAAGGGATGAATGTTTTTGAATGCAAATGAAACTACACTGGTTTTATCCTTTGCTTCACCAATTATCCTCAAGCCTTCGAAAGTATCTAAGATATCTTCCGCATACTTGGCTAAGGAACGCTCGTGTTTCTCAGCAGCATCGAAATCAATTGATTCTAAATATTCAAATGCCTTTCCTAGACAAATACCACCTGCAACATGAGGTGTACCGGCCTCAAATTTGAACGGGAGTTCATTGTACGTGGTACGTTCGAAAGTTACCTTAGAAATCATATCCCCACCGCCTTGATACGGGGGCATAGCATCGAGCAAACTTTCTTTACCATACAAAACTCCAATACCTGTTGGTCCAAAAACTTTATGACTTGAAAAAACATAAAAATCACAATCGAGTGCTTTCACATCAATTTTTAGGTGTTGAATGCTCTGCGCACCGTCTACCAGAACTTTCGCTCCCACGGCATGGGCTTTTGAAACTATCTCTTTTATAGGATTGATCGTTCCTAGCGTATTGGAAATGTGAGTTATTGCGACGAGCTTTGTCTTTTTTGTCAACATTTGTTCAAATGTCTCCATAAGCAACTCACCTCTTTCGTTTATAGGGGCCACACGCAGGGTCAGCCCTTTTCGCATACATAGCATCTGCCAAGGAACGATATTGGAATGATGCTCCATCGCTGAAATAATAATTTCATCCCCGGTTTTTAATAACTCTCCAAAAGAATTGGCAACGAGATTGATGCCATCTGTTGTTCCTTTTGTGAAAATTACCTCATCGCTTTTCCTTGCGTTGATAAAACGTTGTATTCGTTTCCTCGACTCCTCATATTCTGTTGTCGCTTTTTGGCTCATGAAGTGAACGCCCCGATGAATATTAGCATTCTCTTTTGAATAAAATTTATTTATAGCATCTAGGACGAGTTGGGGTTTTTGTGACGTAGCACCGTTGTCAAAATAAATTAAGTTCTTTCCGTAAACTTGCTGCCTCAAGGCGGGGAATTGTTCTCTTATTTCCCTAACGATGAAAGTTTTTTTTGAATTATCACTCATAGCACACAAAATTTTGGAGAATTAACCATCCTGTAATGTAACAAATATATCCTACTTTGGTTGCAGTTCAATGTAAGGAATTAATAACTCTTCCATTGAAATTCCTCCATGTTGAAAAGTATTGTTGTACAAATTCACAAAATGATTGAAATTATTTGGATAAACGAAAAAGTCTTGTTCGCGACAGAAAACAAATTCGGCGGATAATTTAATGGTTGGAAGGTGAGCATCTTTAGGTTGCTTTATTGAATATACTTCCTTTGAATTGTAATTCATACCTCGTGCAGTTTTGTAGCGTAAATTTGAATTTAAGTTGCGATCACCAATAATTTTCACTGGATTATTGACTTTTATTGTTCCGTGGTCAGTGGTAATTATTAAATGATGTTTTGCATCGGCCGCTTTTTTTATGATATCATAAAGGGGAGAGTGCTCTAACCAAGACAACGTTATAGATCTGTAAGCTGATTCATTTTCAGCGAGTTCTCTAATAACTTCCATTTCACTTCGCGCGTGTGAGAGCATATCCACAAAATTGTAAACTATAAAATTTACGTCTTGGTCTTTAATTTGGTGAAAACTTTCGGCAAATTTTTTTCCAGATTCAAAATTGGTAATTTTCGTGTAGGTCCATCTACAATCTTTGCCAAGTCTTTTCAGATTTGCCTCCAAGAACTCCTTTTCGTGAAGGTTTTTTCCTCCTTCATCTTCCTCATTTTTCCAGAGTGTCGGAAATCTCTTTTCCATTTCTGCAGGTAATAATCCGGAAAAAAAAGCATTGCGTGCATAATGCGTGGCTGTCGGAAGAATTGAGTAAACAATTTCCTCAGTTTGTTTTGAATAATACTCTGCCAGTAGGGGTTCAATCACTTTCCATTGATCAAATCGTAAATTATCAATTACCAATACGGTAAGTTTTTCTTTCCCTATTTTAGGTGATATTTTCTCTTTTATAACTTGGTGAATCATAAGGGGAGTAGCATTTCCCGACATCCATTCAAGGTAATTATCCTGAATAAAGTCAGCAAAGACATGATTGGCCTCTTTTTTTTGCATTTCCAAAATCTCGCTCATCGCCTGCTCCTTACTTTTATCCAGTTCTAATTCCCAAAATATAAGTTTCTTGTATAGTTCTATCCATTCTTTGGAATTCAAGCGATTGTTAAACATCAGTCCTAATTGACGAAATTCTTGTTGGTAATTCAAACTTGTCTTTTCTTTGACTAATTTTCCTTGGTCTAATAATCGTTTTACGCTCAATAAGATCTGATTTGGATTTACCGGTTTGATTAAGTAATCCGCAATTTTACTTCCGATGGCCTCCTCCATAATGTGTTCTTCTTCGCTTTTCGTTATCATTACCACGGGGATTAATGGATAGAGTTCTTTAATTCTAGAAAGAGTTTCTATACCTGATAAACCGGGCATATTTTCATCAAGGAAAATAATGTCATAAGTTGAATCTTTTATTTTATCAAGAGCATCTCTACCATTTGTTACTGGGTCCACGTGATACCCTTTCTGTTCAAGAAAGAGTAAATGGGGTTTTAATAGTTCTATTTCGTCATCTGCCCAAAGAATTTTTACCTGCATTAATTTTATTTTTAATAGATTTGGTTCTAATTTTAAAGTTACTCAATTGCGCCCGAATTTAATTCGCAACAATAAAAAGAAAATCATTAACGATCCGGTTTATGGTTTTATTACGATACCTGACGAATTAATTTTTGATGTAATTGAACATCCTTATCTACAGCGCCTCAGGCGTATCATGCAATTGGGACTCAGTCATTTGGTGTATCCAGGGGCCATCCATACACGCTTTAATCATGTTTTAGGAGCAATGCACCTCATGAGCCAAGCTATTCAAGGCATACGGCGCAAAGGCCACGAAATTACTTTGGAAGAGGAGCGTGCAGCCTTGTTAGCAATTTTATTGCATGACATTGGTCACGGTCCTTTTAGTCATGCATTGGAATACGACATTGTGAATGGAGTGAGTCATGAAAAAATTAGCGGGTTTTTTATACAAAAGTTGTCAGAGGAATTCGGAGACGACATGAAGCGGGCACTTTTAATATTTCAAAACACTTATGGTAAACCTTTTTTACACCAGTTGGTATCTAGTCAATTGGACATGGATCGATTGGACTATCTGAACCGGGATAGTTTTTATTCCGGCGTAAGTGAGGGAATTATAGGGGCTGATCGTCTGATCGAAATGTTGAATGTTCATAATGGAAGTCTGGTTTTGGAGGAGAAAGGAATTTATTCAATAGAAAAATTTATTGTAGCAAGAAGATTGATGTACTGGCAGGTTTATCTGCATAAAACAGTAGTTTCGGGAGAGTTTATGTTGATTCATGCTTTGCGGAGAGCAAAAGAACTTTCGTTGAAGGGTGTTACTCTTTTTGCCAGCCCAGCACTTGCTTTTTTTCTCACAAAAGAAATTCAAGAATCTGATTTTATTCGTAATCCCGAGGTGCTTATGCACTTTGCCGATTTGGATGACTGTGATATTCTCGGAGCTATCAAGGTATGGCAATACCATGACGATAAAATATTGTCAATGTTATCCTCAGCAATTGTAAATCGAAAACTATTTAAAATTGAAATATCAAGAGAACCTTTTAGTGAGGATCGGCTAAATTCCGAGAAGGAAATCGTAAAATCATTGCTCAAGCTTAACGGAGATGAGGTTAATTATTTTGTTTACTCGGACATCTTGACGAATAAAGCGTATAATCAACACAGGCAGAACATTAACATACTGATGAAGAGTGGTGAAATTGTCGACTTAACAGAAGCTTCAGATAATCTCAATATTTCTGCCTTGGCCCAACCGGTAGAAAAATACTTTATTTGTTATCCTGTCGCTTGATTTTTTTTGAATTATTAATTTTGGTTTGAATTGTTTTACTCAAAACTGCACAGGTTGGAATGGTTATTAAAGCTCCCTCAATTGTTTTAATGTATAAGAAAAAAAAGGAAACATCCTGCAATTCACCTTCTACATCAAATTCTTTGTCCATCACGCGAATGTAGTTTCCAATCTTGAGGGGGTGGTTAAAAAATAATATTAAACTCGCCGTTACATTACTCAAGATTGACCATTGAGCGAAAAAAGCGATTCCTAAGACCGTTGTGACGGACGTTAAAAAAACGATTAGGTCATTTTTATCTATGTTCCAAATTGCGGCAAGGATTATAGTGAGGGCTAACAAAATAAATAGATTTATAATTCTATGGGTTATTCGTTTTCGTTTAGTGTCGAAATCAATCTTCACAAGAATATTATTGACAGCTATGTTTGCTGCCAATTTTATGCCTATTAAAATTATTATTACCACAATGGATTTTAAAAATAGTAGTTCAAATTCTGTCATTTTGTAAAAGTTTGGCGCGATTCCAATAAATGTCCATGGTGCTTAGCGGAAGTTCGTGAATGATTTTTCCGTCCGCACGAATAAGTTCCTCCATTAACTGAAATCTTAATATAAATTTTTTGTTGGTAACAGCTAAGGCGCTTTCAGGTGAAACATCAATGTGCCTGGCGTAGTTGACGAGCGAAAATAAAACATCACCGTATTCCTCCTCAATTTTTTTTGCACTTGGTTTGAGTTGACGAATTTCAGTTTTTAATTCATCAATTTCCTCTTCCACTTTTTTCCAAACATCCTCTTTTTTTTCCCATTCAAATCCAATCCCTTTCACTTTTTCTTGAATTCGGGTGGCCTTTACTAAAGCGGGTAAACTGTTCGGAACACCCTCTAAAATTGAGTTTTTTCCTTCCTTCAATTTCAATTTTTCCCAATTTGCTCTCACCTCATCGTCAGTGGCTACTTCGGTGTCTCCGTAAATATGTGGATGTCGTTGGATCAGTTTATCGCAGATTGTATTCAACACCGATGTGATATCAAACGCACCTTGCTCAGAACCTAATTTTGAATAAAAAACGAGGTGTAAAAATAAATCTCCCAGTTCTCCTTTTATAGCTTCTAAATCTCCATCACTTATCGCGTCGGCAAGTTCGTAGGTTTCCTCGATAGTTAGATTTCTTAGGGATTCAAATGTCTGTTTCATGTCCCAGGGACATTTGGCTCGGAGGTCGTCCATGACTTGTAACAAGCGTTCAAATGCCATTAATCTGTTATCCATATTATCTGTAAAATTAATGCAATTCTCAATGCACTTTCATTAACTTTGTTTGGATGTGTCAAAAAAAATTAACGATTTGGACTTTTTGCCTTGTGTTGTTTATTTTTCCATTTTCAATCCAAGGTCAAAAATCAGATATTGGCATTGACCTACGCTACAAAATTGGATTTCTTACAATACATCACGCATCAATGGCCCACTTGCCACGGTCTCTTGCGCAGGCTGTTGAATTTTCTTATTTTAAACATACCGGAGGTAAGCAAGGGTATCAAAAAGCATACGATTACCCCACTTTTGGTGCAACACTTTTCCATGGTTCGGTAGGTAATACTGAACTACTCGGTCGCTACACCGGAATTTATGGGTTTTCAGAATTGCCAATCATAAAATATAAGTCTTTTGAAACAAATCTCAAGTTAGCCACGGGTTTTGCTTACTCCACAAAGTGTTTTCAAAATTCTCCTCAAAATATTGCAATTGGCTCTTACATTAATGGCATTATTTGTATCGGAGTTAAATCCCTATTCAGAGGAAAAAATCAACATTTAAGTTTAGGAATTGATATGACTCACTTTAGTAACGCGGCTGTTAAGCTCCCAAATTATGGAATAAATATACCCTATTTTTCAATAGGATACGGAAGAAATCTTCCTCAAAAAAAACTTGTGGATACAATGAATCTAAATCAACCGGTCTTCAATAGAAATCAATGGTTAATAACCACAATGGGTATTTATGGCAGTAAAGAATACAACGATATTGGAGGGCAACAACACAATGTATTCGGACTAAATTTATCTGCGAAACGATTTTTTAATTTTAAATCGGGTTTAGAGTTCGCACTCGACGTGATTTCAAAACAAGCCATTCATGCGTATCTTCCTGAAATAAAAAAAACGCAAGCGGATATTATTCAAGTGGGTCTTTATTCTGCTTACCTCATGCCATTGAGTCGTTTTCATTTTGTATTTGGGATGGGCGTCTATGTGAGAGACAAATATAAACCTGAGGATCCTGTTTATCATCGTATTGGCTGTCGTTACCAGTTTCCATGTGGATTGATTGGGAATTTCACTTTAAAGACGCATTACGGAAGAGCAGATTACCTGGAATTGGGATTGGGATATACTTTTAAAACGAAGCGGGATGAGTAAAATTAGTTGTATCATTTTTACGTTGTTTTGCCTCCTATCTTGTAAAAAAAATGAGGATAGAGCTTGTTGGAAGCTTAGGGGAAAAGATGCAATAAAAGAATATTCATTGGGAGATATTGAGAGCTTCAGACTTGGTAGAAACATACGATTTGTTCTCATCCAAGATTCAACGAACAAGGTAGTCATCAAAACAGGCGAAAACCTAATTAATTTTATTCAGGTATCTCAAGAAAATGGCGAGTTGGTCATACAAAATGAGAACACATGTAATTTTTTAAGATACGGGAAGAATGATGTATTGGTTGAATTACATTTTTCCTCGCTGCGAAGAATTTATTTTGAAGGATCCGAGCCACTCACAAATATTGGTCAATTATCTATGGAATTTTTGTATTTAACATCAAATGATAATGCTTCAGAAATAAACCTCAATTTATCGGTTGACTCCCTGTATCTGCACAACCCTCACGCATGGCCGATAATCCATTTGTCCGGAAGCAGCAAGTTTTGTCAAGTGAATATTCAAGGCGACGCACACGTAAATCTCAAAACTTTTTCTGTTCTTAATGAATTTCAGTTTGCCTCAGAATCGAGTCAAATTGGGCGGATTAACTTACATAATACATTCAAGTTTATTGGTCAATTAAGAGGTAATGGCGATGTGTTTTACAGCGGTCAGCCAACGGAAATGTATAAAATGGAGTATGGTAAAGGGCGCTTTATTGAGGATTAAAAATTATGCAGTTTTAAGTATTTTGGTTCTCTCAAAATCCTTCTTGTGTGCTCAAGATACACTTCTGGTGAAAGGAACAATTGACACGTATTATGCCTACAATGTGAGGAATACATCGGCACAAGATTTAGGGATTTATATATCGTCGAATGCCATTAATGCGTTAGATATCAATTATGCAGCCATAGAATTGACGAGAAAATACAAGGATAACACTTTTTATATCTCACCTGCCTTTGGTCGGTATATGACAAATAATTACAAAAATGAACACATTGCTTTGCGCTGGTTGGCTGAATCATATTGGCAAAGGACTTTAACAGAAAATCAAACCATAACCCTTGGAGTTTTTAGCTCTCCTTTCTCCCCTGAAAATTGGAAAAGTAGCGAACAACTTTTTTATTCCAGATCTCTTGCTCCTGAGTACGTACCTTACTATTTATCAGGAGTCAAATGGCGAATTAATTGTTCGCCAGGGCTCACGTTTACTCCTATGTTAGTTAACGGATGGCAACATATTTCTGATCAAAAACCATCCATTGCGTGGTCATCTCTAATGGAATTTAAATGGAAAAATTTTTCCTTGAACTGGACGAGTTTTTTTGGCAAGGAAGCCGGGCTCGATCACCAGAAGGAGTGGAGGATATTGAATGATGTGAATGCAACCTTGGAAGTTGCGGATAAAATATGGGTTCAGTCTTGTGCATATTTAGGTAAACAAAAGAACCTCTTTGAATGGAGCACCTGGTGGCAGATAAATTCAGGAATAAAATTTCAATACCATCGAAGAAGTTCATGTGGCTTGCGAGGAGAACTTTTTAGAGATCACACGGGTGTTTTTTTTGATGGGAATAACTCACAAATTTCGGTGTTTACCGGCTACTGGGATTTCAAAGTTTCAGATAACTTGATTTATCGAATGGAGTTTAAACGTCTTGACAATAAGTTGGACGAATCCAAGTGGTTTGGGTTCTTAAATTTAACTTTAGGATTTTGAAATTGTCCTCTAAAATAAATTTTGATTTTATTTATTATTAAAAATTTATCCTATGAAAGTAATATCGTTTAATGTCAATGGAATTCGCGCAATTGTGGGGAAAACTTTTCTTCATGATATGTCAGTTCTTCAACCTGATATTATCTGCTTACAAGAAACGAAAGCCACAGAGGATCAGGTTAAAGAAGCTGTTAGTGCACTCAAAGATTATGAGGTCTATGCAAATTCTGCCGAACGGAAGGGGTATTCCGGTACAGCAATTTTGAGTAAAATAGCGCCTGAGAAAGTGTCATATGGAATGGGCATTCCCGAGCATGACACAGAAGGTAGAATTGTATGCGCCACCTTTGCAGATTTTCATTTAATTTGCGTCTATGTCCCTAATTCGGGAAGCGAGCTGTTACGGTTAGGATATAGACAAACATGGGACCGTGATTTTTTAGTTTACCTCAAGGGGTTAGAATCCTCAAAACCGGTGGTAGTTTGTGGAGATTTTAATGTGGCAAATCATCCGATAGATTTGGCAAGACCTAAAGACAACTACAATAAATCGGCGGGTTATATGCAAGAGGAAATTGACGGGATGAATAATTTTACCTCTTCGGGATTTATCGATACATTTCGCTTCTTGAACCCAAATAAAGTAAAATATTCATGGTGGAGCTACAGAGCGGGTGCCCGACAAAAAAATATTGGCTGGAGAATAGATTATTTTTTGGTCTCAAAATCCTTGATTAACTCCATTAAGGCAGCCGAAATTTACAACGACGTACATGGCTCTGATCATTGTCCGGTGGGAGTGGAATTATGATTGTGAATTGTTAGTCGAGTAAATGTAGTACCAATTTACAGTTTCCTTCAGGCCTTCTTTCAAATTGTGCGTTGGGGCATAACCCAAATGTAGTTTAGCCTTTTCAATTGAAGCCAAGGAATGAGGGATATCTCCCTTTCTGTATTCACCATGGATGCAATCTATTTTGGCTATATTTTGATCAAGCACGGTCAAGTTAGCTTTTATTTCCTTGAACAGATCATTCAAGTTAGCACTCTGACCATAAGCCACATTGTAAACTTGATTAAGTGCAGTTTTATTCGTGGTGAACAGCGCTAATTTATTGATTTGAATAACATTATCAATGTATGTGAAATCTCTTGAAAAAGTTCCGTCTCCATTGATAACAGGTGATTTGTGCTTTAATAAAGTCTCAATAAACTTTGGAATAACGGCAGCATATGCTCCCGAAGGATCTTGCCTTCTTCCAAATACGTTAAAATACCTCAATCCGATGCACTCCATTCCATAAGTTCTTGCAAAAACCTCCGCGTACAACTCTCCCACATATTTAGTTACCGCATATGGCGATAAAGGGTTTCCAATAACATCTTCCACTTTGGGTAAGTTTTCTGAGTCACCATAAGTAGAAGAACTTGCAGCATACACAAATCGGGTAATTCCAGCGTCTCGAGCCGCGATGATAACATTTAAAAAGCCATTAATATTTATGTCATTTGTGGTTATTGGATCTTCTAATGATCTCGGTACGGAACCCAGAGCTGCTAAATGAAGTACGATGTCAATATTTACGAATGCTTTTCGACAATCCTCGATGTTTCGTATGTCACCCTCAATGAGGTGAAAAGAGGAGGAATCCATGAGGTGTTTAATGTTGCTCCTTCTCCCTGTTATAAAATTATCCAAACAAACTACGTCGTGGCCGTCAGCAATTAAATCCTCACACGTGTTAGATCCAATAAATCCCGCACCGCCCGTAATTAAGATCCTTTTTTTCATTTTAAATTCATGTTTTTTCTAAATCTTTACTTAATTCAAAGAGAGACTAACTCACCTGTTTTGCAACCTATTTGTTTCAAAGTTTTCGAACAAAAGATTTGTTAATATGGACCAAAAAGTGCTTCCCTAAACTTTCAATTTGAACGATCAATCGATTCTTTCGATTATCCTCTACCGAGGTTGCAATAAGTCCTTGAAGTGGTCCCCGAATAACTTTAACTGGTTCACCCGAGAAAAAATTTACATTGTCTATCGGTTCAAGAACATCCGATTCTTTAAGCAGAATTTTTAGGTTTTCTATTTCGTAGTCATGCACAATTGCCGGTTTGTTAAGATGTTTTAAGATACAATGTAGTCCCTGTATTTCGTACAGTTTTGATAAATCAGAGCTGTAACACTTCACAAACAGCGTTGATGAAATTAATGGCTTTTGTACTTTCTTTTTTCTATCACTCCATTGTTTCAACGATTCAACTAGCGGCAAATATACAGGAATTCCGATTTTTTGAATGCGCTCTGACACTCGCTTTTCAGCACGGGAATTTGTTTTCACCACAAACCAATTTACGACATCCTCTCTCTCCATTCGTTTCGTTCAATACAAAGTTAGAAATTCGAATCAATTACCTAAATCTAAAATGGATTATTTAAACTAACTTTGTTCAGTGATGATAATAAGAAATTTAGCAGGTAGAATCAATAAATTTTCAGGATTTACAGCAATTTTTACTCTTTTCATATGTTTCCTTTTTTATGGATTTGATACTCAAAATTTATATTTAGCGGATTTCATTGTGGTGTGTCGTATCGCGTCAGTGATTGGTTCAATCAGTATTCTAGTGCGTTACATTTCCTCTATAAAATGGAATTTATGGGTAATAATTTATGACATTCTATTTCTCGCCTTCTTTTTATTTATTTCCTGGGATATTTTTAAGGGCGATTTGCTCTGGAATACGGTATTTATTGCACTCTACTTTATTCGAGAATCGGCAACATTTAAAATAGATTATCGAAAAACAGGATTCAATCCTGCTCAGTTGTTTATAATCAGTTTTGCTTTTATTATTTTAATGGGTTCATTTCTATTAATTATGCCCAATTCTACGACTCAAGGTATTTCATTTCTTGACGCAATGTTTACCTCGACAAGTGCTGTATGTGTTACGGGACTCTCTGTGGTGGATACTGAATTTGGCTTTACCCTAATGGGAAAAACAATCATCCTTGTGCTCATTCAAATAGGTGGTCTCGGAATCATGACTTTTGCCAGTTATTTCAGTTTTTTTTTTAAAGGTGGGACATCCTTTAATAATCGCATTTATTTCGGCGAATTATCCAATACAGATGAACTAAATAATGTTTTCTCTTCGCTAAAACATATCTTGTTATTAACTCTTACTATCGAGGCATTTGGTGCGATGTTATTATTTTTTTTCGCTCCAAAAGAGACCACTGCTGATTTTTTCCAACATTTATATTCCTCAATTTTTCATAGTGTGAGTGCTTTTAATAATGCTGGTTTTTCTTTACACTCATCAAATTTGTACGACCCATCATTGGTTTACAATTATCCTTTTCAATTGGTCATTTGCCTGCTTATTATTTTTGGAGGGCTGGGTTTTCCGATTATGCAAAATTTACTTCAGCTGTTTTACTACAATCTAAAAATCACCGTGCTAAAAATTCTCAATTCAAAGAAATTGCGTTTCAAGGCATGGATATTAAATACAAACTCAAAAATTATATTGGTTACAACAGGTGTTCTTTTGTTTTTGGGTACTGTTTTATTTTACATCTTTGAATATAATGGAGTTTTGGCAAACCATGGACCTTTTGGAAAATGGGTGGTTGCCTTTATGGGGTCAGTAACTCCAAGGACAGCGGGTTTCAATTCTTTCGAAATGACCTCGCTGGCGCTTCCGACAATATTAATTACAATTTTTTTAATGTGGATTGGTGCCTCACCAGCATCGACAGGTGGAGGTATCAAAACAAGCACATTGGCCATTGCTTTCATGAATTTTTTCAGTACAGCCAGAGGTCAAGATCGTATTGAAGTTGCAAGGCGAGAAATTTCCAACGGGACTGTAAGTCGGGCATTTTCGATCATCTTTCTTTCCCTCTTAACCATAGGACTCGCATCTTTCATTCTGATTTTAATGGAGCCTGACGTTCGTCCGCTTCATTTAATATTTGAAGCATTCTCTGCATTCAGTACAGTTGGTTTGAGCATTAACCTCACCCCCTCGCTCAGTGAAGGCGCAAAAGTAATTCTCATACTTTTAATGTTCATCGGTAGAGTGAGTACACTTACAATTCTCATGGCTTTTTTAGACCGTGTAAATCAAAAAAAATATAAATACGCTTCAGAAGAAGTTTTAATTAATTAGAATATGAAATTTATTGTTATTGGATTAGGAAATTTTGGCTCCTCGCTTGCAGAAAAATTAACAGAGGCTGGCAATGAAGTTATCGGAGTGGACTCAAATTTTCAAAGGGTAGAGCTATTTAAAGAAAAAATAACTTATACAATTTGCATGGACGCGACCAATCCCGAATCAGTAAAAACACTTCCCCTCAAAGATACTGATTTGGTAATTATTGCTATCGGTGAGGATAAAGGGTCCAACATAATGGCTTCGGCTGTTATGAAGAACTTACGCGCGAAACGATTAATAAGTAGGGCCTTAGATGCGACTCATGAAAATGTTTTGTCAGCCATGGGAATTACCGAAATTGCTAATCCCGAATTAGAGACTGCGGAGAAATGGGCAAAAAAGTTAAGTTTGACAAGCCTTCTAGACTCCTACGAACTTACATCCGATTTTAGCATCGTAGAGGTAAAAGTTCCAGATTCTTTTTCTGGTAAAACTTTGGATGAAATTGGTTTTCGACGAAATTATAATTTAGTTGTGCTCACTACAATCAGAGAGGAGCGAAAAGAATCCTTTATTGGGATTAATAAAACAATTAAACAAGTTCAAGGTGTTAGTTCGCCTGACACGGTTTTACAAAAAGGGGAAATCATGGTGATTTACGGTCATAATTCAGACATTAAAAATTTATTAAGGTCGGAGCAATGAACCATTTAAAAGATACTTTTAAACACAAAGGAAAACGCAAAATCCTTATTTCTGAATTAAGGGAAAAAGGAATTTTTGATGAAAGCATATTAGAAGCATTCGATGCCGTCCCGAGGCACTTTTTTTTAGACTTAGCGTTTGAGGAACAGGCCTACTCAAATACGGCATTTCAAATCGGTTCTGGTCAAACAATTTCCCATCCCTTCACTGTGGCGTTTCAAACGCAACTTTTGGAGATTAAGAAAGGAATGAAAGTGCTAGAAATTGGTACTGGGTCTGGTTTTCAAACGTGCATTCTTGGTAAATTAGGAGCGAAAATAGTTTCAATAGAGCGCCATCGCGATTTACATTTGAAAGCAAAAAAAATGTTGGAGTTTTTTAATATAAACGCAAAATTATTTTTTGGGGACGGATATGCAGGAAATAAATCCTATGCACCCTATGATAGAATTCTCGTGACTTGTGGTGCTCCGGATGTCCCCGAAGTGTTAATGAGCCAGTTGAAGGTGGGTGGTCATATGGTAATTCCCGTTGGCGAAGATGAAGAGCAAAAAATGTTGAAAATAACAAAGAAAAACAACGACGATAATAGTATTTTGGAATTTGGAACGTTTAAATTTGTTCCAATGTTAGAGCGAACAGTAAAGTAGATTATGAAAGTATTGATAATAGATGACGAGAGAGCAATCAGACGCGCTCTGCGGGAAATTCTTGAATTCGAACAAATTCAGGTTCAGGAGGCTGAAAATGGGAAGGATGGCATCGATTTGTTGAGGTCAAATTCCTTCGATTTGGTGTTTTCTGATATCAAAATGCCGGTGATGGACGGAATGGAAGTTTTGACAATAATTCAAACGGAAAAAATTGAAGTACCGGTAGTTATGATTTCTGGTCATGGTACTGTTGAAACCGCGGTTCAGGCGATTAAGCAAGGAGCTTTTGACTTTATTGAAAAACCCCTCGATTTAAATAGAATTCTTGTCATTCTCAGAAATGTGCAGGACAGAAATCACCTGGTTGAAGAGACAAAAGTATTAAAAGCTACAGTGAAGAAAATCAAGGGATCTACCATCGTTGGCGAGTCTCAAAAAATTCTTGCCATTAAGGAAATGATTGAACGTGTAGCCCCCTCCGATGCCCGTGTGTTGATAACAGGCCAGAACGGTACAGGAAAGGAATTAGTGGCGAGATCTATTCATGAACTTTCAAACCGTTCGAAAATGCCATTTATTGAAGTGAATTGTGCAGCCATTCCTT
>Ga0194117_10003165_pt1 | contig 16770 bp, 12 predicted proteins | sample TA2MahsurfametaG_FD_160579 | JGI IMG/M metagenome (GOLD analysis project Ga0194117, IMG submission 160579) | Freshwater microbial communities from Lake Tanganyika, Tanzania - TA2015009 Mahale N1 surface | ecosystem: Environmental > Aquatic > Freshwater > Lake | place: Tanzania: Lake Tanganyika...
ATGTTCCATAGTAGTAAGTACTACTGCAACTTAAGCAATTGGGTATGATGACTGTGCAATTTTTACAAGTTTGTGAAACATCAGGGTAAGCTCCAGTAGGACAGCTGCAGTAAGTCTGACCAGAACAATTACCAGTTAATGGTAGCTTTGTAAAACCAGTACTACAGTTACTACAGCTAATATACATACTACCACAGGTTAAAGATGAACATACACTGCAACCTATGGGACAAGGTTCACATTTGCACCACCAATTCCAACTAGGACACCAGGGGTATCCTGGCTTAGGCTGAGAAACTGTTGCTAAGTACGTAAAATTGTTGTGGCCATAAAAAGTTTAGCAGTACAGGTCGTTGGGAGAAGTCTTGCAGGAACAATTTCTTGAGTGCTAGAAGTTGCTAATTCTAGTGCAACTAAGTGAATAGTATAGTTGCATTATTCTTTTTAAAAGTGAGTTTAAGTAGCTGAGAAGATATGGGTTGAATCTGATCTTTAATATCTTAAAGTTTAAAGAGAAGAGCAATTATTTTTGAGTCCAATTAGACCGAAAATTAAACTCTCCTCTTTTCCAAAATTCTATAGTATCAAAGATCTGTTGCTGTTTATGTACTCAAATTTGTTAACTATCTTTATATATTTTTCATTTGATGAATGAATCGATTCAGATGATTTAATTAAGAGTAACTTGTAAACTAATGCAATCCCTTGAAGATAAGGTTCACTTGGAATTCCAACTTTTATAAGCATTTTTTCTTGGTGGATAATTATCCTGACGTCTAAAAGTTAGACAATTTGACCTTATTGTACAACCAAGGTGGATAGTAGGTGCACCATTTAGACTCCACTTGACTCTCCAAATTTTTTTGAATTTTCAAGTTAATAGTTTGTAAGTTTGGGTTATTCGATTTCGATTAATTCTTATTATACACTTAAAAACATTGAGGAACCATCCCAATACTGATTATTTTTATTTTGGTTGTCCAGTAACAACATTTCCATTTATTGCACGAAATCATGCTCCATGATTAAATAGTTGATTTGTAATCTAACTAACCCTCCCTTATGTTTTGACCTGATTTTCAACTCTTGGCCGTTTTACATCCATCCTACCAAGGATGCTTCAGAAAGGGTAGATACAGCAGATTTCTGTGCTAAACTTGAGTTGAAGTGAAAACCAACTATGGTAAGAATAACCTCGACTGAATTTAAGTATTTTCGGAGAGGATTAAAGCTGAAGATCTATCCTTGCTATTCAAAATTTCGAGCTTGTGAAAGGATTTGTAAAGAAATAGTAGTCGTTCCTGATTCGTAAGGACTAAGAAGTGATGAAGGTTGGAGAGTAAAGGTGAAACTCAGCACGAGTAAACAGTAAAGTATAATTACTATCTTTTTTCCGTTCATTTAACTTTATATACAACAATTCCAACAATCAAGATTTAAAGAAAGGTAGGCATCCCGATGGATGGATCATCTAAACAAGAAGGATTTCTCCTGAAGTTCCAAGACCTTTTATATAAATTTAAAAAACAAACTGAAAAATGCTCTTTATCAAAAAGATAGCAAGAAAACCAAAAATGATAATCAAATAGAGTATCTTAGTTATTATGGCGATCCCCTAGCCATAAAATGATGGTTTCTTTATATATTTTAGTGCGATAATTAAAATTCGTCTGGATTATTTTGACAATCGGTAAGCCCCCTTAATACGTCACTTATAACTTTTGATCAATAATCTATTTAGCTATCACACAGTACTTCCAAAAAAAAAGTAGCTTTATTAACAACATATTATGAAGATGCTCGCATTTACACTTTGGTCCCACTGCTTCCATATCTGAAAAAGAAGCCGGACTTGTTTTCTCTCCCATCTGAATTCATCTTTAAATTTTTGATCGAACTGCTTTCGATCCTTCATGCTGGATAACTGCAGTTCCTAAGGTATTGCATAGATTATAAATGTGCTGGCGTGCAAATTGATTCTAATATTTATTTGAATTTCTTCTACTAATAGCTTTACTTATTATTATATGAAGATGTTGCCCTCTATTACAAAAGATAGGCGAGCCCAATCACCTTCAAATTAAATCTATCTCTTTTATTGCTGATGTATTATCCATCTTTCTTACATCTCGTCTGTAACTCATCAAAAACATAATTTGATTTCAAGACAATGCTATTGGATTTATTTGTAAGGAACATAGATTTATCCTTTAGTATTAATACGACAATCCATTCAAAATACTGAGACAAGATCATCCAACCAAGTCTACACTCAATGACCTTAATGAAGGATTTAATATACATTCAAAATGGTAAGCTAAGTTACTTATTTGTACTTTTATTTGCCTAAATTTTGAAGGTAAAGGGTCTTCTCAACTGGCAAATCAGATTAATTTTGATAAGATGATTAATTTATATTTGTCATCTATACTTTATGAATCAAACTTAATAAAACTGATTACGAATGAAAATAATCAAACTGAAGTGAATCAATCGTCCAATTGAGTAAGCATAGCCACTCCACGTTTCACCCAATGATCAGAATTAGTATTCTATTCGATCGGAAGCTGGACACTAAGCACGTAGTTAGTTGAGTGACCTGTAGTTGAAAGTACACCTCTACGGATTGATGTCTTGTAAACGGGACAGATAAAAGATTCTTTTTCGTTGTGCTATTTCTTCTTGTTTGTAGGTACAAACCACATGTAAGGAACTGAACTGTAAAGAATTTTGTTATGTGATTCGTTCAAACATTTTAAGTCAGGATCCCATCTTGCACCGTCAAGGAAAAGACCATAAATGTAGCAGCCATCTCTTGGAGCTTTGGAGACATCATTTTCTGTGCTTTTATCAGGGATAACATGGAAGTCAAATGCTAATGTATCAATAGGATATTTATACTAAATAAATAGAAAGTTACTTTTCTAGCGTAGTTTTGTAAGACTCCGGTCAAGAAAGATTGGGTAAAGAAGAATCCTGAAATCCAATAGTTAGGAGGGGCACCATAATCAATCCATTTTTGCATAAACTTGAGTCTTTAAACGAAGTCATTGATGTAAGTTCCTAGTGGTTTTAAGCTGGGATACGAAACTTTTAGCCAGACCTCAGGCACTTTGTTATCATAAATACTGTTAAATACTATCTAAAGCTCTTGACTCATAACCACGAATCCATCAATAGCTTTGTCGACGTTGATCAAGAATGAATGAACAGTTTTGAGAAGTTTATTGAATCTCATGAGTTATTGTTGGAGCACAGTATTCATTGATTATTCATACTTTACAGAATGTTTCTTAGCTGCTTAGTCTGTATCGAAAGGTTTGGGCAGTTTTACCAAAATTTCTTTTATTTTTTATTTGATTAAGGCTTAAGTAGAAATTCCTCCACCTCCAACATCTCTTGGCAGTAACATGAGGATAGTTTAGCATATAGTTGATGTTTAGATAAGGGCACAAGATATTTAGGCATTAGGATGAAGACCGAACACTTAAGTGCTATCATTAAGAGGCAGAGATTTGATGTATTCAAGAACATTATCATAGTTAGGATTATCTGCGATTCTATAAATGTTATCTTTAGTCATTTTAAATCCATCTTTAGTAATCTACTCAGAATAAAATCTCTTCAAGATGATTTTGATGAGTCTTCTATCCATAGGGTCAGTTACTCTACCTCCATAGTTAGCCTCAGCAGCCATGTAGTTCAAAGCTTAGTAAGGAATCTGCTCATATTCATTCAAGAACATTTTTAATTGTAATTGAGAGATAGCGAAGTCTGCAGCTGTAAACTCATAAGGAATGTTCCATCCCAAAGGTCCATACTTTCTTCTTTACAAAATAAGAGCATGGAAGAATGAAAGTCCTAAGAACATTTTTTTCCATTCTTTTGGTTTTTCGCACTACTCATAACTTGAAGGGATTATTGTACTGAAAGTTCTTAGCAAGTTATTTTTCAATCCTCTAGGAGGTTAATAAGTCATTTTGATACCTTTCATAAGAATTGTGACAGGGAAGATGTTGGAAGGCATACTTGTAAGCCATATTCTGAAATCTCTGTGTACATTTTCACCGTTTTCCAAAATTCTTTAAAGATCAGACATAAATGATGGAGCTAAGTGACAATTTTGAAGGAGTACCCACTTTCCTTCTTGCATTGCACTTTTAATTGCTTTTTCAGCAAGTTCACCTTGACCTTGACCTAAAGATAAAATAGATAAGTTTGCTTTAAATCCAGTTTTTTCAGCAAGATTAGTAATTTAGATTCTAGGATCTGCTCCAGGACTGAGAATGAAAATTAGAGGTGTTTGACAATCTGAATCTTTGTAAGCTTGTTAAAGATCAAACGGAGGAGGCTCAATGTATTCTTTTCCAATTTCATCACTGATTAATTTTTGTACAGAGTGAGTAAATTTATCAGGTCTGATCATTCTTATAATCATGAGTCTATTGAAGCGAGGTCCCTCTGACCATTTACCAGGCCATTTTTAAGAGTAAGGATCATTAGAGTTGTAAAGATTTGTAAACTATTTAGTATAGTTCTTAAAATCATCAACAAGTGTTTAGTATCCAGGTAGAGTCTTATTCAATTCGCAGAGAGAGCACCAAGTTTTGCTTGTCATCCAAGGTAAACCTTAAGGAATAGGAATGCTTGACTCAATCCAAGTTCCACCAACCGTCAAGAATCTAATCTAATTATTTTTAATCTTTTTCTATGCAACCAGAATTTTGGTGCAGACAAGGAAAGAAAAGATGAGTTTATCTTTTTAAAGTAAACTTCTACAAAGTGATTCATAAAAGTTTATTTGGAATTTGTCAATGATATTTTTGCATCGATTTTACTTGCCAGGTATAGATTTCTCAATTGATCTTTGATAGAGGTTGATGTAGAATTAAAGAGACCACTGATAAGTAGGCTCAATGTTTGCTAAATCGAGAGTAATGAAATACAAGTTGGAAACTCTTTTCGAAACATCTTTGTAGAAGTTTCTAATGGTTTTGAATTGTGTTTGGAAATACTAAAGCTTTTACATTTTTTAAGCTCTTTATTCAGACTATTTCTTAGAATTTTGCAGAGTTTCAATAAGGTTTTCATCATCCAACAAATTACCTTGTGCATTTCCTAGCAATTGTAAGATTTTATCTTATGTCTGCTTTTGTTTGTTTTTATTCTCAAAGAACTCTTTAATATTTCTCTGCTTTTGTTCTTCTTTTATAGGCTACTACATTTTGACCACAATGTTCAACATTTGATCGTCAAGACCTTAAAGTGTAACTTGGAAGTTCAGCATTGTAACTTTTACACAAATTTATGGAGAGTAGTGTGGTTTACCGAGTTTGGTTGTCATGTAGAATTTAAAGTCAGTAGAGTAGTCTAGATCTTTATCGCCAAACTTCAGTCTGTATGAAGCTCCTGCTTTTACAAGTTTTTTCTGTAATAAAGGTTAGAAAAGAGAGTCGATAGTTTCTCCAATGTTTTCAAGAAGGAGAGGAATACCAACTTGTACTGCATTTTCTACAATCATTTCTAACTCTTTTGTAGGTTGAGTTGGCCGAATAGTCTTGATACCTTGTTCTAAATTTTTAATCCAAGTATTAGCTTGTATCTGAGGATCAATCATCAAAGGCCATCTTGTAGAATTTTTCAAAATGATAGCATTATCAATGGAGAAGCTATCATTGGGAAGTTGTTGTGAATTAGTCCAAACACCTATTGTAAGTGGATCACTAAGTACATTCTGTAATGAGAATTTTTAGTTCGATTTGATATTTATTTTGATTATCAGTTACTTCCATTATTCCATAGTATCATCTCTATATGTGATAGGGAATGCTCCTAGATAAGCAATTATTCCTGAACAAAGTACACAATCACCTAAAACTGTTTCTTTTTCTTTCTTCCATTATAAAACTTTGCCTCCCCAAGCTATCTTCTCACCTCCTAGACCTTTTATAAGTTTTTCAGCTCTGTCAAGTTGAATAATACATCTTTATACATTCTTTTTAAGTTCTTATTCTTTTCTTTTAGCTGTTTGATATTGATCTTCAAGTTTTCTCAAAAGGCTCAAAACTTATTAAAGAGCTGCTTTCTTTTCAGATAAGATTTTTTCAGCTTGAGCTAGTTTCTATTATGCTTCTCCGAGTTGTTTCTTCTTTGGTTAAACTACAAGTAAGGCACCATAAGTGTCAACACAAGCTCTAATCCAAAGAGACAAACTACCTGCTGCCTGTGAGGCTTTGAAGACGTTTTCTTTCTAAAATTATGGTTTTTGACAGAATATTTTGAGTTTATTGATATTTCTTTCTGGTATAGCTTTAATTTGATCTTCTCTAAAGGCTTTTACTCTTGCAATCAGTTTAGAGTTGAGGAGATTTTTCTTTGAATATGCCCAGAAATCTTGTATTTTCTACATTGATCCTGGCTCTTTAGGTTGGAAAGGAACTTTTGTATCCTCATTGAAAACATAGCAGACTCCCTCCATGACCATAGCAGCTGCAGTTGGAGGATTGACATAAGATTTTAATTGAGTCATATCATCTGTACTGATTTTATCTAGAGCTGCTGCGGCTTGATCAAGTAGAGGCAAAACTCTATCAAGTTCTTTTTGACAATCAGCTTTAAGTGCATTAGCCTAATCTCTCTTTCCGTTACATTATCTTTATTCTCCCTAACATACAAGTTTCTTAGCATCTGCATCTTTCTGATTTTTTTGAAGATTGACAAGAAGTTATTTATTCTAGATTGTAGCAACTTATAGTTTTGGTTTAAGTTACTAGAGTTATTTTTGCATAATTTCAACTTGAGCTTCTGTCTAAGCAATTTTATTAATACCACCCTAATATCTCTTAATTTGTCCATCAACTAAAGTTCTTCTGCCTGTTTCCAATCTTTTGATTGTGCTTAACAATTATAAGTAGCTTGTAGGAGTGACATAGTAGTAACGTCTCAATTATTGTTCATAACGATTTCTTAATTTCGTAACTCTCATTTGCATATCAACAGAAATGTCAACTAAACCTTTTCTTAATACTTAATCTTGTATCTTCATAGCATCTTTGAAATGACTGTTAGCTGTTGAAATCAAAGCCTCTTCTGGCCAAGGCAAGAACCAGTCAATAGTTGTACAGTTGACAAGAGATGGGAAAGTTCTTAATCTTCTTCTGAAATCTTCTCCAACAGGTGACATACATATGACCATGTGGAGATTGGCTTTACAAAGTGAAACAAAGAACTGATATTTTTCATTGAATGAACCTGCAGGTTTAATAGCAGATATCTATTCTACTATCTTTGTTTTTTATTCAGTTGGGAATAGATTGGGAATTTCACCATTATTAAGAATGTTACAGACTTCTTCTACCATACTTTCTCTAAGAATCTGTATGTCAGAGAAAAGGAATATAGTTTGTTTTTGTTCAAGTCCAGCTACTTTCATTATTTTTTGGACCTATTAAACCCAGTTTTTAGAGTTTACTTCAGAATATTCAGTCATATAAGCGATATATGAACTTAGCATAGCCAATGATTTTCTACCACTACCTCCAACACCCACTAATAGAGCATGTCCGAATGTTGTTGTGAGCACTCTTACTATCTTGATGACATGTTAGATAGCTACCATGAATAAAACAAGGTTCATTTTATTAGCTGAATAGAGATTATTGTATTCTTCAAGATAGGATTAACATTTCTTCTTTACTGCATCTCTGTTAGTTAGTTAACAGTAGATGTCTGAAAGTGGCTTTCTACTTGTGTCTCCATCAGGATAAATAGTAGGAATGAAACTTGCCCAAAGTAGAGGTTAGACTGTAACTAAACTACTCCAATCTCTCTTGAAATTAGTTCGAATCAAATCTTTAAGAAGACTATCGAAAAACTGCTGGTCTTAAATACTAATCAAACGATCTTTGAATATTCTAGAACATTAATGAGCCCAGAGTTTGATTAAGTCACTCTCATTTGCGAAAGATTTGTTTGTAGCTTTGGTGATTCCTTGGAACACTTTAGATAAATCACGAAGATTGTAAATGTAGTGAGATTTGGCAGGAGTAGGTAGGAGTTCTTTTGAAGTTTGTACCTTATTATATAGTTCGATTGTAGAACCGATTATGTTATCTCTTAGACCAGTAATTCCTTTTGGTAAAGTTTGAGGAAGATTAGTGAAATACCACTCCAAAACATTGCTGAAAATTTTGTTAAGGGACTAAACATCAAAAGGCTAAACATAGAGTAAATTGAAGTGTCTTACATAACGCATAGTGACAACATTACGACCTCCGATAGGCGGAAGCATAGCAGCTACAAAATTGATACCACATAGATATTTGAACTCTTTGGTTTAGAGATCATACCAACCTCCATAATCCATCCATTGCCTCAAAAGTTAGATTGGTGGTTGTGCACCAAACTTTTCTTTTTGAGGCATATTGAGATCATCGATGAAGATGACAATTTAATTTCTTCCTTATTCTGGCCAATACTGTCCCTTTCTTCTTCTTGTACAAACTTTACTATCGATTAATCTTTGCACTTGATTTGCATTTGTTTGTCCTGAGAAGGCAGTGGAAAGGAATGTATAGTTAGCATCATAATAGTTATTTACAAGTTAGTTAGAGACATTAATTGATTTACCTGTTCCTGTAGGTCCACAGAAAAGAACGTGTAGATGGTTTTTGATGTTGAGATGTAGGAAGTAGTTGAATCTGATTGAGTCATTAGTGGGAATGATGAGGTCATTGTAACTTATTTTCTTAGGTATCACGAAAGGAGGAGTAGTTTGGGACCAATTTTGCCAAACAAATTTCTAAGCATTGTAGAACATATCGAAAACATTTACTTTTTAAGGCATTTTTACACCAAAAACTATAGGAGATAACTAGTAATCTGGATCTAACTTTAAATTTGAAATGGTGTCTGGACTTCCATTATAAAGATGCATATAAAATTCACTGAATTTCTTTCTTGATGTCTCTTCGATGGCAGCACCAATTGACCAAACACAGCAAAAGACACATTGATTGGTAAGAATTTCTTAAATTTCTTTAGGGACTTTAGCTTCTTATTCATAATATGGCTTTATGTAAGTTCCAAGAATCTTCAGATAAGTGCTAACAAAGGTCATTTCTGATTGATGAACCAAAAACTTACCAAACTTTCTAGTCCAAGCTAAAACTCCATTTATCAAATATTTGCTCTTGTTAAGAATAAGTTCACCATATTTGTGAAGTTTTTCTGGTAGACCTGCAACAAATGTTTTGACTAATGCAAACCAGCCTAACTGTTTTGTTTAGAGATAGACCATACCACAACGAGATACTGTGGCAGGAGAGGCAACTGCTAGATCTTAAACTTCAAACATCATAGTCATCCAACTTGTTAATTTGATAATTTCACCACTGGTAAGACAAAGTTTTTTGTTATCATCGAGCACTGTGTTCATGTTTTCGATCCAAACAGCATCTACAGGACCATCAAATACAACCCATTTTCTCTATTTGACTTCAGATTCTTAAGCACATTTTCTCATCAAAATAGCGACAACACCATCAGTCCAAGTTTTAGTGTTAGGATCCAATTTACCATAAAGTTGGTCTGAGGTTATTGATTTAGGATTTAGTTTTAGTTGTTGAACTTTTACAAAATTTTCATAGCCATGAAGAAGACCCATACCTTTTTATAAAACTTATAAAACTTTGGATTTTCCTGAGTATGCAGCACCAACTACCATCAATCCATGTCTGACATTTACTGTATCAAAGAGTTGAATACATTTACTTAAAAATCCTTCTTAAGGTTGATAGTTCTTTGAAACACAATAGTTTATTAAAGCTTCATAAAGCTTACCATAGTCAATTTTTGGAAGTTTAGTAGTCGGGAACAAGTCACTTGTAATGGAAGAGAAAAGAGGGACATCATTGAATGTAAATTTAGGTATATTGACGTCCATTAATGCTCTAAGACAAACTACATCTTCAGCATCATTCACCATGACTCTTTTAAGGTTACCAGCTGCAGTTAGAATAGCTTTGACTGCTCTCATACCGAAGTCATAATGGTCTTGACTTGATAATTGTTAAGATGATAATCTAAGACTTGCTACAATTTTTCTTGCTAAATCTCTAGCCTCTTCGAATCCCACTGAATATAAATAAATTTCTGAGATCATTGCATAGTCAGGGACCATCATAGCACAAGGTCTAAACAAAGCTTTAAGGTTATCAGGAAGTTAAGATCTACCGGCGTAACCAGGATTCATAGTAATATTGATTGCACATGTTAAAATTAAACTAATATCTTCTCCATCAAAGTTGAACATTTTCTTTCTTTATCTAATTGCAGTTTGAATTGTAAGAACTTGCTGAGCAATAACTGATAACACTTCAAGATCTATTCTGTTAAACTCATCGAAGCAACACCATGAACCTGAACTAGCCAAACCTTTGAAGAACTTTCTCATAGCAATGTAGTTGAGACCATCTGAACAGTTGAACACCACACAAGGTACTGCCATAGCTTTAGCCAAATCCTTAACTGTTTAAGTTTTACCTGTTCCTGCAGGACCTTCAGGTGCACCTCCATAAAATAAATGGTAAGCACCCATCAAAGTTCTATAACATCTGTCAGTTAAAGGAGTAATGACTAATCTGGTACTGTTACCTAAATACTCAAAGAAATATTGTAGCTCTGCATTGATCATTTTGACAGGTAAAGGATTTTTAGGATATCTATCGTTGAACCAATAGTATCTCAATTGTGCAATCCAGCTGAATTATTGAATATTTGAAGTATTTTAGGTGACAAGTGACTCCACGACGTCTTTGTTATGTACATCGATTGTAACAAGGGCACCAAGTGTTAGTCTGTCAAGTTAGCTTAAATCTGTTCTAACAAGTCCTACAATGTCTTTAAGTTAGCTAACTAGTTAGTTAACATAAGTTTTTAAGGAGAAATTGTTGATAGCATCTTCAGCCTTGCTGGTCCATCTGATCATGTTAACACCCAGAACAGTTTGAGCTGGCCATTTCTTAACCCAGTTAGTTCTTAAACTTTCATCTTCGATCGCAGTTTTAGTTATTTTTTTCAATGTATCAATCATTACTCCTTAAATTTCAAGTAACCATTTCTCAACATTTCCTTTTTTATCACCTTCATTCACATCAACTCGTTTTGAGAAGTCTACTTTTTATTTTTACATTGAGATCATACCAGATACAATACCTTTGTTCATTTAAAGTTGACCAATTCCTTAGAAACATTTGTTGATGTGTCTCTGTACTGTTTAAGGATCTTTTGTTTGAGCCAAAATTTAGAGAAGTTCTTCATCAGATAAGAAAAAGAATCTTGGGAAACATCTTCGTTTAGTTTCCAAATACTGAGATAAACTTTTTTGAATTTAATCAAGGAGTTTGTTGCTGTTTTCAAACTAAGTTTTATACTTTTAACTTTCAATATTGTCCCACATATTTTTTTCTCTTGTGAAGACGTCAAGAGTAATTTTCCAATGCTTATCAACTTGTTAGAACTTAACCTTCTCAAGAGGCATTTTTTGTTGGATATCTTCAGATGAGAAGATAGGCTACAAATACATCCAGTTTCTTTGAGTTTTAATCCAGTTTTAGACAGTATCTTGAATTAAAACAATTCTTGTTTCAGCCATGTTAAGTCTATTTATGATGGGTTTTATATAAGGACTTGATTTCATCATCAGGAGAGCGTTGAGATTATCATCCAAAATTTGTTGTGATTAGTCAATGTTTTGAAGAATAAATGTGTTTGCTTTGGGATATGGCTTTGTTTAGATTTCAAGTTTCTTTAACTCTTAGATAATACTGTTTAGTTTTTTCTATAATCCCCACTGTTTCTATGCTTTTTTACTGATTTCTTATATCTATTATCTGAATTGATCCAGTTTCAACTCAAGAATAACTTTTAAAGTTAGTTAATCATTTGGCTCAAGCTTGTTTTCTTTAGATAATTTACAAGCTTCAGAAATCTATTTCCAATAATGAGGTTTCTTGATGAGAGCATCAGTTGTCAGCAGTTAGATAAGCCATAAAGTTTATCTGAATTTTTAGATGTCTTCCTTCATAGCTATGATGATATTGGAGGCCAAGTCATTATTCAGAGTGTCAAATTACTTAGAAAGCTCCATAGTTTCTTTGAGGAACTACTTGTTGACCAATTTCTACAGTTGATTGAAGTTGTTCTTCAAGAGAGGACCTGAGAATGTTTTTTGTTTTTCAAAGTCAAACTTCATAGCTGTGTTCCAAATTTTAAAATATGGCAAAAATCCTGTTTATGTAGCATCTAGTTGTTCGTAAGTGGAGATGGGTTGTTTGAACATTTCTTATCGATGATTAAATGATTCTATTTCTTTTTTGCATTCTTGAATTTTCTCTCTAAATTTGTCGACTTTGTTGAAGTATTTACTGATATCTGCATACTACCCAAACTTTTTGATTTCTTATAGTTCTTTATCGATTTCATTCAATTTTTTATTGAAGACTTCTTTCTCATTTTCAAGTTTTTATGATAGTTTTGCTTCTCTTTATTGAATAACTCTTTGAGCTTATCCTACTGAATCCTTTATGTTTTGAGGCCATTCTTTAAGACCCCAGAAACTAGCAAATGTAGAGTCGTCTATCTTATAAAGATATTTTTCCAAGATAAGGAAGTAGTTTGCTATAGTATCGACTTCATTCTTTAATTTCTGCATTGTGGTATCATTTTAGCTGACTAGTTTGTGTAACTCTTTTAGTTAATCTTCATTGAGCTGCGAAGGTTATTCTGGAGTTAGTTTTTTCTGTCTATCTTCGTACGATTTTTTAATACTCTTAATACCATCACTACAGGTATCAAGTATTTTCTTCAGAATTTAATTAAGAATTTCTACAGATCTATTGACTAATATCTCCTTAGCAGCTTTAGTTCTAACTTGGAAAAGTCCACAGTTGACTTAATCAATTGAAATTCTTTAGATAGTCTTTTTAGCATTATAAATTTCAGCAAGTTTTGATTCAATTTATTCTTTGTCAAGATAAGTAATGTTAGTTTTCTAAGGGAAGAGCTTTTTGAGGATTGAACTCGTTGATTTTTCAATCAGATGGCTGAAAGATTTGAAATGTTCAAGGATTTACAAAGGCCTTTTGGCTGCTATCTTGATAAGTTAGCTTACATTTTTGATTGGTTAAGATAGAACTGGATCTTATTTTGTTAGAGGATATGAAGGCACACTCTACAAGTTCAGCAGAGGAATTAAATCTCTCTATATTTTATTGAAACTTTGAGAGATAGTCTCCAGAGTGTCAAAAGGAGAAAGCAAAATTTATTCAACAGATTACATATTTGGCTCAAAAAATATAGTATCTTAGTTTCCTTCTTCTTAAATAGGTGTCTCTTTAAGATTTTTAGATTTCTTCTTTTTCTTTTTAGTTGCAGTGATATTAATATTGAGTTGTAAAACAAGAAGAGGAACAGTTCTGAGTTGATAGTATTCACCTGCTTTTGGTGGGATATATGATCTGATGTACTTGATATATTTCTCGATGCTTTAGTTTATGATTTTTTATCTCACAACAGTATTAAAAAGAACGTCAAATTTGATAATAACTTTTTTCAGGTAGTCTTTTTCATAGGCATCTTTTTAAGTAACAAAGAATCTATATTCCTCTTTTAAGATGTGCTGGATTTAACTAATAATATGAGATCTCCAGATGATTTACCAGTTTTCCTTTGAATTATTGGCTTATTTATCAAGTCTTTCTTTAAAGCCCTACAAAAGAAATACTGTGTTTGATTAAGGTAAAGTGCCCAATAGATTATATTTGTTTATGATTTCAGTTCCTTTTTGTAAGATCTGTTTTTAGCATCTGAGTTCCTTTGGTCTTTTGGAGATATGAGAATTTGATAAATCTTCGTGGTGTCTTCCAAATTAGTTGAACCTTTCATAAGTTTTAGCTTGGAGATGACTGAAATCTTCGACTTAAGGCACTGGTTAAGGGATTGACATTGTATTCTTTTTGTCAAAAAGCAAAAACTTTTTCTAATAATTCAAATGAATCTGCTTGATCTCATCCATTAGATTACTGAATAAGATATGATCTTTGAAGTTCGTCTTAAGAGTATTGACGAGTTTATCGGGCATTGGAGCAACAATCTTATCATCAACTACTTCGATATATCTCAACAGTTTAATGGCTTCATCAGCATTTTTCTGCCTTTGTTTTGTTAAGTTAAGTCTCTAAGCAAATTTTTAAGAATCTTAGTCTTTGAATTGAATAGAAAGTCTGTTTACGAACTTCAACAGACCGTTCTACAAAACTTTGATATAAAACTTTCCTGATTTTTCATCATAATTGATCAATTCTACATCAGTCCATATGTATTAGCCTTTTGAATAGATGGGAGCTTTTCCATGAGGAGGAAGAGTACCTGCATACTTTTTGCACCATTATTGAGGTGTAAGGTCATTATCCCAACAGTCGTAATCCTTCAGGTTCTTTGAAACTCCTTATTTGTTTTTCAATCCAGTCTGTAGTAACCCACCAAGATCGTGAGTATCTGATAGTTTTACTGGTTCTAATTAAATTTTATGAGTTTTTTTAAGTGTATTCTTCAGACGCTAAGGACTACGAGCCGGTCTTTAAATTTTTGTCTGCTACTTTTTTGATAGATCATTAATCCAGTCGGCCTAAAATAGAAAGAAGGGTACATTTGCATGTAAATTTTGCTATAAATGTTTCTGTTTTTCTAAAAGTTTGCTTTGAGAAATCTTATCATCTAAAGGTTTGAGTTTGCTTGACTTTATCCTACTACCATCTCCTTTCAGTAGGGAAGGTAGATTGACATCTTCTTTCGGTTTTTCTTTGTTTTTGTTAGCATGACGCATTTTGGAGTCGAATGCCTTTTAACTTTATTCAAAGGCCTATTCGTACATTTGATTGTACTCTTTAGCCTTCTCGAATTTGAAAGCTGGGACACTGACTTTGAGAACTGCGTTGGCTGAATAGTGTTATTTCTACGTTTTTTCTTAGAAGCTGGTCTCATGATTTAACAGTTGTATATTGAATATTATAAGTTACAAAATCCCATTGAATTTAAAAATTGGCTTATAGAACATAAATATATTTATGGACGAATTCCAAGAACATTGGTTTTGATTTAAGTTACCAAATAAAATCTTTGCTTATTATTATAAATCTTTTATTAATATTGAATTTAATAAGATTATCGTTTGGGGATATGATCACTTTTCACGTAATAACTGCTTCTTGCCTTTTATCTCTCGGAACTAGCCGTTTCTGACCATGTTGTTTATTGCATGTAGGACTACACTGTCGTTGTAACGTTACTGCATTTCTGATAAAAGCTTACTTGTCATCACCTGATTTCCAATACATACTCTCTTCCTTATGGCTTCTTCGATTTTTTGGATTTCACCTGTAAATTGCTCAGGCACAACGTAACCGAATTCTTTACCTTCAATACTTTTCATAGTAGATAACTCGAACATTTAATGAGCTTGGTCAACTTCTTCACAACTAACATCTCCTTTAAGTCTCATTCTTGCTAAAGATTAGCTCAACCTGATTACTGCTTCAAGTTGTCTTACTGTTATGGGGATTGAGTTACGACTTTGAGTAAGTAACTTATAATCTTTGGCTTTTTGTCTGTCTGAAACATAAATTGCTTGCAATTTTTAGCATGCACTCGGAGATAATCGAGGATTTATTTTGTTGCGAGCATACCTGATGTATTTTTTGAGCATATCGAAAGGGAAATCAACGGAGTCTTCGTCTTTATGAATGCGACCTTGATGAAGATCTAAGATGTGTGATGCCATCCTAAGGTTATTTTCAGGATTATTGATATCTCTTACAACAAAGATGCAGTCAAAACGAGAAAGGATTGTTGTTTGTAGTTCAATTTGCTAGGAAATTTGCTTTAAATCATCGTATCTTCCAAAGATAGGATTTGCAGCTGCCAGAACTGAGCATCTAGAGTTCAATCGAGTTGTAATTCCTGCTTTTGCAACACTTATAGTTTGTTGTTCCATAGCCTAATGAATAGCCACTCTATCTGCAGGTTTCATCTTGTCAAATTAGTCAATACAGACTATTCCTCCATCTGCAAGAACCAAAGCTCCACCTTCAATCTGAAACTCCCCAGTAGAATTATCTTTTGTGATACTTGCTGTGAGACCAGCTGCAGAAGATCCTTTACCTGATGTGTAGACAGCTATTGAGGCTGTTTGTTAAACGAATTTGAGAAACTGTGATTTAGCAGTTGAGGGATCTCCAATTAAAAGTATGTTGATGTCACCTCTGAGCAATGTCTGATCAGGCAAATGTTTTCTGGATCCTCCAAACAACATACAAGCAATGGCTCTCTTAACTTCTTCGTTACCGAAAATACCAGGAGCTATTGACCGATAAATTTTTTCACATATGTTAGGGTCTCTGCTCATGTTTTTGAAGAGTTATTCCTCTTGTTCAGAATACTGAAAATTGCTTCTTTCTTTGATTTTCTCAATTCCAGTCACGTAAATATAACCTTTAGAAAGACTTTAGGACTTTAGTTCTTGAACCATCATAATTCCAGTAATACGAACTCGATCTCCAGGCACACATTTACTCACGTTTTCTCTATCAGCAACCAGACCATATGTACGGGCGATCTCACCTGTTGGTACATCTTAAGGATTCTCTTGGATTTTGAGAGTTTGAGTGTCGATTACTTATGAATCAGGAGTTGCCACAAAAGGATCATTTGGAC
>Ga0194117_10003167_pt1 | contig 16768 bp, 12 predicted proteins | sample TA2MahsurfametaG_FD_160579 | JGI IMG/M metagenome (GOLD analysis project Ga0194117, IMG submission 160579) | Freshwater microbial communities from Lake Tanganyika, Tanzania - TA2015009 Mahale N1 surface | ecosystem: Environmental > Aquatic > Freshwater > Lake | place: Tanzania: Lake Tanganyika...
CAGCTCCTCGGGCTCGACGCGGAGGGATGCCTGACCCTCGGTGTGGCGACCAGCGGGCACTACGTGCGCTCCGGAGAGAGCCCGGACCTGCCGACGCTCGAAACCTTCCTCGCCAACTGGCGCTGAGCCCGCCATCACCCTGCCGATGCCGCTGCCGTACAAGCCCGCCGGACGCCTGGTTTCCTTCGAGGGATCAGAGGGAGCCGGGAAGTCCACCCAGATCGCCCGGCTCGCGGCGCAGTTCCAACAGGCGGGCCGCGAGGTGCTCACCACGCGGGAACCCGGCGGGACTGAGATCGGCGAGCAGATCCGCAACCTGCTGGTGCACAATTCCAAGGGCGACGAGATGTGCGCCGAGACGGAGCTTCTGCTCTTCGCCGCGGCCCGCGCGCAGCTCGTGCGCGAGGTGATCGCGCCCGCCCTGCTCCGGGGGGCGATCGTGATTAGCGACCGCTTTCTCGACTCCTCGACCGTCTATCAGGGCATCGGGCGCAACCTCGCCGCGGACCCGGTGAGCCAGATCAACCGGTTTGCCGTGGGCAACGTGATGCCAGACCTGACGGTGGTGCTCGACGTCCCCGAGGAGGTGAGCCTCGCCCGCCTCAAGCGCCGCGCCTCCGGGCTGCCGGACCGGATGGAGCGCCAGAACGTGGAGTTCTACCGCAAGGTGCGCGAGGGCTACCTCGTGCTGGCCCGCGGCCTGCCCGAGCGGTTCGTGCTTCTTGACGGCACCCAGCCCGAGGACGCGATCGAGCGCCGGATCCGCGCGGAACTCGCCGCCCGCCTCGGCTGCTGACGCCCCAGATGCCCCCAGCCACCGCCACCCCCTGGCCCGCCGCCCTTGAGGGAACTCCCTCCGCGGCGGTGATTGAGCAGGCGATCCAGCGCGGGCGCCTCGCCCACAGCCTGCTGCTGCACGGGGACGATCCCACCACCCTCGCGGGCGTGGCCGCGGCGATCGCGGACCGCCTCCTGCGCGGCGCGGCGTCTGCCGCCGCCTTCGCCCCAGACCAGCACCCGGACTGCTTCGCGCTTCGCCCGGCGGGCAAGTCGCGCCAGATCTCGGCCGACGCCACCCGCGCCTTGATCACCAAACTTCAGGTCTCCCCGGTACTCGCACCGGCCAAGGTCGCTATCCTCCACGAAGTGGACCGGATGAACACCGCGGCTGCGAACGTGTTCCTAAAGACCCTTGAGGAGCCGCCCCGCGACACGACGCTGCTGCTGCTTACGACGCGGCCGTACGCCCTGCTGCCGACGATCCGAAGCCGCGTGCTCATCTTCCGTTTCCCCACCGTCGGCAGCGCCGTCGCGGCGGAGGGCTGGCCGGCCTGGCTGGAGGATTACCAGGCGTGGCTCGCGCGCCTCGTCGAGGGCTTCGGCGGCGACCGCAAGACCGTGGCGGACCAAGTCCTAGGCCTCTACGGCCTAGTGGCGCGGTTCAGCGCGGTGCTGGAGAACGCGACCGCGGAGGCGTGGAAGGTGGAGAAGGCGAAACTCACCGCAGAGCTGGATGACGACGAGCAGGTGGCGATCGAGACCGGCCTCGCGGTCGGTCTACGTACTCGGCTCCTCGTAGAGATCGAACATGCCACCCGCGCTTTCGCTCTGCCCCGGCTGCAGGACGGCGACGAGCCGACGCGGCGCGCGCTGATTGCGGCCGTGGGGCAGTTGGAGCAGGACACCGCCTTGCTGCGGCTCAACCTGAACGAGGCGGCGGCCTTAGAGGGGTTTCTCCTCGCGAGCCTCCGCGCCTGGAGCCGGCGCTGATCAAACCATCGTGCCGGAGGGCAGGTGGGCGTTCTTGGGCACCACCAGCACCCCGTCGCGGATGATGACCGAGCCGCCGGCGTAGCTGCCGTCGGCCTTGCCCTGCGGCGAAAGCACGCAGCCGTCGCCGATCCGCGTGTTCTTGTCGACGATCGCGCCGGAGATGCGGCAATTGCGCCCGATCCCGAGGCGCGGCCGCCCGGCGAGGCGGTTGGCCTCAGGCTGGCCCTCGTCCTCATACTCGTCGTTGCCCATCAGGACCGAATCCTCGACGTGGCTGCCTTCCCCGATCACACAGCGGACCCCGAGCACCGAACGTTTGAGGCTGGAATCGGTGATGATGCACCCGTCGCCGATCACCGCGTGGTCGATCTGGCAGCGATTCACCTTGGAGGCGGGCAGGAAGCGCGGGTGGGTGTAGATTGGGGCCGAGGGGTCGTAGAAGTTGAACGGCGGGAGCGGCTGCGCGAGGGCGAGGTTCGCCTCGAAGAAGGCGCGCACGGAGCCGATATCCTCCCAGTAGCCCTCGAAGAGGTGGGCGAAGAGCTTCCGCTTCCCGAGCAGGTCGGGGATGACCTCCTTGCCGAAGTCGGTCATCGCGTTGTCGAGCGCCAGCTCGAGCACGTGGCGATTGAACACGTAGATACCCATCGAGGCGAGGCCGCGGCGCTCGGGGTTGGGCGACAGCTCGGCCTCCAAGGCGGGGCTGACGGCGAGGCTCTCGATCACGGCGGGGTCCTTGGGCTTCTCGACGAAGCGGACGATGCCGTGGTCGTCGCAGACCTCCATCAGGCCCAGGCCCCCCACCTTTGAAACCGGGACTGGGATCGCGGCGATCGTGACGTCGGCCGCGTTGGCGAGATGCTCGGCAATGATCCGACGGAAATCCATCCGGTACAACTGGTCGCCGGAAAGGATCAGGACCAAGTCGTGCGGGAAATTGCGGAAGTGGAGGAGATTGCGCCGGACGGCGTCGGCCGTGCCCTGGTACCAGTCGGAGCCGCGCTCGGTCTGCTCAGCGGCGAGGATGTCCACGAAGCCGCCGCCGAAGGGATCGAAGTGGTAGGTACTCTGGACGTGGCGGTGGAGGGACTGCGTCTGGAACTGCGTGAGCAGGAACATCCGGTTGATGTCGCTGTTGAGGCAGTTGCTGATCGGAATATCGACCAGCCGGTACTTGCCCGCGAGGGGCACGGCGGGCTTGCAGCGCTCGAGCGTGAGCGGTTGCAGGCGGGTGCCGCGGCCACCGCCCATAATGACGGCAAGGACTCGTTTCTGGAGGTTCATTGGTGGTGCGAAAGTAGTCGGCCTTGCCCCACGTTTGCCCGCGCCCTAGGTTTCGCCAGTACTTTCTCAAATGCCCCACGTTCTCGTCACCGGCGCCGCCGGGTTCATCGGCAGCCACACCGTCGACCAGCTCCTCGCCGCGGGCCACCGGGTGACCGCGGTGGACAACTTCCGGACCGGCCAGCGGGTAAATCTGGCGAGAGCGCTGCATTCGCCGGCCTGCGAACTGGTGGAGGCGGACGTGTCAGCGGAGGGCGTCTTGGCGGAGCTGGTGAAGGCGGGTAAGCCGGAGGCGATCGTGCACTTGGCGGCGCTGGTGAGCGTGCCGGAGAGCATCCGGGATCCGGAGCTGAATTTCCGGCTGAACGTGGTCGCGACCCAGCGGGTGGCAGAGGCGGCACGGGCGGGCGGCGTGGGGCGGGTGGTGTTCGCCTCCTCCGCGGCGGTTTACGGGGACGCGGCGCCGTTGCCGGCGGGGGAGGACGCTCCGAAGGCGCCGATCAGTCCCTACGGCGCGGCGAAGCTGGCGAGCGAGGCCCTGCTGCTGGGGCACGCAGCGGCGTACGGGTTCACTGTGCGCTGCCAGCGGTACTTCAACGTGTTCGGTCCGAGGCAAGACCCGGGCTCGCCGTACTCGGGCGTGATCTCGCTCTTCGCCCGGCGGTACCGCGAGGGGGCGGCCGTAACGCTTTACGGGGACGGGGGGCAGACACGGGACTTCATCTCGGTGCACGACGTGGCGCGGGCCACCGTGCGGGCGGCGACCGCGCCCGGGCTGGCGAGCGGGACGGCGAACATCTGCACGGGCCGGGGCACCTCGTTGCGGGAGGTGCTGGCGGTGTTTCAGCGGTTGTACCCGGGCGCGCCCGGGCCTCGCTTGGCGCCGCCGCGGGAGGGCGACATCCGGCACTCGCGCGGTGATCCCGCGGCCGCCGCCGTCGCCCTCAATTTCCGCGCCGCCGTGCCCGTCGAGGACGGCCTCGCGGAGCTGGCGGCCGGGGAGTAGCCGCGGAGCGCCGCCGCGCTTGCCTCCGCCGCGTTTTCCGCGCGGGATCGATCCGGCCCGATGCGCCCCCGCCTGACCGCCCTGCTGCTGCTTGCCTGCGCCCTGCTCGCCGTCGCGACCGCCCCGGCAAGGCCGAACGTGCTCCTGATCCTTGCCGACGACCTCGGCGCCTCCGACCTCCCGGCCTACGGCAACGCCTTCCATGAGACGCCCCACCTTGACCGCCTCGCGCGCGAGGGGCTGCGCTTCACCCAGTTCTACGCTGGGCCCGTCTGCTCCCCCACCCGTGCCAACCTCCAGTCCGGCCAGGACCAAGCCCGCTTCGGCATCACCCAGCACATCCCCGGACATCGCCGCCCTTACGCGCGCCTCCGCGACCCGCGGGTACCCGGCCAGCTCCCGCTCGAGGTCGTGACCTTCGCGGAGGCGCTTCGCGGCGCCGGCTACGCCACCGGCTACTTCGGAAAATGGCACCTCGGCGGCACTGGCTTCGGGCCCCGCGAGCAGGGATGGGACACCGCGGAGGAATTCCAGGGCCACACCCGCGGGGAGGGCCGCGCCGCCGCGCACCTCGCCGATCGCGCCATCGACTTCCTCAGCCAACCGCGCTCCGGCCCCTTCCTGCTGCAGCTCTCGTTCTACGCGGTGCACATCCCGCTCACGACCACCCCAGAACTCCTCGCCAAATATAAGGCTAAGCCGCCGCGCCCGCCGTACCCCAGCCGCCCTGAGTACGCCGGCCTCCTCGAGGAGCTCGACACCGCCATCGGCCGGGTGCTGGCGGAACTCGACCGACGCGGGCTGGCCGGCAACACGGTCGTGTGGTTCCTCTCTGACAATGGCGGCCTAGAACACGAGCAGAGCGGGCGGATCGTCACCTCCAACGCGCCCCTTCGCGGCGAGAAGGGAACGCTTTACGAGGGCGGCGTGCGCATCCCCGCGCTGGTCCGCTGGCCGGGCCGCGTCCCAGCCGGGGCCGTGGCCCCCTCCCCCGCAACCACCCAGGACGTGCATCCGACGCTGCTCGCCCTCGCCGGGGCCCTGGCTCCCGCCGGCCAGCCGCGCGACGGCGAGGACCTCGGTCCGGTCTTGGCGCGGCCGGAGACACCCCGGACCAACGATACCCTCTACTGGCACCTCCCGCACTACCATCACAGCACCCCGGCTAGCGCGGTGCGCCGCGGCCCGTGGAAGCTGATCGAGTTCCTCGAGGACGGCCGGCTGGAGTTGTTCTCGCTGGCGGAAGATCCCGGCGAGCAGGTCAACCTCGCGGCCCGCGAACCCGCGCGCGCAGCGTCGCTGCGGGCGGACCTCGATGCGTGGCGGCGGCGCGTCGGCGCGCGGATGCCCGAGCCCAACCCGGACCACGACCCCGCGCGGGCCACGGAACTGGCGGGTCGCGCCGACCGCGAACGGCGGAACCGCCGCTGAACCCCCTTCCCCACCCGATGCGCCTGACCGCCCACCTCCTCCTCGCCGTCGCCGCCGCGCTCCCCGTCTCCGGAGTGGGCGCGGCCCGGCCGAACTTCCTGATCATCATCGCCGACGACCTCCACTGGCGTGACCTCGGCGTCACCGGCAGCCCCGACGTCAAGACCCCCCATCTGGACCGCCTCGCTTCGGAAGGGATGAACCTGCGGGCGTTCTTCAGCCCGGCGCCGACCTGCTCGCCCCTGCGCCACGCGCTGTACACGGGCCTGTTTCCGATCCGCAGCGGCGCCTACCCGAACCACACGATGGTGGACCCGGCGACGCGCAGCGTCTTCACGCACCTGAACGGGGCCGGCTACCGCACCGCCCTGCTGGGCAAGACCCACGTCTCCCCGGAGAGTTCCTTCCCCTTCGAGCACCTCGGCAAGGGCGCGGACGACGCCGAGGCCTGCGGCCGCTTCTTCCGCCGCGATCCCGCCCAGCCCTGGCTGCTTGTGCTTGCCTCGAATGATCCGCACGGCCCCTACACCCGCGGCCCGCGCGAGCAGTATGACCCGGCCCGCATCACCGTGCCCTCCTACCTGCACGACAACGCTGTGACCCGCCGGCACCTCGCCGGGTACTTCGCGGAGATCACCGCGCTCGACGCGCAGGTCGGCGCCTGCCTCGCGGCCCTCGACGCGGCCGGCCAGCGGGAGCAGACCCTAGTGCTGTTCCTCAGCGAGCAGGGCAGCGGCTTCCCCTATGGCGGCAAGTGGTCCCTCTACGACAACGGCATCCGCGCCGCCGCCTTCGCCCGCTGGCCCGGACGCATCCGGCCCGGCACCGCGAGCGACGCCCTGATGCAGTACGTGGATGTGGCGCCCACCCTGCTCGCCGCCGCGGGCCTCGACCCGGCGGCCATCGACACCGGCTGCCCGGACGCGCGCGGGTTCCGCGGCTTCGACGGCCGCAGCTTCCTCGACGTCCTCCTCGGCCGCGCCGACCGCCTGCGCGACGTCGTGTTCGCCCAGCACACCACCGTCGGTATCAACGGCTTCCGCCAACCCTACCCGATCCGCGCCGCCCGCGACGTGCGCTTCAAGTACATCCGCAACCTGGCGCCCGAGAACAACTACCACATCGGCGGAGTCCACGAAGGAGAGGTGATCGACTCCTGGCGCGAGGACGCCCGATCCAATCCCGCGCTCGCCGCGCGCATCGCGTGGCTGCACCGCCGTCCCGCCGAGGAGTTGTACGACCTGCAGGCGGACCCGGAGGAGACGCGGAACCTCGCCGCCGACCCGGCGCAGGCCGCGTCCCTCGCGCGCCTCCGCGGAGAGCTCGACGGCTGGATGGCGCAGCAGGGCGACCGCGGTCTGGAGACCGAACTGCTCGCGCCCACCCGCCAGCCCCGCAATCGCGGCAAGTCCGGCGACGAGCCCGAGCGCAAGGCCCGCGCCAAGGCCAAGTCCTAAGCTTCAACCTTTTCCCCTGATGTTCCCCGCCCGCCTCGCCCTCCCCGCCCTGCTCCTCCCCGCCGTCCTCGCCGCGGAACCGCCGGCCCCGCGCTTCCGGGCGCAGAACATTGATACCACCGTGCGGATCGGCTACCGGGTTGTGATCGCTGACGTCGAAGGCGACGGCTGACCCCGACCTCGTGCTCGCGGGCCGGTAGACCAAGAATCTGCGCATCCCCTAGAACGACCGCGGCCGCTGAAATCCGCGGCGCGCGGGCTTGAGTTTTGCCAGCGGGAGCCGAGCCTCAGGGGGCTTTCCGCGATGCCCCTCCCCCGCCTGCTCCTCGCGTTGCTCCTGCCCTGCGTCCTCGAGGCCGCCGCGACCCCGCCGCTAGGCCCGAACGTCGTGCTCGTGATGGCCGACGATCAGGCTTGGGGTGAAACCGGCTACAACGGCCACCCGCACGTGCGGACGCCGGTGCTCGACGAGATCGCGCGCACGGGGCTGCGCCTGGACCGCTTCTACGCGGCCTCGCCGGTCTGCTCGCCCACCCGCGCTTCGGTGCTCACCGGACGGCACGCCAACCGTTCCGGAGCATTCGCGCCCAACTACTCCACCCGGCCCGAGGAAATCACCCTCGCCGCGCTGCTGCGCGCGGCCGGCTACCGGACCGGCCACTTCGGCAAGTGGCACGTCGGCGCGGTCAAGCGCGAGTCCCCCGTCAACCCGGCCCGGATGGGCTTCGACGAGTACCTCTCGCACGACAATTTCTTCGAGATGGACCCGCCGTTGAGCCGGGGCGGCGCGCCCCCCGTGATCCACCGCGGCGAGAGCTCTGCGATCGTGGTGGACGCGGCCGCGGACTTCGCCCGCCGGGTCCGCGCCGAGGGCCGGCCGTTTTTCATCGTCCTGTGGTTCGGCTCGCCCCACGGCCCCTACTCCGGACTGCCCGCGGACGTCGTCTCCTACGCGGCGGTGCCCGATGAGGAGCTGCGGCGGCGCTACGCAGAGATTACCGCGATGGACCGGGCGCTGGGCGTATTCCGACGGACCCTCCGCGAGCTCGGCGCCGCCGCCGACACCCTCCTGTGGTACAACTCTGACAACGGCCTGCCCGGCGAGCACAAGGGCGCCTCCTTCGACGGGGGCTGGCGGGGCGCCAAGGGCAGCGTCTTCGAGGGCGGCCTACGCGTGCCGGGCCTCGTCGAGTGGCCCGCCGTGATCCGCTCTCCCCGGCGCTCGGCACTGCCGGCGGTGACCTCCGACATCCTGCCCACCATACTGGACCTGCTTGGCCTGCCCGCGCCCGCGCGACCCCTCGACGGGATCAGCCTGCGCCGCCTGCTGGTGGACGGCACCCTGGCGGAACGCCCGCAGCCGATCGGTTTCTGGCGGTACCCGGCGCAGCGGGAGCGGGGCAACCCGCGCTGGATCGACGTGGAACTCGCGCGCGGCACCACCCCGACGACGCGCAATCCCGCGATCGACTTCCTGAACTACCGTCATCCCGTCGCCCGCACCGAGGATTTCGGCGGCGAGGCGGCGTGGACAGACAATCGCTTCAAGCTGCACGTGGCCGAGACCGCCGAGGCGGGCGGCAAAGCGAACGCGAAGCGCAAGGCCCGGGCCGGCGCGGGGGTGCAGCTCTTCGACCTGCTAGCCGATCCGCGCGAGGAGCGGGACGTGGCCGCGGATCACCCCGAGGTGGCGGCCCGGATGCTGCGTGAACTGCACGCGTGGCAACGCTCCGTCGAAGTGAGCCTCACCGGCGCCGACTACCGATGAACCTCCCCCGCCCCTTCCGGCGAGTCGCGCTGCTCGCGGCGCTTCCGCTCCTGCTGGCCTTCGTGGTCCGCCCCGGCCTCGCCGCCGCGCCGGCCGCCCGGCCGAACGTCCTCTGGCTCACGAGCGAGGACAACGGCCCGTTCCTCGGCTGCTACGGGGATCCGCACGCGCGGACGCCGCATCTGGACGGCCTCGCCGCCGAGGGCGTGCGTTATCGCAGGGCCTTCGCCAATGCGCCCGTCTGCTCGAGCGCGCGGACCACGCTGATCACCGGGATGTACCCGCCGTCGATCGGCGCCCAGCACCACCGGAGCCAAGTGCCGCTGCCGGCCGGGTTCCAGCTCTACCCGGAATTGCTGCGCGCCGCGGGCTACTACTGCACCAACAACGCGAAGACGGACTACAACGTCACCCTCGATCGCAATCCGTGGGACGAGAATGGCCCGCGCGCGCACTACCGGAATCGCCCCGCCGGGCAGCCGTTCTTCGCGATCTTCAACCAGACCTCCAGCCACGAGAGCCAGGTGGCGCCGCCCGCGGGCAAGACCACGTTCCGGGTTCCCCCCGGGAGCGTGACGCTCCCGCCCTACCATCCGGACACCCCGGAGATCCGGCGCGACTGGGCCAACTACCACGACCAGATCACGGTGATGGACGGCCAGATGGGCGAACTGCTCACGGAGCTGGCACGCGAGGGCCTCGCGGAGGACACCATCGTCTTCTACTATTCGGACCACGCCGGCGGACTGCCCCGCGGGAAACGCAACATCCACGATTCCGGCACCCGGGTGCCCCTGATCGTGCGCTTCCCGGCGAAGTGGGCGCACCTCGCTCCGGGCGCGCCGGGCTCGTGGGTCGAGCAACCGGTGAGCTTCGTCGACCTCACCGCGACCCTGCTGGAGCTCTGCGGCGTCCCCGTGCCCGCGAACTACGAGGGCCGGCCCTTCCTGGGCCCGCGCGCGGTGGTGCGCGACGAGGTGTTCCTGTTCCGCGGAAGGATGGATGAGCGCCACGACGTCGTCCGGGCCGTGCGGGACCGCGAGCACCGCTACGTGCGCAACTACTCCCCGCACCGCCCGTGGGGCCAGCCCTACTCCTACCCGTTCCAGGTCCTGCCGAGCATGCGCTCGTGGCACGCCGCCTTCCTCGCCGGGAACTGCGACCCCGTGCAGGCCGCCTTCTGGCTCCCGAAACCGCCGGAGGAGTTTTACGCGGTCGCCGGCGATCCCCACGAGGTGCGCAACCTTGCCGGCCGGCCCGAGGTGGCGGAGCCACAGCGCGCCCTCGCCGCCAAGCTCCGCGCGCACCTTATCGCGACACGCGACACCGGCTTCATCCCGGAAGGGATGACCCGCCGCCTCGCCGGCGGCGCCGACCTGATCGCCTACGCCCGCGGGCCGGCCTATCCCCTCGTGCGGGCCGTCGATCTCGCCGACCTCGCCGCGGCGCGTGACCCGCGCCACCTCGGGGCCCTGCAGGCCGCCCTCGCGGACCCGCATCCCGTGATCCGCTATTGGGGGGCGCAGGGTTGCCTCATCCTCGGCGCGAAGGCCGCGCCCGCGCGGGACGCGCTGCGCGCCCGCCTGCGGGACGATTGGGCGGACGTGCGCGTCGCCGCCGCCGAGGCGCTGGGCCACCTTGGGGATCTCGACGCGGCCCTCACGGCGCTGGGCGAAGTGATCCGGGCCGGCGAGGCGGGCGAGGTCCTCGCGGCGCTCAACGCCCTCGACTTCCTCTGGCTCGACGGACGCGCCCCGCTGGCGCGCGTCCAGGCGATGGTGCGCGGCCTTGAGCTCGCGGAGCCCGCCGACCGCATTCCCCGCCACCTGCTCGCCGCCACGGACGCCCAGCGCCCGCCGGCCCCCTGAAGATGACCCCTCGTTCCCTCGCGCTGCTCCTCTGGTTCGCGGCCGCGCTCACCGCCACGGCCGCGACACCCCGGCCGCCCAACATCGTCTACGTCCTCGCCGACGACCTCGGCTGGACCGACCTCGGCTGCCAGGGCTCCGCCTATTACCGCACCCCGAACCTTGACCGGCTCGCCGCGGAGGGGCTGCGGCTGCAGCGGTACTACAACTCGCAGAACTGCGCGCCCACCCGCGCCGTGCTGATGAGCGGCCTGTACGCCCCGCGCACGGGGATGTACACTGTCAACACCCTCGAACGCGGCGCCGCCGCGGACCGGCGGATGCACGTGCCGCCCAACGAGACCCGGCTCCCGCTGGACCTCTTCATCCTCCCGCAGGCGCTCCGGGCGGCGGGCTACGCCACCGGGATGTTCGGCAAATGGCACCTCGGCACCACCCGGCCCCACCATCCCGCCGACCGCGGGTTCGACGAGGCGATCGTCTCCGATGGGCGCCACTTCAACTTCACCACCGTGCCGCCCGTTGAGGCCCCGCCGGGGCAGTACCTCGCGGACTTCCTGACCGACCGCGCCGTGGACTTCATCGGCCGGCACCAGGGTCGCCCCTTCTTCCTCTACCTCCCGCATTTCGCCGTCCACACCCCGATCGAGGCCAAACCGGAGCTCGTCGCCGAGTGGCGCGGACGCCCGCCGGCGGGGCGGCACTGGCATTCCACCTACGCGGCGATGATCCAGAGCGTGGACGAGAGCGTGGGCCGCCTCGTCGCGCGCCTCGCGGAGCTCGGCCTCGAGCGTGATACCGTCGTGATCTTCTCCTCCGACAACGGCGGGCTCGGCGGGTACGACCGCACCGAACCGCCGTCCGAAAAACGCGGCTTCACCGACAACTCTCCCCTGCGCGGGGGCAAGGGCACCCTGTACGAGGGCGGCCTGCGCGTGCCTTTCATCGTGCGCTGGCCCGGCGTGGTGCCGGCGGGGACCGTCAGCGACCAGCCCGCGGCCCACATCGACATCTACCCGACCCTGCTCGAACTCGCTGGGGGTCGGCCGCGACCCGGGCAACTCCTCGACGGCGTGAGCCTCGTGCCCCTGCTGCGGGACCCGGCCGCCCGGCTCGGGCGGGCGGCGATCCACTGGCATTTCCCCGGCTATCTGCAATCGTACGTGCACCCCCGCGGGTGGCGGACCGGCCCCGTGGGCGCGATCCACGCCGGGAACCACAAGCTGCTGGAGTTCTTCGAGACCAGCGGGGTGGAGTTGTATGATCTGGCGCGGGACCCCGGCGAGACCCGCGACCTGGCGACCGCCGAGCCCGCCCGCGCGGCCGAGCTCCGCGCCCAACTGGCGGCGTGGCGGCAGGCGACCGGGGCCGCGATGCCCCGGATGAAGACGCCAGCGGAGCTCGCCGCCAGCGACCCCTCTCCGCCCACGGGTGGCCGTCGCGCTGCCCCCCCTCTCGACCAGGAATGACTCTCCCCGTTATGTCCCGTCCCGCGCTGCCCCTCCGCCTCGCCTGCCTCGCCGCGATCCTCCCGGCGACCTTGTCCGCCGCCGCCGCGAACGCGCGGCCACCCAACGTGGTCGTGTTCCTCGCTGATGACGCCGGCTGGGGCGACTATTCCATCAACGGCAACCGGAGCCTGCGCACGCCCAACATCGACACCATCGGCCTCGGCGGGGCGAGGTTGGACCGCTTTTTCGTGTGCGCGGTCTGCGCCCCGACGCGCGCGGAGTTCCTCACCGGCCGTTATCATTCGCGCGGCGGCGTGCGCGGCGTGTCCACCGGCCTCGAACGGCTCAACGTGGACGAGCGCACCGTGGCGGACGCCTTCAAGGCGGCGGGTTACGCGACGGGCGCCTTCGGCAAGTGGCACAACGGCAGCCAGTGGCCCTACCATCCCCGCGCGCGCGGCTTCGATGACTATTACGGCCACACCTCCGGCCACTGGGGCGAGTACTTTGATCCCGAGATCGAGGACAACGGGCGGATGATCCGCGAGAAGGGGTACATCGTCGATCTCTGCACCGACCGCGCCCTCGCCTTCATCGAGCGCTACCGCGACCGGCCCTTCCTGTGTTACGTGCCCTTCACCACGCCCCACTCCCCGTGGGCGGCGCCGGCGGAGAACTGGGCGCGCTTCAAGGACCGGGCGATCGCCCAGCCCGCCATCGACCCCGCCCTCGAGGTCCCCGAGCACACCCGCTGCGCCTACGCGATGCTGGAGAACCAGGACGCGAACGTCGGCCGCATCCTCCGCCGCCTCGATGAGCTGGGCCTCGCGCGGGACACCATCGTGGTCTACTTCTCCGACAACGGTCCCAACTCCTGGCGCTGGAACGACGGGATGAAGGGTCGCAAGGGCTCCGTGGACGAGGGCGGCATCCGCTCTCCCGGGATGATCCGTTACCCCGCCCGCATCGCGGCCGGCACCGTCGTGCGCGAGATCACCGGCGCGATCGACCTGCTGCCCACCTTGACCGCCCTCGCCGGCGTCCGGCGCGTGGGCGACCACCCGCTCGACGGCCTCGATCTCTCCCCGCTCTTGCTCGGCCGCGCCGCCAACTGGCCGGACCGCCCGATCTTCACCCACCAGAGCGGGCAAATCAGCGTCCGCACCCAGCGCTACCGCCTCGATCCCCGCGGCGCCCTCTTCGATATGACCGCCGACCCGGGCCAGACCCGCGACGTGGCCGCGGAGCGCCCGGCCGACGCCGCCCGCCTGCGCGACGCCGTCGCCGCGTGGCGCAAGGACGTCTTCGGTCCGGCCGTCGCCGCGGCCGCCACCGCCGCGGCCGGTGACGCCGCCAAGGCGCGCAAGAACGGCAAGGCGCCCAACTTCGTCGTGCCCGATGACCGTCCCTACTCGGTCGGCCACCGCGAGTTCCCCTGGACCCCCCTGCCCGCCCGCGACGGCGTGACGCGCGGCGGGGTGCGGCGCAGCAGCAGCGCCCCCAACTCCTCCTACTTCGTCAACTGGCGCTCCCGTGAGGACCGCATCACCTGGGATGTCGAGGTCGCGACCTCCGGCACCTACGAGGTGGTGATCGACTACACCTGCCCGGTGCCGGACGCCGGGTCCACCGTGGAGCTGAGCTTCAACGGCCGCACTCTCACCGGGAAGGTCGCCCCGGGCTGGGATCCGCCGCTCTGGACCAACCAGGACACGCTCCCGCGCCCGGCGGGCGAGTCGCAGATGAAGGAATTCCGCCCGCTGCGGCTGGGCCGTGTCCAGCTCGAGCGCGGTCGCGGGACCCTTACGCTGCGCGCCCTTGAGATTCCCGGCGCGAGCGTGATGGATGTCCGCCGCCTCAACCTCGCCCTCGTCCCCTGATCCCGATGTCCCACCTGCTCCTGACCTGCCTCCTCGCCCTGCCCCCCGCGGTCTTCGCCGCCGAGGGCGCCCCGCCGCGGGCCGCGGCGCCGAACATCGTGTTCATCATCTCGGACGACCACGCGTGGAACGACTATGGCTTTATGGGCCACAAGGTGATCGAGACGCCGCATCTCGACCGGTTCGCCGCGCGCAGCGCGGTGTTCGAGCGCGGCTACGTGCCGACCGCCCTGTGCCGGCCCGCGCTGGCGACGTTCGCGACCGGACTCTACGCGCACCAGCACCGCGTGAGCGGCAACGATCCGGCGTTCCTGCCCGAGATGCAGGGCGGCGCCGCGGAGGGCGGGCGCAAGGGGGCCAAGAAGGCGGCCGGGGAGCCTGCGGCGTACCAGCGCCTGCGTGAACAACTCATCAGCCGCCTCGACCGCATCCCCACCCTGCCCCGCCTGCTCGGCGAACGGGGGTACCTCAGCCACCAGTCGGGCAAGTGGTGGGAGGGCGGCTACCGCCGTGGCGGTTTCACCCACGGGATGACCCGCGGCTTCCCGGAGCCGGGCGGCCGGCACGGGGACGACGGCCTGCGCATCGGCCGCGACGGGATGGAGCCGATCTTCAACTTCATCGACGAGGCGACCGCCGCGCGGAAGCCGTTCTTCATCTGGTACGCCCCGTTCCTGCCCCACACCCCGCACACGCCGCCTGATCGGCTGTTCCAAAAGTACAAGGCCAAGGGCGTGGCGTCCGACCACGTCGCCCGCTACTACTCGATGGTCGAGTGGTTCGACGAGACCTGCGGGCAGCTCTTCGATCGGCTCGAGGCTAAGGGCCTGACCCGGGACACGCTCGTGGTCTACATCGCCGACAACGGCTGGATCCAACAGGAGAACGCTCCGGGCTACGCCCCCCGCTCCAAGCAGACCGCCAACGAGGGCGGCGTCCGCCAGCCGACCCTGTTCAGCTGGCCGGGCACGATCGCGCCGGGCCGCCGCGGGGAGCAACTGTGCTCCAGCGTGGACATCGTGCCCACTCTGCTGGCCGCCGCTGGGGCCACCGCGCCCGCCGGTCTGCCCGGCCTCAATCTCCTGCCGATCCTGCGCTCCGGCGCGCCCACGCCGCGCCGGGAAGTCCTCGGCGAGACCTTCGCCCACGACATCGCCGACCTCGAACGGCCCGCCGCCAGCCTCGTTTACCGCTGGGTGATCGAGGGGCGCTGGAAGCTGCTGCTCACCTATGACGGCGCGGTCAGCGCCCGCTACGCCTCCTCCAACCCGCGGACCGATCCGCGGCCCCAGCTCTACGACCTCCTCGCCGACCCCCACGAGGACCGCAACCTCGCCGCCGCGAACCCGGAGGTGGTCGCCCGCCTCGCCGCGCGCGTCCAAGGCTGGTGGGACGCCGCACCGCGCCAGACCCCGGCCACTTGGCCGCGCTGAGTTTCCCGATGCGCCCGCCGCTCCGCACCGCCCTGCTCCTCGCGGGACTCGTCGCCGCCGCGGGCGCCGCGCCATCCGCGGCCGCGCCCCGGCCGCCGAACATCCTGTTCCTGCTCGCGGACGACCAGCGCCACGACGCCCTGGGCATCGCGGGGCACCCGTTCCTGCGCACGCCGACCCTCGACCGGCTCGCGCGGGACGGCGTGCGGTTCCGCGAGGCCTTTGTGACAACCTCCGTCTGCTGGGTCAGCCGGGCCGTCACCCTCACCGGCCAATGGGCCCGCACCCACGTACAGCGGGATGCGTTGCCGGTCGTGACGCCCGCGGCCATCGCGAACCTGCTGCCGGGCCAGCTCCGCGCCGCGGGCTACCGCACGGCCCACTTCGGCAAATGGCACTTCCAGGGCCCGCCCGGCTTCGTGCCCGCCGCGCAGTTCGACGTCTTCGAAGCCATCGGCCGCAACCCGTACTTCAAGACGCTGCCCGACGGCACGCGCCGGCACGAGACCGACCTCGTCTGCGACCGCGGGATCGACTTCCTGCGCGCGCAGCGGAAGGACCAGCCGTTCCTCCTGCACCTCTGGTTCAATGCGTCGCACGCCGAGGACAACGACCGCCGTCCCGGCAGCGGGCATTACCCTTGGCCGCCCTCCGCGGACGGCCTGTACGAGGATCAGCCCGTCACGCCGCCGCGGCTGGGGGGCGCCGGGATCGTCGCGGCGCACCCGCCGTTCCTCCTCGAGTCGATCAACCGCCAGCGGTTCTTCTGGGGCTACGACACCCCGGAGAAGTACGCGACGAACGTGCGCGCCTACCTGCGGATGATCACCGGCATCGACCACGCCATCGGCCGGGTGCTGGCGGCGCTCGAGGCGACGGGGCTGGCGGACAACACCATCGTGGTCTACTCCGCGGACAACGGCTACTACCTCGGGGACCGCGGGTTCCAGGGCAAGTGGTCCCACTACGACGAGTCGCTGCGGGTGCCGCTGATCGTCTTCGATCCCCGCCTGCCCCGCGAACGGCGCGGCCGCGTGGTCGACGCGCTCGCCCTCAACGTGGACCTGGCGCCGACGTTCCTCGACTGGGCGGGGGCCGCGAAGCCGGCGGGTTACGAGGGCCGGAGCCTCGCGCCGCTCGTGCGTGGGGAGGCGCCCGCGAGCTGGCGGCAGCATTTCCTGTGCGAGCACGTCGATCTGGCGCCGACCCTCACCTGGGAGGGCGTGCGGACGACCCGCTGGCTATACGCCCGCTACTTCGACCAGCGTCCCGCCTACGAATTCCTCCACGATCTCCAGCGCGACCCGGATGCCCTGACGAACCTCGCCGCCGATCCGGGCGCGGCCGCCGCCCTCGCGGACCTGCGCGCCCTGTGCGACCGGGAACTCGCGGCGCGCGGGGGCCCGCTCCCGCTGCT
>Ga0194117_10003168_pt1 | contig 16758 bp, 16 predicted proteins | sample TA2MahsurfametaG_FD_160579 | JGI IMG/M metagenome (GOLD analysis project Ga0194117, IMG submission 160579) | Freshwater microbial communities from Lake Tanganyika, Tanzania - TA2015009 Mahale N1 surface | ecosystem: Environmental > Aquatic > Freshwater > Lake | place: Tanzania: Lake Tanganyika...
AGCCACCAGGTCGAACCGCTTCCCGCCAGGGTGGGTTCTGCGCCGGCATGTTGCGAAATTCTTTTCTTCCACTCGGCCAGCCTTGGTTCGACTTTGATCGCCGCGGGCTCTAGGTCGTTGACGCCGGCGTGATTTACTGGCGTTTTACAAAAACTAGTGAGTTCATCGAACGCGCGATAAACCGCGGGCGTCGAGACGCGAAACGGTGGCACGACAAGGGTGACTTTTCTCGCGACTTTCTTCATCGGATTCACAATCTCGCCGATGCCCGTTACCCGCGCTCGACCACCGACCATGCAAAATGCGACGTCGGCGCCGAGTTTTGTCGCAACCGTCAAATCTTTGAAGCCAGCCCAGCGCAATATCGCCGCGGCGTCGGCAGAACCTCCGCCCAACCCGCCACCCGAGGGAATGTTCTTCGTGATCACCACATGTGCAGTGCGATTCACGAGTTTCAACGCACGGGTCACCAAATTGTTCTCTGCAAGTTTCGAATTACCCGAGAGATCGTCCGCGAGTTCAGCCGCGAGATCGCCCGCGAACGCGCCGACAATTTCGATGCCTGTTCGCGATGTATCCACGGTGAGCGAGTCGGCCAATTCGAGGGTCACCATTTCGGCGTCGATCAGGTGAAAGCCGTCGGGGCGAAGCCCCGTGACGCGCAACGAAAGGGTCAACTTCGCCGGTGCCGCAAGCACGACACTCGCGCCGTTCATGTTCGACCGGCCTCGCGCGCGAGTCGCGCATCGATCGTCTTTCGTAGCCGACCCCAGGCATTCAGGTCGAGTTCTTCGGCGCGCGACTCGGGGTTCACCTCGGCATCGATGAAATCTTGCGCCACGACCGTGTCGGCGAGCGCCCGACGCAACATCTTGCGTCGTTTTGCAAAACCCGTGCGAACCAGGGCGAACAGTTCGGCGGCGACTACATCGTCGATCGCAGGCCGTTCTCTGCGTCGAATCGCGACAAGAGAAGACTCGACCTTGGGTTGCGGAAAAAAAACCGAAGAAGGCACCTGTCCGACGATTTTAGAAGTCGCCCAATAGTCGACCTTCACGCTCACCGCCCCGTAGGCCTCGCTGCCCGTGCGGGCGACCAGGCGTTCGGCGACTTCGCTTTGCACCATCACGAGCAGGCTCTTGACCTCGGGCACCATGTCGAGCAGGTCGGCCACGATGCTCGTCGCCACGTTGTAGGGCAGGTTGGCGACGACATGCCAGTTGTCTGACCTCGCCTTGAGCATCGACCAGTCGAGTTGCATCGCATCGGCGTGGATCACCTCGACATTCGACAATCCCGCGACGTTCTCGCGCAAAACATCCACGACACCGTTGTCGATTTCGACCGCCACGATTTTCGCACCGGTCTCGGCGAGAGCGAGAGTGAGCGAACCCAGGCCCGCGCCGATTTCGAGCACGAAGTCACGCGGTCCGATCTCGGCGAGTCGGGCAATCTTGCGCACGATGTTCGCATCAACGACGAAGTTTTGCCCGAAAGCGCGCCGCGGGGCGAGCCCATGCTTTTCGAGCATGGCGCCAATCTCGGTTCGCGAAAAAGTCACCGTTGATCGATCACCATGAAACGGTGACAGGTATCGGCGCATCGACCAAATTCGCCAGCGACTCAAAAACTTTGGTGTGCAGAATCATCGTCGCACCCGCCGGCATCATGGCTCGAAAGACGTTCGTGCAAGTCGTGATGCGACCGTTGTCCATATTTTGAACCGTGACCTTCAGCCCCAGCGGCGCCTGGGGCATGTAGCAAACGATCTCGGGTGCGCCGTCGAAGTTGCTGAATGTCGCCACGGCCTGCACGCCAGTCAACGCGCTGGACGGATAGGCGATTTGTGCCGAACCGTCTTGCACGATCGGCGACGGTCCACCCAAAATGATCGGCTCCGGCAATTCTTCTTCTCCAATACCTGTCGAAGAGTTTTCCTGCGTGGTCGTCGTGGCACCCGCAACATCATTGGCATCATCGGCGTTCTCGCCACCACGACTGATCAACAGCAGCGGCAACGCCATAATCGTCAAGATCGTCACCAAGGCGATTCTTCGTCGTTCAAAAGTCGTAATGGGCAAGAAGTTTTACCTCGCGGTGGTGTTGTCAGGTTACGTAGCGATACCGGGGAACGCAATCGTCGCGTTGCGTGTCGTTTGGCTCGCGATTTCCTCGACCCCCACGCCGCGCACATCGGCCAAGCAAGCGCCGACCTCGACCAAGAACGCAGGTTGATTCGATTTGCCGCGGTGCGGCACCGGCGCAAGAAAGGGGCTGTCAGTTTCGACCAACATTTTCTCGGCGTCGCAGATCTTTGCGGCGGCGCGAATCTCGTCGGCGTTTTTGAACGTCACGATTCCCGAAAATGAAAGATATGCGCCGAGGTCGAGACACTTCTTCGCTTCGACGGGCGAGCCGGTGAAGCAATGAAAAATCGTGCGCTCGGGCACGCCGCAACTTTTCAACACGTCGAAAGTCTCATCCCAGGCTTCGCGGGTGTGAATCACCAGCGGCAGTGAGAGACGGTTGGCGAGGGTGATCTGCTCGGCGAAAATCTCGCGTTGGACGGCCCGATCAGAGTGGTCGTAGTAGTAATCGAGCCCGCATTCGCCGACGGCGACGACGCGCGGTTTGGCGAACAATTCGTGCAGCCCGTCGAGGCCGTTTTTTGCATCATGAGGATGCAGACCGACCGTCGCCCAAACATCGTCATGCGCGTTCGCAAGGTCTATCGCCGCGTTCGAAGTTTTCAGGTCTGTGCCGATGGTGATCATTCGCCTCACACCGGCCTGGCGCGCCGCCACGAGCGCCGACTCGGCCCCGCCAGGGATATCTTCGTAGGTCACGTGGCAGTGCGTGTCGACCCACTCTGCCGTCGAGCCATTCGCGACAGCCACGGTCAAACCTTTTTGCGCGGGAAGAGCGGTTCGCCTTTTTGCACTTTTGTCGAGCCCGGATATCGACCCCATTGCGTGTCGGTGCCGATGCGCTGGTCGGCGACGACGCCCGACAAGCCGAGTCGCCGCCAAACCTCTTGACATGTTTCGGGCATCGCCGGGCTCGCCAGAATCGTCACGATTCTCAGCGCCTCGAGCGCGTCACCCATCACGGTGTCGAGTTCTTTGCTCGGCTCCATCTTCCATGGCTCGTGCGACTCCAAAAATGCGTTCGTCGCACGAATCAGCGACCAGGTCGCGTCGAGCGCGCGACTGGGCTGCACATTTCGCCATTCTTTGGTCGTGTCTGCGACGCTCGTGGCCGCGACCGCCGCGAGTTCGCTGTTCTGTGACGGCCTCGGCCCTATGCCGCCGCATTTTTTTTCGACGACGGTGGCGACACGCGCGGCAAGGTTGCCGAAGTTGTTCGCCAAATCAGAATTGAACCTCGACAGCAGGCCCTCGTAAGAGAAATCTCCGTCGTTGCCGTAGTTCGTTTCGGCCAAAACGTAGTAACGAAAACCATCCACGCCGATTTCGTCGATCAGGTCCAGCGGGTTCACGACGTTTCCCGTCGTCTTCGACATTTTTTCGCCGCCCACCAACAGCCACCCGCCGACGGCCCAACCTTTCGGCGGCTCCAAACCCGCCGACATCAGCATCGCCGGCCAGTAGACGCAGTGAAATCGAATGATGTCTTTGCCGATGAAGTGATAGTCGACCGGCCATGACGCGGCGAATCGCTCGTCGTCGGTTCCGTATCCGTGCGCGGTGATGTAGTTGGCCAGCGCGTCGAACCAAACATATGCGACGTGCGATTTGTCCCACGGCAGTTCGACGCCCCAGGTCAGCGACTTTCTGCTGACCGAGAAATCGCGCAGACCCTGTTTGATGAACCCGATCACCTCGTTGACGCGATGGTCTGGCTTGATCGCATCGGGGTGGGCCGCGTACCAATCCAGCAACTTTTTTTCGTAGCGCGACAGGCGAAAGAAATAATTCTCTTCCTCGACATACTGGGCTTTCGTCGAATGGATCTTGCATTTCCCGTCGTCCAATTCTTCGGGCGTGTAATACGCCTCGCAAGCCACGCAGTAGTGACCCCGATAAACATCGACCTCGATGTCGCCCGCGTCGTAGCAGGCCTGCAGAAGTTTCTGCACGCCCACTTTGTGGCGCTCTTCGGTGGTGCGAATGAAGTCGCTGACATCGATGTTCAAATGCCGCCACGCGTCGGCGAACATCGGCGCGATTCGGTCGACGAATTGTTTCGGTGAGACACCCTCGGCGTCGGCGAACTGCTGAATCTTCAGGCCGTGTTCGTCTGTGCCGGTAAGCAAATGCACATCTTGGCCGCAAAGTTTGTGCCAGCGGCAAACCGCGTCAGCGACGATCGTTGTGTACGCATGCCCGAGATGCGGTTTGGCGTTGACGTAATAAATGGGTGTCGTCGCCGAAAATTTATTCACTGAGAAATTTTAACCGTTCTGCAGTCTGCGAAGAGCGACAATTAATCGCTCTCTCGCACCTGCAACGCAAGTTCGTAGACGGTTCGTTTGGCGACGCCGAATCGAGCCGCGACCCGAGCCGCAGAATCTTTGCGACTCACACCCTTGGCGATCTCGGCCCGAATCGCCGCGATCAGTTCTTCGCTCGTCGGTGGTGCGGGTGGCTTGGCCGGTTCGAGAATGATCACATATTCGCCACGCGGTTCGTTGGCGGCGGTCATCATGTTCGCGTCCTGCAAGGTGCCGCGCCAAATTTCTTCGTGCAGTTTCGTCAGTTCGCGCGCCACGACCACCCGACGATTCGCCCCGCAAACCGTCGTCAGGTCGCTGAGCGTCTTGGCCAGTCGGTGCGGCGCCTCGTAGAACACGATCGTGCGCGGTTCGGTCGCTGCGGCCGACAGTCGTTCGGTTCGCTCGACACCGCTGCGCGGCAGAAAGCCCTCGAAGACGAACCGTGAAGCGGGAAGACCACTCGTCACCAGCGCCATCGTGAGGGCCGACGGTCCCGGAATTGCCGAGACTTGCAAACCCGCCTCGATCACCGCGGCGACGAGGCGCTCGCCGGGGTCGCTGATACCCGGCATGCCCGCATCGGTGACCAGCGCGACGGTTTTCGAGTCGGCGACCAGCGACACGATCTGCTCGCGGGCGTCGAACTCGGTGTGCTCGTTGATCACGATCAACTTTTTTCCGTTGATGCCGAAATGGTTGAAGAGTTTTCCCGAGTGTCGCGTGTCTTCACAACAAATCACGTCGGCTGACTTGAGAATTTCGACGGCACGCTGCGACATGTCGCCCAGATTGCCGATCGGCGTTGCGACCAGAACCAGAACTCCCTTGCCCGAATAGGGAGGTGGGGTCGTCGATTGTTCGCTCATGTCAGTCGTGCCTCGAGTTTGTGGCCGACGACCAGGCCCCAGTTGTCGAAAGTTCCCGCAGAGGCTTCAAGCACATGCTTGGCCTTGAGCACCGGCATACCGATTCGCGAAGGTTTCATTCGCAGTGTCTTCACGACCTGCAGTTGTTCGTCGAGAAACGCGACATCCAATTCGCATTTGACACCGAACGTGTGGATCCACCGGCAAGAGTCGATCAGCAGCGGGGTGGCGACTTCGGTCTGACCGACGAGGCCGCGGCGGCGGGCGGCGCGAGTGTCGGCGATGTTCAGACTCGAAAGAACTTGTGCCTGGCAAACCAGCCAACCCGCCTTCAGTCGCTGTTCGCCACTCATATCTATTAAGTATTGTGGCGGATTTCCATCGTGTCGCCGTCGACCACTTCGTAGTCTTTGCCCTCGACTCGTATCTTGCCGAGATCCTTGGCTTTGTTCCACGACCCGATGCGCAACAGTTCGTCCCACGCGATCACGTCGGCGCGAATAAAACCGCGCTGCAGATCGCTGTGAATCTTGCCGGCGCATTCGGGCGCTTTCGAGCCCGCGTGAAATGTCCAGGCGCGGGTCTCTTTTTCTCCGGTGGTGAAGAATGTCCGCAAACCAAGCAGGTGATACGCCGATCGCACCATGCGCGGCAACGCGCCCTCGCCAAGCCCCAGGGCCTCGAGCATTTCGACCCTGTCTTTTGTTTCGAGTTGCGCCGCCTCGGCCTCGAGCTGCACGCTCATGCCGAGCACCTCGACCTGGCTGGCGCTCGCAGAGCCCGGCGGGGCGAGTTCTTTGCGCACGATCTGTTCAAACTCGGGAATACGCGCCAAGTCGTCTTCGGCGACATTGACGACGGCCAAGACGCGTCGTGTCGTCAGCAAAAAATGCGGCGCCAAAAGCGCGAGTTCGTCCTTGCTCAATGTCGCCCTATATAGAGGTCTGCCTTCCGAGAGGTTTTCTTGCGCTTTGCTCAGTGCGGCGAGTTCATCCTCGAGCGATTTGTCCATGCGGGCGGCTTTTTGCATTCGGTTGATCTTCGTCTCCACCGACTCGAGATCCGCCAACGCCAATTCGATTTCGAGAACCCGCAAATGTTCGAGCGGGTCGCTCGGGCCCGGAATATCGTCGTCGACGAAAGCCCGAAGCACGAAGACGATCGCATCCACCTCGCGAATGTTGGCGAGAAACTTGTTGCCGAGACCCTCACCTTTGCTCGCGCCCTCGACCAGCCCGCCGATGTCCACCACTTCGACGGTGGCGTGCACGATCTTCTGGGTTTTCGACATCTCGGCGAGCGCGTCAAGGCGCGGGTCGAGAACCTTGGCCATGCCGATATTCGGATCCTTGGTCGCAAACGGGTAGGGCGCCGCCAGGGCGTTAGAACCCGTCAGCGCGTTGTATAGAGACGACTTTCCCGCGTTGGGCAAACCGACAAGACCAAAGCGCTCCATGAAGACCGTCACGCTATCTGTGTCGAACAACCAGTCTGAAAAGAGCAATCCAGCCGTTCAATTGTTACTATGCAGATAGTGCTAATTATCCGCCCCGAGGAGCAGCAAAAGTGACCTCTTTTGATCTTGATCTTTCCAAGTATCAACTGGGCTGGAGCGACGAGGTCGAATACGCGTTCGAGCCGACCAAGGGCCTCAACACCGGCGTGGTCGAGCAGATTTCTTGGTGGAAAGGCGAGCCCGAGTGGATGCGCAAAATGCGTCTGCGTTCGCTGCAAACTTTCGAACGCAAACCGATGCTCGATTGGTTCGCCGTCAACATGCCGGCGATCGACTTCCAAGACATCTATTACTACTTGAAGCCCGCCACCGCGCAGGTCGACGAATGGGAAGATCTGCCCGCCGAAATGCGCAACACCTACGAGAAGTTGGGCATTCCCGAAGCCGAGCGCAAATATCTGGCGGGCGTGACGGCGCAATACGAGAGCGAGGTCGTGTTTCATCGCAATCGCGAAGACCTCGAAAAGCAGGGCATTCTTTTCTGCGACATGGATACCGCGCTTCGCGAATATCCGGATCTCGTCAAGCAATATTTCGGTTCGGTCATTCCGCCGGGCGACAACAAGTTCGCCGCCCTCAACACATCGGTTTGGTCGGGCGGTTCATTCATCTATGTCCCGCCGGGTGTCGAGTGCGAAATGCCGCTGCAGGCATACTTCCGAATCAATTCTGAAAACGCCGGCCAGTTCGAGCGCACGCTGATCATCGCCGACGAGGGCTCGAAGGTTCACTACATCGAAGGTTGCTCGGCGCCCGTTTACACCCGAGATTCGCTGCACTCGGCGGTAGTCGAAATCGTCGTCAAGCCGAGCGCGCATGTCACCTATACGACGATCCAAAACTGGTCGCCGAATGTCTACAACCTGGTCACCAAGCGCGCCCGCGTAGAAGCCGAGGGCCACATGGAGTGGATCGACGGCAACATCGGCTCGAAACTCACGATGAAATATCCGAGCGTCTATCTGATGGGGCCAAAGGCCACGGGCGAGGTCTTGTCGGTGGCTTACGCCGGGGCGGGACAACACCAAGATGCCGGCGCGAAAATGATCCACGCCGCGTCAGAAACCTCGTCGAAGATCGTCTCGAAGTCGATTTCCAAAGACGGTGGCATCACGGCGTATCGAGGTCTCGTTCGGGTCGAAGAGGGGGCGAGCAACTGCAAGAGCCATGTGCAGTGCGACGCGTTGATTCTCGACGAGCAGAGCGAAAGTCGCACATTCCCCTATATGGAGGTCGGCGCGCGCGACGCGCAAATCGGCCACGAGGCGACCGTGTCGAAAATCGCCGACGAGCAACTTTTCTATCTTCAGAGTCGCGGTCTGTCACAAGAGCAGGCGATGAGCATGATCGTCAACGGCTTCATCGAGCCCGTCACCCGAACCCTGCCGATGGAATACGCCGTCGAATGGAGTCGACTGATCGAACTGCAAATGGAAGGTTCGGTCGGCTGATCACAAGCCGCTGAATTAAAATTTGGTCATGGCGATGCGCACCGAGTGCAGACATTTTGAGAGTCGCACCTACGCCAACGGTGATGCGATGCGACGATGTCGGCTCGACTTGGCGCCCGACGCCCCATGGCGATGTCCCGATCAGTGCCCCAAATTCGAGCACCGCGCGGTCGACATCGGCTGGGCGCACGGCTCGGTCGTGCCGACGGCGACGCCTACCGAACCCGAAAGCGTCAAAGATGGCACCGCCGCCTCGGTTTTGGGCGAGGCCGAAGCGATCATCAACGCCATGGCCGAAGACATCGCCGCCGAACTCAAAGAAAAGAAGAACAAGAAGAAAAAGCGCAAGCGCAAATGACGACGCTCACGCTGCCCACCGTCGACGAAGAAATTTGGCGCTACAGCCGAATCGGCGAACTTGATCTCGATGGTTACCGGCTCGGCAAAGTCGAGTCGAAGGTCGAGGGCTCGAGCGCGGCGAAGAAAATCGTCGCTTCGACCACGGGCGTCGCACCGCGTTCGGCAACCGACATTTTTGAAGATCTGAACCTGCGTCACGCCCAGTTGATCGCGCTCAGCACGGCGCGAAATCAGGTCGTCGCTGATCCGGTGGTCATAACCCACGAGTTGGTCGAGGCGGGTGTCGTCGCATATCCGCGCTTGGTGATCGATGCCGCAGAAAACTCTGAGATCACGGTCGTTGAAAGATTCGTTTCGCGGGCCGGGGTCAAGTCGCTTGTCGTGCCGGTCGTCGATGTGCGCGCGTCGCAGTCGGCCCGCGTCACATATGTGGCGATCAACGAGCTCGGGGCCGACACCTGGCAGATCGGCTATCAGCGCGCCGTCGGCGGTCGTGATTCGTCGATGAAATTGTTCACCGTGGCTCTGGGCGGCGACTACGCGCGAATGCGCGCCGAGGTTCGACTCGAGGGGCAGGGTGCCAACGCCCAGCAAGTCGCTTTATATTTCGCCGACGACGAGCAGATGCACGACTTTCGCACCTTGCAAGACCACGCCGCTCCGCGCACCCACAGCGACCTGCTGTTCAAAGGTGCGGTCAAAGACACGGCCAAGAGCGTCTACACGGGCTTGATTCGCATTCGCGACAACGCGACCAAGTCCGAGGCCTTTCAGACCAATCGCAACCTAACTCTGTCTGATGGTGCTTGGGCCGAAAGCGTGCCGAACCTCGAGATCGAGACGAACGATGTCAAGTGCAGTCACGCCAGCACCGTCGGGCCGATCGACGAAGATCAACGTTTTTACCTCGAGAGTCGTGGCATTCGCCCTGAAATCGCCGAGCGTCTGGTCGTGCTGGGATTTTTCGGCGAGGTTATCGACCGCCTGCCGAACCTGCCGGCGGTGGCCGAACTGCGCGATCAGGTCAGCCGCAAACTTCTTGGTGCAAAATCATGAAACAGCGAATCTGCAAACTTCAAGATCTCGTCGCGGGCAAGGCGCGACGATTCGAAGTCGGCGGGCGGGCGATCGCGGTGGTTCGTATCGACGACGATGTCTACGCGATCGGCGACCGGTGCAGCCATGCCGATGTCGCGTTGTCCGAGGGCGAGGTGCTGTGCGACACGAAAGAGATCGAATGCGTTCGCCACGCAAGTTCGTTCAGTCTCGAGACGGGCAAGCCCAACACGCTGCCGGCAACCCAGCCCGTGCCCGTCTATGTGGCTCGTGTCGAAAACGGCGAAGTCTTCGTCGAGTTGAGTTGAGAACACGACCATGACGACCCTCGAAATCAAAAACCTGGCCGTGAAAGTTGGCGACAAGCAGATTCTCGACGATGTTTCGCTGAAAATCAGTTCTGGTGAAGTGCACGCCGTGATGGGCCCGAATGGTGCCGGCAAGTCGACCCTGTCCGCCGCCTTGATGGGTAAACCGGGCTACACGATCACCAATGGTTCGGTGTTGCTCGACGGTGTCGATGTGTTGTCGATGCCGACTTGGCAACGCGCCGTCGCCGGGCTGCATCTGGTGATGCAATATCCGACAGAGGTGCACGGTGTGCGCCTGTACGAGGCGATGAGCGCCGCCCTTGGCTCACGCAAACGAAGCACAGACGATCTCGACCATGAGATTGCGGTCGAGGCCAGTCGCATCAATTTTCCTGCAGACTTGGTGGATCGTGCGTTGAATGTCGACTTCTCGGGCGGCGAAAAGAAGCGCAACGAAACAGTGCAACTTGCGGTGTTGCGACCAAAAATCGCGATACTTGACGAACTCGATTCGGGCCTAGATATCGACGCGTTGCGCGACTGCGCCCAACGCGTCGAAGACGCGACCCGTGAGATGAATCTGGGTGTCTTGGTGATCACGCATTACAGCCGATTGTTCGAGCAATTAAGGCCCGATTTCGTGCACATTTTGACCAACGGCCGCATCGTCAAGAGCGCGGGCCCCGAACTTGCCGTTCAACTCGAAGCCACCGGCTACGCCGCCTACTCAAACCAGTAAACAGAAATGGCGGGTAGTCCTTTCGGACTACCCGCCATTTTCTAACTTAAATTCTGATTACTTGCCCTTTGTAAAGCCGACCTTCGTCCAGTCGATTGACGTGAAACCGAATGCGCCGAAGTTGGCGACATTCTTTGGCACGGCAACGACGTTGTTGCGCTGGAACAGCGTGATCGAGTGGACAACTTTGTAGACCTCTTTGTCCGCTTGGTTTGCTAGTTCGCAACGCTTCTTAAGATCGAGGATTTTATTCGCTTTTGAGAACAAGTCGTCGATCGTCGTGTTACCGATGCGACCGAAGTTTTGTGCCGAACCGATCTTGTAGATGTTCGGCGCCGACGCGATCGGGAAGTTTGTACCAACCCAAGCGAAGATCGCCATCTCAAAATTCGATACGAGCACGTACTTGCTGAAGTAATCAGCCGACGGAATCAAAGTTGGCACCAATTCGATGCCGGCTTCCTTGGCCATGGCCGAGGCGAGCAGCACCGTGTCACGACGGTTGTCGTTACCACTTGGGTAAATCAACTTGACCGAGAGACGAGTGCCACCCTTGGCGCGAATGCCATCTGAGCCCTTGACCCAACCAGCACCATCGAGCAACTTGTTCGCGGCCGTGAGGTCACGCTTGCCGAGATTGCCCGTGTTGTCCTGGTTGCACGCAGTTCCGTCAAGGAACACGTGGTTGTTGTTCGGCTTGACTTTCGGGTCGACAACGCCTTGAATCGCGGTTGCGATCTGTTGACGGTCGATTGAAAGCATTATCGCCTGACGAACGGCAACGTCTGAAGTTGCGGGCGTGACAGGACCGAAGGTGAAGTGTTCGTGAGTCGGAGCTTTCGCCACGCGGACGCTGACCTTTGAGTTTTCACGGGCTCGCTTGAGAGCATTGGTGTCGTTGCCGACGTCCATGTAGTCGATTTCTCCGTTGAGCAACGCGTCGATTTGTGCGGCCTGCGGCAACGCCTTGAAAATGATCGTTTTCAGCACTGGCGTGTCACCCCACCACTTCGGATCGCGTTCGACAGTGATTGTTCGTGTCACCTTGTCGAGAGCCTTGAACTTGAAAGGACCAGCAGTGACCAACGGCTTTTCCTTCCATGATGTGTTGAAGTCGGTTGGTGTTGCAGTCAGTGAAAACGGCTTCAACGCACCAAAGAGTGGTTGCCAGTCAGGATATGTCTCACTGAATGTCACGACGATTTCATTTTCGGCTTTGCCCTGCTTGACCGACTCAATCTTCTCGTATCCGAGAACAGAGGTGATGTTGTAGCCCTGGCCAGTTTTCTTCTGGGCGTTCCACATACCTACGAAGTCTGCGAGACCGATCTTCTTGCCGTTGTTCCACTTCGCGTCTGGATTAAGCGTGTAAGTCACGGTTTGCTTCCCGTTTACTCGAGTCGCCTTGATGTCGAGCGCATAGTTCTTGTCGATTTGAAGAACTGCGTTCTTGTCGAAGTAGATAAAGGTTGGCAACATGGTGTTCATCACCTGGCTGCAGTTGAGGAGGTTTCCTTCAATCGCGCTGGTGTTGAAGTTCGGGCAGATGTCGACTTGAACAAAGCGGAAGGTGCCGCCCTGTTTCAGTTTTTCTACCGGCACTTCATTGATTTGACGCGAACCGCCATCCTTGGCAGCGCTGACCGAAGTTGCTGCACCAAATGGTGCGACAACTGCTCCAGCCACAGCAAGCGCAAGAGCGCGTTTAAGTATTTTCTTGCTCATTTATTCCCCTTTTGATGTACACGGTTTTGCCCGTGTTTTAACTCCGTTATAAACTAACAACCAGAAAGCCGATTTGTTCACCTGGTGTTCAGTGAGAGTTCAGGCTGGCGCGAGTTCTGATAGCCTGCCAATTCACGTGAATTGCTTATAAATACAGGGGTTTCTAGGTTTTCCAATGATCGGTTTTGTGGTTCGGCGCTTCTTGAACTTCGTGGTCATGGTGATGATCGCCGCCACTTTCGGTTATTTCTTGGCATCCATCGCGCTGAATCCGCGGGGAAACTTCGAGGCCGCAAATCCGCCGATTCCCAAAGAGTCGATTGATGCAATTTTGAACCGTGCAAACGTCAATAACGAAGTGCCGTTCATCGACCGCTATGTGAAGTGGGCTGGAAACGTTGTCCAGGGCGACTTCGGTGAGGATCTCGAGCAAAATCAAGTGAACGAAGAGTTCACCAGACGAATCTGGGTGAGTCTTCGACTGTTGTTGATCGGTACCGTGATCGGGGCGACCATCGGTGTGATCGTCGGAGTGGTCAGTGCCGTGCGCCAGTATCAGTTCTTTGATCGCAGCACCAGTTTGTTCGCCTATTTCATTCTGTCGACGCCAGTATTTCTCTTGGCAATTTTGCTCAAGTTCTTTGGCATCAAATTCAACGACGCCATCGGGTCGACTTTTTTCTTCACGCAAGGTGAGTACACGCCCGAGTTTCAAGGATCGGCACTCGCCGCGCTGGGCGACCGTTTGCAACACTTGATTTTGCCTACTCTTTCGATTGCGCTCGGCAGCATTTCGTTTTATTCGCGGTATCAACGCAACACGATGCTCGATGTTCTGAGCAGCGATCACTTGCGCACGGCGCGGGCAAAGGGTCTGACCAAGCGTCAAGCGCTCTTCAAGCACGGCCTGCGAGTGGCAATCTCGCCGATGGCAACTTTCTTTGCCTATGGTTTCGGTTTGTTAATCGCCGGTGCGGCATTCACCGAAACCATTTATGGCTGGTACGGCATGGGCCAGTGGTTCATCTCGTCGGTCGGCAAGAACGACATCAATTCGGTGAGTGCATTCGTCACGTTCACGGCCGTCCTTGTTCTGTTCTCGGGGTTTTTGGCTGACGTGATTCTCGCCGCACTCGACCCGCGGGTTCGCACACGCTGATGAGTTCTGCCGGCGAGTTGGCGATCGAGAGGGTCTCGCGCGGTCAACTTATTCGTCGACGCTTCTTTCGAAACAAAACGGCCGTCTTCGGCCTTGGTGTCATCGCGTTCATGTTCGTATTCGCTTTTGGTGGCCCTTACATCAGTCAGTGGAGCTACAGCGAAAACGATTTTTCAAGTTTGTTGAAGGGCCCATCGTGGTCGCACTGGTTCGGCACGACACAAGTCGGTGTCGATGTTTTCGCCCAAACAACCAGAGGTTTACAGAAGTCTCTGATAATTGGTTTGTTGGTCGCGGTATTTTCGACGGGGTTGTCGGCGATTGTCGGCGCATTCGCCGGTTATCTGGGCGGTCGCACCGACAGGTCAATCATGTGGTTTGTTGACCTTCTATTGGTTCTGCCCTCATTTTTGGTTCTTGTAATCCTCTCGCGGTTTTATCAGGGCAAAACATGGCTGCTATTGGTCGTGGGTTTGACCATTTTCGACTGGATGATCACCGCTCGCGTGGTGCGCGGTTTGGCGATGAGTCTTCGTGAAAGAGACTTCGTTCGCGCGGCCCGATATATGGGCGTGCCCACTCGCAAAATAGTTTTCCGACACTTGTTACCGAACATGGCATCGGTTTTGATCATTGCCGCCACGCTCAATGTTGGTGGTGCGATCCTGGCCGAAACTGGTCTTTCATATCTTGGGTTCGGCGTCGCCGCGCCCGATGTTTCGCTGGGCACGTTAATTGCCGAGGGTACAGGCGCGGCGCTGACGTATCCGTGGCTGTTTTTGTTCGCTGGTTCGATCTTGGTGCTCACGGTTTTGGCGGTGAGTTTCATCGGAGACGGATTGCGTGATGCTTTTGACCCGGGATCATTGCGAGTGAAGAAAACCGTCAAGTCATGAGCAGATCATTGATCGAGATACGTGACTTGTCGGTCACATTTCCGAGCGAGGCCGGCATTGTTCAGGCGGTGCGCAATGTCTCGTTAGACATTCGCGCGGGCGAGGTGCTTGGCATCGTCGGCGAGTCAGGTTCAGGCAAAACAGTCACCTCGCTTTCGGTGATCGGGTTGCTTCCCGACAGCGCCACGGTCGCGGGCTCTGTTGCCTACAACGGGGTAAACCTGCTGTCGCTATCCGACGAGCAGATGTCGAAATATCGGGGCAACGACATCGCGATGATCTTCCAAGACCCGCTCTCGGCGCTAAATCCCGTGCACACCATCGGGCGCCAAATTGCCGAAGCACTCCTGATCCACAAAGAGATTTCAGTCGAGGCGGCGAACAAGCGCGCGATCGAGTTGCTCGAAATAGTCGGTATTCCGCGACCAGCCGAGCGTGCGCAGTCGTATCCTCACGAATTTTCGGGCGGCATGCGTCAGCGCGTGATGATTGCGCTTGCGATCGCCAACGAGCCGAAAGTCTTGCTCGCCGACGAACCGACCACGGCGCTAGATGTCACGGTTCAGGCACAGATTCTTGATGTGTTGAAAACCGCCCGAGACATGACGGGTGCGGCGGTCGTCTTGGTGACCCACGACCTTGGCGTCGTCGCGGGCATCGCCGATCGGGTGGCGATCATGTACGCGGGCAAAGTGGTCGAAGTCGGTTCGGTCGACGAGGTTTACGCTCAGCCGGCGATGCCGTACACCATCGGTTTGCTTAGATCGATACCTCGGTTAGATGCCGCCTCGGGTGAGCGCCTCACCTCGATCTCGGGCGCACCGGTCTCGCCAGTGAATCTGCCCGACGGTTGCGCGTTCGCTCCGCGTTGCCCGGCGGCGAACGAGTCGTGCTCCGCAAAGACCCCAGAACTATTGAGTATCTCTCCGACTCGCATGACCGCGTGCGTTCGACAGAGCGAAATTTTTGATTTGCAGAAGTCCGGAAAGTTGTTTGAGGAGGGGCCACCGCACGTTGCCGTTACGTCGACCAGTGACGCGATTGCCCTTGAGGTTCGCGGGTTGCGCAAAACTTTTCCGTTGCTCAAAGGCTCTTTGCTGCGTCGTCGCGTCGGCTCTGTATTTGCGGTCGACGGTGTCGACTTGCTGCTTCGCCAAGGTCACAGTCTGGCGCTCGTTGGTGAATCTGGTTGCGGCAAGACGACAACACTGCTCGAGATTCTGAACATGGTCGCCCCCGAGGCGGGCACGATCGCCGTGCTCGGTCAAGATGTGGCCGAACTGTCGAAGGCTTCCCGTTTGAAGAGGCGAAAAGATTTGCAAATTGTGTTCCAGGATCCGTTCGCATCGCTCGATCCGCGTCTGCCGATCGGCGATGCGATCGCCGAGCCGCTCGAGAATTTTGGCATGTCACAAAGTGAGCAGGATAAGCGTGTCATCGAACTTCTCGAGCTTGTCGGTCTGAATCCTGAGCAGGCCAGCAAATATCCGAACGAGTTCTCCGGTGGTCAGCGTCAGCGAATCGCCATCGCACGTGCTCTTGCGCTGAACCCGAAAATCCTTGCGCTCGACGAACCTGTGTCTGCGCTCGACGTCAGTGTGCGGGCCGGAGTACTCAACTTGCTCGCCGAATTGCAGGAAAAACTCAAACTCAGTTATCTGTTTGTTTCGCATGATCTTGCGGTCGTTCAGCATGTCGCCGACGACATCGCTGTGATGTACCTGGGTTCGATCGTCGAGTCCGGTCCGGTTCGAGATGTGTTTGCCAACCCGCAGCATCCGTACACCCAGGCGCTCTTGTCCGCCGTGCCGATTCCTGATCCGAAAGTTGAACGAGTTCGCAAACGAATTCTGTTGCAGGGCGAATTGCCCAGCCCTGCCAATCCACCCACGGGTTGTCGGTTCCACACAAGGTGCCAGATTCGATCATCGCTCTCCCCGGAGCTCGCCGCACTTTGTGTCAGTGATCGACCGTCCTTGACCCCGCGCAAGCACGGCACCGTCGCCTGCCACGCCCCGCTCAACTAGTCGCAGTCGAGCGTGCCAACCTAAGGTTGGCAGGTGGCGCAAGAGTGGCAAGAAGTCGACGGGGCGCTATACAAAAAGTTCGTTTTCGCTGATTTCGCCGCAGCATTCGAGTTCATGAAGCGCGTCGCGGCGGTGGCCGAGTCGCAAAATCATCATCCCGATTGGTCGAACTCGTGGAACACCGTCGAGGTTTATC
>Ga0194117_10003177_pt1 | contig 16734 bp, 23 predicted proteins | sample TA2MahsurfametaG_FD_160579 | JGI IMG/M metagenome (GOLD analysis project Ga0194117, IMG submission 160579) | Freshwater microbial communities from Lake Tanganyika, Tanzania - TA2015009 Mahale N1 surface | ecosystem: Environmental > Aquatic > Freshwater > Lake | place: Tanzania: Lake Tanganyika...
CCCCGTTCTGGTTGTGGTCGTGCTGGTCGTGGTCGTGCTGGTTGTGGTCGTGCTGGTTGTGGTCGTGCTGGTTCTCGTCGTGCTTGTTGGCGTTCTGGTTCTTGTCGATGTCGTTGTGCTTGTTGGCGTGGTGGTTGTTCTTGGCGAGATGACATTTTTTTATTATAATAAAAAAAAAAATAACAAAAACTCGATTTATTGCTCTATATCACTTCGTAACATCACCATTGAAACTGACTCTATTCGTTTTATTTTTTCACGCATGAAAAAAATGATTAGGGTGCCCTTTTTTCTGCTTGGGAAAGAGAGAAGTGTCGTGTATAGAATGGACCGTATTGGTTGAAACGCTTTTTCCTTTGATAGATAATAATAAATAACGCATTTTTTTTGCTATATGACAGGTGTTTCAACCAAAAAATGCTACGAATGATTGATTATCATTATTCTTCTTATTGTCATCGATTATATATCGATTTCAAGAGACTGAGTCAACAAATGGAGGATGTTGGATGCGAAATGGATGGGAATGAATTCGAACTACAACGACTTAATTCTTATTATCAAGACCTGTATGCGCATAACCAGAAAATAGAACAGTGGATCGTGGTCCAGGAACGAAATGGTTTATTAGTTCCAAGTATCCGAAAACAACTCCAACAAATTCGTTCTACACCGCCTAAGCCATATTGCGAGTCGATAAGATTCGAACCTCCATCGCTATCGATCCCCTTTTTTATATGGACCAGTAACATCTATTTGAATTATCAGTGTTATCAATATTGTATAGGAGTGTATCGGACGAGTATGTTACAGTACTATTATGACCAAAAGAAAAGGAAACGTTCTCTTCACAAGTTGATTGAATGTGAATTAGCGAGATATCACGAATTACAGAAACGGATTTTTATCTAAAAGAAATCACAAATAATAAATAATAAAAATAAATATTATTTATTAAAAATGATACCACAAGTTTATCAGAAACACAAAGTCGTTCAATCTACTATAAAGCCCATTATTAAAGTCAAAAAAATCCCCATTCCAAGATATTGCTTAACGAATCATCAAATAAAAATGGAATGGATCGAAATCAAAGGATAGTAGATGGAATATAAGAAACCGAATTATCTTCCAAAGCGGATAATAAGGTTAAAATCAACGGTTCGTTTTTAGTAAAAAGATAATGAACGGTTGGACGTCCCGCAATCGTTTTGGTTCGACCTAAACACTCATAATGATATTCGTTCATGCACACCAGAATAATATAAGGCAAGTCATTCTTATAATCTTGTTTTTTGTAGAGGGATTTCATACCTTCATGAAGACGTTTCGTTTCATAGTCAACAATCAGTATATTTGCATTTATATCATGAAATGTATATAGATGATATAACAGAGAGATAGGTAGCCATTGATTTGGATCGTACAATTGAGCTTTGAATTCATGCAAGGCTTTTTGTGTCAAATGATCAAAAATATAATGACTAACATAAGCGAGTTTAGAAATTTTGTCGTGTTTTTCTTCGGGCGTGAGCACGGGCGTTCCGTTTGGAAGCGATTGTTCCAATGACTCGATCGAAAATTGTATCTTTTGATAAAAAATAGTGAACCATATTTCTTTTAATTGTTTTAACGAGACGGATTTCTGTTTGGATTTTAATTTGGAACACTCCAAGTCCCATAAGGGTACGATCTGACGTTCCATCATGGTAGGGTTAATGATTTTGAATAAAATTTGGAGCAGAATCGCTGGGTTTTCTTTCTCCGAAGGACATTTTTCATAGCATTGTTGTTTTTTATTATGAGACTGGCTCAAAAAATATCGAATGGTTTCTGTCATTTTTAAAAATGCTACTTGTCCTCCGTCTATTTCGAACCAAGACTCTAATGTAATCATATCTGAAATCTTTTGACGGATGTTTTCTATCACTTGTTTCTGTTTTGCGTTATTTGAAGTACGAAAGGATTTAAACGCGTGTTGAATTGCATAGAAAAAACTAGAACCACTCGGTTTTAAATCACTTTTCGTTAATTCAATATTTAAGCCTGTCACCGTAAATGTTTCCATTTTTTTTGTTTATTTTCATCCATCTTTTTTTATTCTTTAAATGAGTTTGTTCGTGAATGATGTATGCATTCTTTTTTTTTTTTGTTACTTCACGATACGATAGACGATTGTTTTATTTCGACGAGTGACTTTTAAAATGTCTCCTTTCTGGAAATAGAAATATCGACAAATTGCATCGGATTTTAGGATCGTAGGCATACTGTGTTTAAAGAGTTCTTTAATTTGCGACGATTCCGAGGATGATATTTTTTCATGCACGCAATAATATTTGAATTGAGTAATATCATATTGAAAATCCTTGACAATGAATAATTCAATGGTGAACTTGTATAAATTTTCCAATACTTTCTTAGTGGAGGATGTAATGTAATTTTGATAGATAATAATACCATGTCGATATTGTCTAGTCTCCAAAATTGCAATAAATTCTTTAATATAATCAATGTTTAATTTATCAATGTTAAAGTACCATACTAAAATGGAAGGGGCGGACTCTTTCACATAGACGGATAATTGAGAAGACGATAGTGTATCATTCTCATTCTCATCGACATGGATGCATTGTTTACGATATCCTCGTCTTTCCAGCATTTTATCGGAAAAGAAGCGAGCGTTTTCCCATAATCGTTGATTATGTTCCATTCGTTTGTGCTGGATTATCTATTTTTTAAATACAATTCAATCAACATTGTCGAAAAAAATCATTTTTTTTGTTGGTCGTTAAGGATGCGAAGACAAAATTATATTTGTTCGATGGCGGACATGACATCGCGACGGACGGTGTACCAATCCATTTCCAATAATCCATCCACATCTTTCGAATCGGGATTAAGTGCCCAATAAAAATGATGTTGTATATTCATCATTTTTAAATAGTCAATCAATGATTGAATCCATAAGGCATCTAATTCATCCGACCAACGTCCTCCCCATTCACCAATCCATAGTTGGTTTGATGGAATAAATCCGAACAAACGATCCCAATAAGAATACAGATCCTCTTTTTGATAAGAGGGTATATAATTAATGGACGGACCATATAGATGTGGAGAGTAACGAAGATAAGGACCAAACGTCGAATTGGTCGGTATGCGTAACGGGTTTTCCGCCAAGAGAGTCAAGTTTTTACCCCAGTCGATACCATTGATAAGTAGATAAAATGGTTCTTCGTAATAAACCTCATCCATGAATCGGAGAACTCGTTCTATGAACAGACGATAATCCGTACGCAGATTTCCCGAACCCCATGTGGTATTACCATGAGGCTCGTTAAATAAATCGAGTCCCATGAAATTTGGATACTGTCCATATCGTTGAAGAATAAGTTCGTATCCCTTGAATAATATATCTTCTGGATATTCTTCCGTGTACCATAGAGGAGAACTGACACCTGCTCGTAAACGATGCATATCAACGATGATAGAAATATTATAAAAAGAGGCTTTTTGAAACAGATCATGGATGAGAAAAGAACTTGGTTGATACAGATACTGTGGATTAGCGGTCACTAACCAATCGTACTGGATAAGCGGGTCATTTATCATTAATTCCAAGGACACTGGTAAACGTATCGTATTAAATTGATAGAATTGAAGTTGAGATAAATATAAATCCATGGATTGGGCGTGTAATCCTAATAAGCATCGATTATGCGTTTCTAAACCAAACCAATTAATACCACGAATGGGTGTAGAAGAAACGAGTGTGAATAACGACCACCACCGATAGAACAGGATGATTCTTACCAAAAATCTCATACTTTTTAGTGTCTAAAAATGAAACTATTTAAATAAACAAATGGTCAGAATAAATTACTGGAACGAATCTTCGAACCGCCTATTCAAACCAAAATCAAATGCTGTTTTCATTCTTTTCAGAAAGTGAAAAACATAATAGTACGAAGGAAATAAACCATCCTTCTTGTCCTATCTGTCATGAATCGACAGAGACGGATGATTTAATACAGCATTTCCAAACGAAATGCTTGTACCGAATGGTTTCGTGTAAATATTGCGACGATCAAGAAATTATTAGTTCGGAATATTCCGATCATTTGACACAGCATTTAAAAGATAGTAAACAACGCTTAGCCTTATTACAAGAGGTCTATGAAAAAGAAATGGAATGGTTCGATAAAATCGCCGTTACCTTGCAATCTTTGATAGCATAGAAAGAAAAACGATTCTTAGTGTAACGAATATGAATCCGTAATGTTTATTGAGAAATAAGAATTCACATGAAAACAAAATATAATGTTGATTCAACATTATATTTCATGAAATGAGTTCCTTACTCTAATCTAAAGAGTCATATCCCCATTTAGTGTACCAATCATCGCCATATCCTGCACGGAGGAGCATGACCTCGTCTTCCGTTAAACATCGAGGATGCAACCCCGATTTCAAGCTTTCGACAACATAGGCCAGAGATTCTTCTAATGAAATGGTCGAGGAATCATACGGCTGTCCAGTGTTCACATTGAAGGAATTATAAAATTTCTCACCAAATTTTTGATATTTCTCTTTCTCCTTTTCATCTAATTGATCTAAAAAGGCATGTTTCATCTTATCATACATGGCTTCAGCATTCTGTGGTTGCGGTGTAACAGACATGTTTTATCGTTTTTATTTCCATTTATCGCATTTATTTAAATAAGTAAAATATGTTAGCGGAGAAGGATATCTATCTTTTCAATTACACTACTTTTTTTTGTCGTAAAATATAGAAAATTAATAGATAAGATTCGATGTGCCGTGTGATACCATTTCAATTAATGGTTGATAATTATTAACTCGGGAATGTTCTTGTTCGTATAATTCGACATATGTGGGTTGATGTTTCCAACAATACGGATACAATAAACTCGTGGTCGGAACTAAACCGTCCCCCGTGGATGATAATATCGTCTGACTATCATAATCGAAAAAAGAAAAGGTAGATAGATTGGTACTATATACCACCACTTGATCTAATGGAACACTTTTACGACGAATGATCGCATGATGTTTTTGGAAGCGTCTATAGTTAGCGAGACTTAGTGAATCCGTTGCAAAAAAATCCTGTAATTGATAAGAATTGTACCAGATACCCTCTTTTCGAAAGATAGGTTCTTTTTCTACTGGTAAACACAAGTAGAGTCCACCGAAATGATGCAAGTGTTTAATTTTAGAGGTCAAATAAGGTATAATATGTTGTGTGGACGGGAACAACACCTCTTTTTGTTGAAACAAACTTTCATACAATGCATAAAACGAATAAGGAACACCTCCGAACGGTACGTTAATATAATACACTTTACGAATCTTTCTGAAATAAAAAGGATGAAGATAATGATTTAAAAAATCATGTAATAATAACCCTCCCATACTATGACATACGAAAACAATATCCTCTTTTTCGGCAATAAACTGATTGAATTGTTTATACAAAGATAAATAATAGTCTGGCATCATAATGTATCGAAAATCATACGGAAACGCATAGACGGAATGCTGTGTTTCTAAATGTTGAATCATTTTAGAATAATACGTATTTTTAGTAAAAAAGTAGGTTACCTTATTGTCAATTCGGACATCCTCCAAATTACCGACATTCTTTACGGGTGGAATAATCGGCTGTTGAGACATCGGATCGAACTTCATATGCAATTGATTGAAATCCATAAACAATCGAGGAGGCCATATTTTTTGTTGTTCGTGATTATACAAAACTGACCCTCCCATGCCCGGTAAAAAAATATAATTGTATCCCATCGCATACATAGCCATCGTGATTGTAAACAACCCTATCCTAACGAGAAAGCGCATTGAGTCCTGTTTCTTTTTTTATTTATTTTAATTAATTAGATACCACTTAATTAAAATATTCGTATCGCTATTATTTTTATGATAATGAAATTTAATTCTGTTTCTTTAAACTAAAAAAAAACAAAACATAGATCAATGGAATGCGATGTTTGTTTTTATACGTTTTCCCAGGAAGATGACTTCTTTGAATTAAGTTGTTGTAAAAACAATCGTGTTTGTCAATCTTGTATCCAATTATTATTAATTCCGCAATGCCCATTTTGCCGGGCATCTCTCTCACTACCCTGCACTGCGGATAGAAAATTAAGTATTAGTTATACAAGTCGTGACACCCTGTATGGAAATGATTCCGACTATTATATTAATCCGTATGATGAATATTATACGGATTCGAGGGCGTTGAGACGTCAAATGAAACGTATCCGTAAACTGAGAGAGCGCGAAGCCCATGATCGACGTAATCGGTACTTGCATTTAATCAACACCACAAACTCTCTTTCGTCCTTCGACACTCCGTCTTCCCATCATAATCATCAACGGAACGAAGTCCAACAGCATATCCGAGAAGAACTTCAACAATATCACCTTCACAATGAAGAGAATAACGATCCAATCTTTCCATTAGACGATGATTAACTATGTGGTCCAATATCATCACTCCACTCCTCTGTCGTTCGTTGCTTAATCCATCTTTTTCATGATTATGGTACACATATTTCCATATTTAATTCTCGATTTTTCCCCGATTCGTTTCCATTTTCCGGTGTCAAACAAGGCATCGTGCATCTCCGAGAGTAGGCTGTCCGTAAATTCTAGTGTCGTAGAATCTTTTTTTTTTTTAATACAATGGCGTGGTCATCGTCATCGTGGTAAAAAAGCTCGAATCCTGTCTGACAGAGAAGTGTTACGAAGTTTTATATCTAATGTCTGAATAAATTCCTTAGGAATCGGATAGTTCGATAAAGTACGATGTAATACAACACCCTGATTATCCATTGTTTCCCTCCACAAAAATAAATTATAAAACGCATCAATACATCGTATGTTAGGATGATTTTGAAGTGCGCATGTGATAAAAGTATTAATTACTTCATTTTGTGTTCGTCGGCATCCCAATTCGATGAGTATCAACAGCAGGGACGGAAAATATGACTCATTTTGATACTCATCGATTACATACCAGACGGATTTCTTGACAGTGCATCATGAGCATTTTCGACTGTAATTTCATGTAAATGGTCTATATCTAATTCAAGTGGAAGTACACCATCCGAACTCATTTAATTATATTATTATTATGAAACAATAATTTGAATTTTAAGTTTTTATATAAATTTCTGTAGTAAAAAAAAAATGATATTTATTTGAAAGTGAATTAAAAATGATATCTTTATTCTGATTACAAATTGATTGTCTTTCAAATAAAATGATGCTGAGGTTATTAAATATGATCAAGAATCGAATCGATTTTTCATGCGTAAATACAACTCCATTAGGTCGATGGAATCAAGTAGGTAAATCTTGCGACGATATCTTATCTTATCGTATCCGTAAAAAAATGCGAACGATACTTAAAAAAAGACAACTTCATCGTCATCGTTCGTTCACTTAATTTCACGATGGTTCATGATATTGAGAACTTTTTTCATAAATGATGATGATATAAATAAAAAATGATATTTTTTATTTATAAGTTTTATTCTGATAGAATAAAAACCGAAATCGTATTCGTCCATCCGGTATCTGTGTGTGAACAATTGAAAAAAGATGGAAAACCTACTTGCCGAACAATTATCTCTCAGAAGACTTGGATTTAGTGAACACGAAATTAAAGAAAATCGTTTGAAGCAACCGCATTCTATAATCTACGGCCATTTTCATCACGCCGCTTATTTATTCGAACAGAAGGGAAATTCGATTCATATACTGAGTCGAGGAATGAATTATTTACAAGATGAACGACGACGTTCGATTCATGCAGAAACGGATGCCATCGAACATTTGAAACCGAGGTGGCACAAGAAAAAACGTAAAAAAATTAATTTAATGGTCATTCGAACGAGTAAGAACGGAAAATTAGGGTCTTCACAGCCATGTTATCATTGTATGCTCCAGTTGATGGAGCAAATACCCGAGATGGGTTACAAATTAAATTATGTGTGTTACAGTAATCAAGACGAATCGCTAACACGGATCAAGTTTAATAAGTTAGTCCAAGTTTCTAATTATCACATTTCTGGATATTATCGAAAAAAACATCACATCCTCGATGAACTTAGATCTTAGATCATTAGAATACATGACTTTTCTAATAAAAAAAAAAATGTATTCTTCTCATCATTATTATTATTTAAATTAAAAAGAATAATTTAAATAATAAATGCGTTTTTTATGGAGTGGTATACTATGTTTCGTAGTGACGAAACGATTCACGGAGGGATTTTCTTTTTGGTATCCAATACTTGCGACCGATAAGGTGGGTAGCGATCCACAGAGTCTCCAATCCGTTCAGTTCATGGGACAGCCGTTTGTGTTTTATCAACAAGGAGAACGATCGATTCTTCACTGTGATAAATGTCCTCACCAAGGAGCCTCTTTATCCAAAGGACATCTCAGCCGTCACGGAACATTACATTGTCCTTATCATGGTTTTGAATTTCAAGAAGGCGTATTTCTTGGAATTCCACATGAAAAAAAAAGAGATGGTCGTGCAAAAGAGAAACGAATTCAATTACCTCTATTGAATACGACCCGTCGTTCGGATTTTGTCTATGCACAGCATCCGCCGTCCCAAGAGATAGCGATGGATGTTTATTTTCCGCCCGAAGAATATAATCACGACTTTGTCTCGGTCGAAGGAAGCGTCATCATTTCCAAAAATTATCAGACGATTTGCGAAAATTTGTTGGATATGCTCCATATATCCTACGTCCATTCTTTTGGGAATCGTCATTTTCCCTTACCAAGAGATATCAAAACACAACGTTTAAGCCCGTATAGTTCTCGTACCACCTTTCATTATACACCTCCTAAACAAACCATTTCACAGTTATTGGGGAATGTGAACGAGGTAGTGGTCGAAAATGAATATCATTTACCTACCAATACCATCACGCGAGTCAAGGCGGGGAACGTGATCAAGACGGTTTTTACGCGTTCTGTGCCATTATCGAAACACCAGACTCTATTGTATTGGAAAGTGTATCGTAATTTCTGGATCGATCCGTTTTGTAAATCGTTTACGTGGTTAGGAAGTTTTTTATTACGATGGTTGATGAAAAAAACGATCCAGGAGGACATTGATATTTTAAATCATGTGTACGAGGATGCTCGAAATGGTTCATTGATTGTGAAATACGATGTGACGATTCAAAATTTCCGTCGAGATATAGAAGCGTATTTAACTCCCTTTTAATTTTCATACATTAGAATTATCTATGAAAATGATACGAGAATTGTTTATTTCAATTTCTTCCAGTCGACCATCAACGTGCATAAACCAGAACCGATATTGGAACGTTTTCCACACATGATATTGGCAGAGACGGATTGAATGGGTTCTTTTTCGGCGTAAAATCCTGCATTGCAAAACTGATCTAGCGATTCCTCGAACGAAGAACGACTTAACACGCTCATTTGTTCTTTTTTCATCCCATATCTCGAAATGGACACGATGGTGCCTTGATACGTCATTAAATCCACTAATAATAATACATGAGAAGGGTTAATGAAGGTTCCGTCCGATGATACGATTTTGGTAAATTCCTCCATTAAAAATTCTCGTGTGGCTTCGATTCCCATGATATTATAAATTTCCCACATATTATTTCTCGACACCGTTTCAATATCGATATAGGGTAGACTCAGAATATCACATAAATTAGCACCTTCGGTTTCCACGAACCAACGTTCTTCTTCTTTTTTCAAATAATACTGCTTGATGTTCCGAATTCCGCAAATATCGATTTCGAGAATCCGAGGCAGAACCACTTCTTCGAGATAGATTTCGATCGGATTCTTGTGTTTGATGAATTCGGGTAGATTTTCATCGGGGGTTAATTTGACATCACTCGTATCAATGAACAAATCAATTTGACCGACGTGGAGGGGAGAGATGACGCAACAGACATCGCTATAAATGTTTTCAATCCGATCTTTGATCGTCGATATTAATATCTTATGTTTATAAATCTTTTCAACGTCTAAATAAAATGTAATCCCCGAAGAGTAATAACGAAATTGGTTATTGTAAATGGTTTCATAGGCCGTGTACCAATATTCTTCTGCTTTTTCTGCGATAAAAATAGATTGTTTCACAATAAGGTCATTCATGCTATGATAAATAAGCGAATCACGTATCACCAAGCGGCATTCCAAGGGTGTCTGTAATGATTGACGGATAAAAAAGGAATTAGACGAGACTTTGGGATCTTTGGTCGCATTTAACAATTCTAAAAATCGTGGGACTCCAGTCACAACGGTTGCGACGGTCAATCCAGATTGATGAAAAGAGTTGAGAGTCAATTGAGTCTGACGTTCTCCGATACTTTGTGCACTGATGACACCTACACTTTCTCCTGCTTGTATAATGGATTTATGAACATGTTTTTCCAGTTCTTTTTTGATAATGGATATATCCGTAAAGTCAATACACACGGTTTCTTTTTGTAATTGTTTTCGGATCGAATGCATCATGGTTTGTATATAAGATTGTTTCATTTCAGTTGGCAGAAAGCGCGGAAACAAAGATTCAATATCTTTACAGATAAAAGCGATTTCTTTTTCGGTTAACAAGCGTTTTCCATCCATTTTAATTATTTTTTCATTATTGAAAAAATAATAATCATTTTTTTATTATCATCTCCATAGACAAACAAGCAAAAACCAAAAAAAATATTATTCCTCATCGTCCTTCCATGACAATAGTGTCTGAAATGTCTCCAACGCGCTGATTAAATTTCCTTCATTGGGATATTGATGGATATAATTCTGTGTGTGTAATAAACTAATAATAATATGTGGATAAGAAGATGCTGTGTAAACCGATATTTCCATATTTCTGGACTTGATTTGAAGAGGGATGAAATACATATCATCTCGTTTAATTTCATAGTGATGCTGGGGTGCCGATTGTTCAAAGAGCTCATCGGATAATACTCTGGCCATGAATGTTTTCCAGCGTAAGTCCGACAGACGCATTTCGTTTCCGATAGGCTCTTCTTGTCCTTTGTAAATAGATGTCATGGCTACTAAGTATCGCTTTTCGTTTAATAAACAGGGTAATTTACACATGTACATGGACATTTGATTCATTTCCTTAATTTTCTTCATGATCGGATTATCATAGTAAGATGAAATTAGTTGATATATATAATCTCGATTTACTTGTGTAAAAAAAGTCATTCTGTTTATTTAACGAACACAATATTGTTTAAATAATTTTGAACTACACTGTAAAAAAAATATAAATAAATTAAACACGCTTGATTTGTTTGAACGAATCCAAGTACTCGTGAAATTGTCGAATGGTAAATAAATAAAGATACATAGTGGTTTCAACCACATCAAACCATACATCCACTCCGTATTCAAAAAAGGATACGATAGAAAAGACCATTGTTTAGATTCTGTTTTGAAAGAATAATCATGTAAAAAACAAAAAAAAATCATTTTTTATTTTTTTACGATCTTTTTATACGGTTTGGACTATATAAAAATAGGCGTTTGAAATGTAAAAAGGTGTAAACGACTAAACAGAAAAAAATGGTTAACAGTACTTGACTTGGAAAGGATAAGACAGTATGACTAAGATGAGTAGTATAACAATTTCCACATACCAGACGGCATTTTTGATGAATAATCCTAATATCAAGGCGAGAAATGCAATGATAAAATAAAAGTAAGGTATGCATTGGATTTTAGGATATCTCCAATAATCTCTCCACTTGAATTTCCGATTGAATAAGAACCAAAACGTGTCTTCTAATAACAGAAGCATCAAGAAAAAGGTGAGTAAATAGCATTCTCTCGTCCAATTCCATCGTATGAAGATGAATGGAATATGTATAAACACGATCAAAAAAGCCCATAAATAAGCATGATAGCCTGTCATGACGAAATTCCCTATTTTCCATTTCCATGTGGGTAATTTAGATGCCCATCCGTGCACACCTTCAATTTGTATCTCCAATAATGCTAATAGAATGGATAGTAAAAATAAAAATACATTTAACACAATCAAATTCATTTATTATATACATAATATATTTATAATAAATGCATTATTTATTATAAATCTATTTTTTTTTGTTGAATTGTACTATATTTTTGATTAAAAAATCTACTTTTTCTTAGAAGCTCGTGTCTTCTTCTCGGTTACTACTGGGGGAGGGGATGTCATCACAACTTCTTGCTTAGGGACGACGGTCGGTATCTCATCTTCTTCGTCTTCTTCCACAGTTTCACTTACTTCTTCTTCTTGTATCTCTTCTTGTATATAAGAAGATTGTCCTATCTGTCCTTCTTCTTCATCCAAATATTCGATGTCTCCATCGACCTCTTCTTCTTCCCCGAGGCATGAAAACATGTTCACTTCTACAGGTTTTCCATAACTGAGTTTTGCCTTTGTTTCGACTTCTTCCCGAGCAGTAGGACGGAGCAAGGCTTTGATAGAATTATCAATGGGTTTCACTACGACTTCATACAACTTGACTTGAAGAGAAATCTTGTTTCCAATAAAGATACTTTCGAATTTGATAGCCGCCGTTACGTGGGATGGTTTGTTCATCACTTTAAAAGGATCGATAATCTTGTTCGAATCTTCATCGACAAAAATGGTACTAATCTTATTATTTTTCTTGTTCAGTAAGACTTTACTATATAACATAGGACCTCTGTTTTCCACGATTTTACCCTTTTCCATTTTCCAAAAGAGCGGATTCAGCTTTTTCAAATCACTGAAATCCAAATCATACTTCTCAATTTCTTCACGATGCTCCACCAAGTATTTCTTACAGAAATCAGTAATCATATCGAACATATCCGTAAAACTCTTTTCCTCTTTGGTTGGACCATTTCGATTCCATAGACATAGAGGAAGAATATATCCATTGAGTTTATTCGTTCCCATATCCACTGATTCTTGGAGACCAAAAGAATGCAATTTAGGAGGAGTGGAAAAAATTAAATCGCCAATGCTACCATCGCTGTTTCGTACAGCTAAACGAATTCGTTTAAAACCGATTTTCTGTCCTGGAATATTCCCAATCTCGGGCTTTGAAAAAACGATATTTTCACAGTTGAAATTGGATACAGTTGAAAGTTGATTGTTTTGAGACATTTCGCTTGGAAGGAATTAGATTAGAAGTCTTAATGTGTTTTATTTAATCCAATCCTAAATCTTTAAGCTAATCATTTTTTTATTTTTTTTTTACGACGACGAATAAATGATACGTTAGAGAACTGGAGAAGAACGATATAAGCTCCATTCTTTTGTCTGATGAGAACGAACGTAAACCAATCGATCATCGACAAAATTGGAATGTTTTTTCACAAATTCAAAATGGATAGGGATACAACGGAAGGCGGACCAATAAGAGGGTCTTTTGTAATAGTTCAGATTAAACGTTGTATATTTATGAAGTAAGGATTCCCGTGAATGAACTTTTGTAGTTTTATTAAATACCGTCAAACTTTTTTGTTCTTCCCGTGATAACATGGAATAGTAATAATCCTGTTCTTTATCACTCGTTTCTTCTAATAATCCAGTCATTTCTATATAGATATCCAACAACGGCCAATCAAATACTGAGGATACCATTGGGGAAAAAGACGACTGGAGTTTCTTTTCACGGTAAAAATTACCACCAAAATATACAGAATCATCCTTCACATCCAATAACCTCGTCTTTCTGGAAATGGGAAATGAATTTTCCGTTTTTAACATATTTAAAATGAAATGAGAATAGTCTTTCACCCCTTTCAAATGAGCGTAATTCATAAATTTTTTAAAAACGTCCATTGGATTACCTGTAAAATGACTTTCCATGAGTACGTTCCCAATCCGTTCCGTATTCGTTCTCAAAATTCGTTGTATACGAATTCTATCTTTATCGTGATAAGATACGATAGACATCTTTTATTTTTATTATTTACTATATAAATGATATTTTTTTTTTATGATTTAAGAATTAAATGAATTCTTAGCAAATGCAGAAACCTAAAATTACTATCATCAAAGTTCCTAAATCGGAGGAGATTTCCAACGCAGTAAAGTCAAAAAAGGATTTTCCTAGGATGCCTCGAATGTATTTGGAATTAATTGAAAATAAAGATAAAATTAAATCGAACATGGTGAATAAAGAATATGATCCAGACGAGGCTTCGACTGTCATGACGATGGATCAACAATATCAAAAAGAAATATTGGAAAATAGCATTGTCCCAGATACGGTAGAGGCGAGTGTATTAAGTGTAGCAAATACAGATAAACACGACATGAGCTCTTCTTACGCAATTGAACAACAGCGCATCCCTCCTTCATCGGATGTTATCTCCGTTCATCCTCCCGACGAAGAGGATATAATAGAAGAAGAGGAGGAAGACGATTCTTCTTCTACTTCCGAGGAGAATGATAACCCAAAAGAAGAGAAAGAAATCGATGAGGAGAAACATAGTCGACTCAGTAGTGTACCCGAATCTTCTCGATGGAACGATGAGGAGGATGATCGAGAATATGAGGATAATGATTTTGGAAATCGTTCTATACGTAATGACCTTTCAAACATATTCAAAGAAGATGATAGTATATTACCAGACGCAAAAGAAGACGATTATGCTCCTACTAAAAGCGAACCAATGCTTCAAATATCTAGTTATTCTTCTTCGAGTTTTTCTAATAATCAAAACATACAAGACTCGGTAATCAACAAACATAATAACATGAAATCAAGTATTATCGGGGAGGATGTGCGTTCTCAGGTTGTGGTCGAACAACCGCAATATAGACCAGTTATACAACCGTCGCCTCCTCCTCCGAATAAAACATCCAAAGAAGAATTGAAAGACATATTAAAGAGACCGCCTAAACTATCGGATCTTGAGAAAAAGGGTTTTGTAAAGACACATAAGGTTATTCCTCAATTAGAAACGAACGATTCCATTGAAGAAGAAGATGAATTGAAACGAGAATTACTTTATAAATTTGATTTACTGAAACGCTCTTATAAGAATGTAGAAATTCCAAGTTTCACGATTCACTCGGATTATAAAAGTATGAATAAAACGTATGAAAACACCTTGCGTCGAGTATCTCTGGATACCAATGTCGATAATTATAAAAACTATATGATTGCAGGATTCATGTTAATTGAATATATTTTAAGTGCATGGTTCAAATTTGACATGAATGGATTTACACAGCAACAAATTATTAATATGAATCAGTATGAACGATTATTGATTGAATTAGGTGAAAAATCGTATGTTCCTCTGGATAAACAATGGCCTGTTGAATTACGTTTGTTAGGAATGATTCTTCTCAATGCTGTTATTTTTATTGTTGCACGAATTATTATTAAAAAAACAGGAACCAATTTATTCGGTATGATGAATGCTCCGAATATGGGTAGTAGTAATTCCACGACGTCGAATCCATCTCCAGAAAAAAAGAGAAAAATGAAAGGTCCATCGATTGATCTTGATTCCATATTAGACTAAATTTTTTAATTAATCCATTTAAGTATATGCTTTTTGTTATAAAAATATAAAAATGTATGATACTCAATTAAACGATTTTAGGACTTATAGTCCATCGCAAATTATTTATCGAATGGATTCGACGACGTCGAATGATTTTCGAAAAATAAAAATTTCGTATAAGAATGATGATGGAACCATTGGTGATTTTATATTCTCTGCTCCTGAGAATTTATTCAGTTATGGAATTCAAGAATTACGAAATTCAGAAAAGCAATTGTTAGGTTATATCATGCCGATTGTTTTGCATAAAAAAAACAATCCAACTCCTGATGAATTATTGTTTATCTCTAAACTCCAAGAAATCATCGAGCATGCAAAACAAGAAGTCTCTAAACACGTGGACGAAATTGATTTAAAACGATTTAGTCCCTTGTTTAATCATCCGCACAAGGCGCCTGTTTTGTATGCGAAACTATTATTTAACAAAAAAGACAATAAGGTTCATACCTATTTTATCGATGATCCTACACACCAAGAAATCGATCCGTTAACCTTGATTCAACGAAAATGTTTCATAACCTGTGCATTGAAAGTCGAAAGTATCTTTATTGGTAATAAGATCACAATTCAAATCAAGATTTACGAAGGAATCGTTCGTATCATTCAACCTCCACGACGACTCTTATTATCACAAAAACCAACCGAAGTTATCCATGAAGAAGAAGAAGAAGCATGAGTCGTTTTAATTTTAATTGGTTTACAAAGAATATATATTTTCAAAATATATATTTAATGATTTAAAGAGGTTGATTTAGAATGTTATAAAACTATTATATATGAAAAAGCAACAAACTCAACAGTGGAAAGAAAACATGTTCCAATCTATATCCGAGATAGTAACGTTATGTGACCAATTATACGACGAGAATCAACAACTAAAAGAACAGTTGGAGTTGGCTCAAGAACGAGAACGTATGTTACAAGCGGAACAATTATCCGTTGCTCCATCATCTGTACGATGCTGGTGGTGCGGACTTTCTTAAAAAAAAAAAGAGAAGTAATATTCTTATATTATGTCCTGTCCGTGTACAATGGTTACAATTTTCATGGGAGAGGAAGGATTCGGACCGACATGACAATGATATATGCCATGAGTATCAT
>Ga0194117_10003179_pt1 | contig 16728 bp, 11 predicted proteins | sample TA2MahsurfametaG_FD_160579 | JGI IMG/M metagenome (GOLD analysis project Ga0194117, IMG submission 160579) | Freshwater microbial communities from Lake Tanganyika, Tanzania - TA2015009 Mahale N1 surface | ecosystem: Environmental > Aquatic > Freshwater > Lake | place: Tanzania: Lake Tanganyika...
CCCCGAGTTACCACAAAACTAGTACATCCGTACCTAAAAGAAGATGCGTAAAGTTAGTCGTAAACCCTATAAAATATTGGACGCTCCCAATCTTCAAGACGATTTCTACTTAAATCTGCTGGACTGGTCTGATCGCAATCAAATAGCAGTGGCTCTTGATTCCTCTCTCTATCTGTGGTCGGGTTGTTCTTCCTAAATATCCAGGATTTACGAAACAACTCAGCTCAATGACTACATCTGTTCTGTATCTTTCTGTGATGATAATAAAATTGCAGTTGGAAATACACAAGGCCAAGTTAGGATTTTTGATATTGCTAAAAAAAAAAGATTGAATTGTTTTTAAGGACATTATGGAAGAGTTGGAAGTCTTGACTGGTCAAGTGGACTTTTGGCTAGTGGATCTAGAGATGGTAATGTTGGTATCTGGGATCCTAGAGTAGGACAAGTTGATCGTTACAAAGCTCATTCTCAAGAGATCTGTGGCTTAAAATGGAGCCCTGATGGTACGCACGTTGCTTCAGGTGGAAATGACAACAAACTCACAGTTTATTCAATGAAAAGTGGTAATGAAATGGTGAGATTTCATGAACACAAAGCTGCAGTTAAAGCTATAGGTTGGTGCCCAAGTAATCCCGGTACTTTAGCTTCAGGAGGTGGAACTGCAGATAGACACATCCGATTCTTTTCGATGCAAAGTCTAACTCAAAATTTTTGCATTGATACAGGTACCATTAAAATAATGTAGGATCTCAAATCTGTAACTTAGTCTTTTCTAAAATCTCAAATGAAATGGTCACCACTCATGGATATAGTTTGAATCAAATAAATCTGTGGAATACGAGTGGTAACTGGGAAGATAAATCCATTAGTAAAGTTGCTACTCTGACTGGCCATACATATAGAGTACTTTACCTAGCTGCTAGTCCCTCTGGTGAAGGAATAATAACTGGAGCAGGTGATTAGACTTTAAGATTTTGGAACATTTTTGATTCTTCGCAATACAAAAAGAATGAGACACTCGGTTTTCAAATGGACCTTAGATGACACTAATATTTATGATATTGTATAAACTAAACGATAATTGATTACAATCAAGAAGACAAAGTAGAGGTTAGGCTATTGATTCTCCTCACTTTTTCAATCACATCAGAAGTATTAACATTGCCTTCCCCTATGAAAGGAAACCATTTTTTACGGATATCGAAATTACCGAAAGAGGCATCAGCAAAAAGTACAATTTTGATTTCTTCTGAGTTGTTAATGCAGTTAGAAAGACAACGTGCAATTATTCTCATCGCTATTTCGAATTTGAAAAACTATCTGAGTTTGAGTTGTTTTATTTTGTGATCGACTTCAATAGTAAGTGGATTGTATGGCACACCAACGAGGAGAATGGATCTGCTGTAATGATTGAAAAATGTTCTGTTTTTACCGAACTCCGATTGAGCTGAAATGAAGAATACTGCACCTCTACCACTATCACATAACTTTCTGTATAGAGACAAGTTTTTTTTATTGATTTTCTCATCTTCTACCTCTTCGAAAATTCTTTTCTTTTGATAGATGCGCTCATAGATGCTCTCCATTGATTCCCATTACGCTCTACATTCTCTCAAAATTTAGCGAGTCGGGAAGTAGACTACAATACCATCAGGAACTGCCTCACAGAGATCATAGATTAGTACTCCATATGAACGTATGATTTGTGAATAGTTTTACTTATCAAACTTCTTATCTTCTCCATCATTCAGTTCTAGAGACCAATGAGGCTTTTCACTATGAATGTGTAGATCTTAGTCGTTGGGAGTAGAATTTATGATTAGACCAATTGTAGCTGTCTTGATATCCTTTGCTACTACAGTTGGACATCTGTAATCGATACTTACATTCAGTCTTCTGCTTGGTTTGAAGATTTATTAGTAGTAATCAAAGCAATAGGCATGATTTTGATAGCAACTGAGTGATTTGACTCCATCAATTAAGAGCTAAAACATAAGTTTTTGGTCGAATGTTGTGAGTTTATACTGTTGTTCTTTGACTCTTCTGCAGTAACTGAGCCTTGAAAGATGCATCTGTACTTAAAACTAATGTTTGAACTTAAATACCCAAAACTCTAGATAAAGAGATATTTACTGTTTGATAATGGGTCTTCTTGATTGCCCTTACCAAAAATTTATTGCCAAATCACAACCTTTTCAAAAAATTTTAGAACTTGATCAACATAGAAGATGTCGAGTTGCAATTCCGATACTTTTGGAGGATACTTCACAATAAAACTCTTTAGTATCCTTCTATACTTTCTAAAAGCTGTAGCAGGTATATTGATCTTTTTACAAACTTGTGAAATGTATTGCTAGGTGGTGATTTGGAAATCTGAATTTTAATTGGGCTATTTTTCCTTGGAAGTTTGGACAAGATAGCTAACTATGTGGGTGATTGCTTCGAGATGTACTAAAAAGTAACACTCAATAAATCTGGGCAAACTGCGGTCTACTCGTACATAGTGATTTTTGTTTTACATTTAGATTTTCTTTGCTTTGACCAGCTATAGGAATTTGGAGTCATAATTTTAGACACGCCAAACAAACTTCTTTTTGGGTTAAGGCTGCCCATCTACTTCTTTGTTATTTTCAATTTGATTTTCTAAATCTAAGTTACAATTGATTTACATTTCTTTTAAGGCTAGCCTTCTTTTGCCTATTACTTTTTGAGACTCTTTGTCTTCTATTTTTGTTTGTTGATATACCTAAAGTTGTAAAATTTACCCAATTTCATCAACTCCATCCAAGCTCTATTGATTATCACTTCAGAAAGCCAAACACTCAGTGAATCTTCAAGAATGCCTTAGAGATCGTTAGTTTAGGCAAATAGGTAGTCTATATTTTTGCAATGCTTCAAAAGAGTTGTGTTTTGAGGCTAATTCAAATCAACACAGGGGTCAGGATTGTTCTACCAGTATATTAGTTCCTTTATTTATAGTTTTAGAGCCATATACTTGCTAATGGGTAGAACAAACAGTCGTCTGAATTTATTGGAGGTTTTTTCCTTTTCTAGCTTGTTTTAAAAATCTTTCGATTAGTCATAAATTTTAATGTCTCTTATATGATGCTTCTCTTCAACAATCGACAACTCTTTGTCTAAAAAAATCATGATTTTGTCTATAGCTTTAAGAAGCCACTGCTTTCGCTATTCGTTTTTGCAAAGATAAAAGACCTAAATGTATACATGCTAACTGTTTTGGTTGTCTATTCATTTTTAGACTTAGCTTCGGACATGCAGGTGAGCAGATAACAGAGAATGATGATGGTTTGCCTATCTGACATTTTAAGTTCTCCTAGTAAGTGTTTGCGCCTTTGTTGGTGATCTTGGTGTGCGAGTTTGTCATTATGAAGGCGGTAGTCGTGTATTCGCTGTATTGCCTGTTTTTCTGTAAGAAAGATTTTGGTGAAGGGGATGGGGAATCTAAACTGATTGTCCAACTCTACAAACATGCTTAGCTAGACAATTATTAATTATAAATCAAGTTCAATAATTGACTATTCTCATTTCTTTATATAACCATATAACCATCCTTGAAATATACCAAAAATAGTCCAAAATTGCAAATTTCAGTATGATACCTTAAATATTGTCCCCATATGTATCTCTTATCTTGATCTTTATTTCGAACCAAAGTCTTGTCAGTTTGATTTATATTCTATAAATTTATAGCTTGAATGGACTTACTTTATCTAAAACACAAAAGGAAACAGCTTTTAGAACAGGAGTTATCACTTCCAGTTATTCATGAGAAAATGTTACCTCCCGCACCTCAAACTTCTGCAAGGCCACGCAAACAAAAACGCTAGGTGATGTATGCTTCTTAAACTGGACTCTCTCCGGAAGAATAATATCTCCAGGATCAAATAAGACTTCTTTTTCACAGTAAGCCCAAGCAACCTTCAATATCCAGGGCGAGTTTGAAGTCCACAATAGATGATTCAAGCTCAAAGAAGCATATAAAAAATGTGTCCCTTCCTCATATTTCTCTGAGCCCTGTTAAAATAAAGCCAAATAATTAGCCTTAGCTTGTGAGAGAACTGTCGCATCGACCTCGAGCAAGTCTAGATTCGATTTTACAGAACAAAAGCGAGTTCATTAATTAGTACTTTACGTAACTGAAACAAAAACAGAACAAGAATAATATTTCGTGATATTTTTTAATGTAATCTTATGTCAGATTATAAAACTAGTAAACTATCATTATGATTTGATTTGTGCCAAAAATGGGTGTTTTAGGACAGCTTAAGCAGTTAAGCGTTACTCAGGCTGCTTTATCAGCAACTTCTTTATGAAGTCCCTTGCATTTTTAGATATATTTGATGGGAAGTCAATATTTGTGGAGCTTACGTTCATTATCTTTTTCATTGTTTACTTTCTACTTATGTGATAAAAGGGAGCTTTTCCAACAAGCAGCTCATAAGCTAACACTCCTAGACACCACATATCTACACTCATGTCATATTCGCTTCCCTATAAAATCTAAGGAGCAGCATAGTCAAAAGTGCCACAATAAGTTCTTCTTCGTTAGTTGCAGATAGTTGCCCACCCAAAATCACATAACTTACTGGTCCCATTGGTAAGAACTATATTTTCTGGTTTGATGTCCCTATGTGCAATGCCTTGATTATGTAGGCATTTTACAGCTTCAGCGACTTGTTTAATTTTGATTGCAGTCTCTGTTTCTTAGAGTTTTTAATGTTTTTTGAGATAATTAAAAAGTGTGCCTTCTTCCATAAATTCAAGCAAAAGATACAGATTCTCACTGTCATCAAAAACGGTATAAATTTTAGCTATGTTTTTGTGGTTACAAAAACTTTGTATTTTGATTTACAGAGCTAACTGTTAAATCATTAAATGAGATTTGATAGTTGCTTTACTGATTCTTTTCATCGCAAAAATGAACCCACTCTTTTTGTGAATTACTTCTGAAACTGTGCCGAACTTGCCTTCACCTAAATTTTTAACTATTATAAAATCAGATAGTTTAGGCGATCTGTTTACTTACTTTTTAGAAATTAGCTCTTGTATCGAAACAATTTTAGATTTTTTACCATCTCTGCTTTCAAATTTTGCTTGTGAAGCCTCGAGATCATATGAAATAATACTTTTTTTCTTCATAAAACATTATTATTTGTCAGTAAATGTTGATTATTTAATGTTTCGGGGAGTTGAGTACTTCTAATAGAAAGTGGTTGTCGGGCAGGTGCTTCTCAATGAATTTTTCAAATCATAACTTTTTTTTATTTTCCCAGTAAGGTAAGCTGAATGTTTTTTTCTAACATCTTTTTCTTATGGGTTTTTTGATAACTGAAGGGTACCTGAAAACTTACTATTCATATACTTCTCCAGAACAGAGTTTTCTTTAAAGGTATCATTCGCAACGTTTTTAGAGCTTAGGTAAGAAGGGTTTATATCTTTATTTCTAAAAGAGTATAATTTTTTAGTGTTCTTAGTCTAATTTTGTGGTCTTTTGGTTCTGGTTGGGAGTTGCGTCTCTGCAATTTTCTTGATTTCGTTGAGTAATTTTTATTTATCATTCATTTTTTTAATTATTTTATTCAATAAAGGCTACTTACTTTATAAATTGTTTTTCGTGATTTAAGCTACTTCCTCCTCAGCTGTTCTCGAATTATTTCTTATTCTCTTTGCACTCCCTCCTAAGAAATTTGAACAGATTGCTTTAAAAGGTGATCTCTCTGCTTATTGCCTTCCTAACAAAAATTACTTCACGTTATATATACTTGATGCCTCAATAAAACTGCTTTTCTTACGAGAAAAGCTTTCATTACCTTCGGTTCTGAGGTACTTTTTTTTTTGAATTTGAGGCGAACAAAATGATTCTTTAATTTTGAAGCTAGTCATTGAGCCGCTTTAGTAAAAGCTTGATGAAGGTTGAAGGAGTCTGTTGGGGGAAGGAGAGGCAGGTCTATAAACAGCGGAGTTGGAGAGAAGAGTGGTTGAGTCTAAATCTCGGTAGGTTTTGTTTCTGGAATGCATGTTTAAGTCTTTATTCTTAAAATATATATCAGTTTAAAACATTTAATAAGTAAGTGAAACCTCTTAATTAGCTATCCGGATGCTATATAGTGACATCAATTAAGGAAGAGTGGTTGATATTATAGTTTAAATGAATTAAAAATTTACAAAAGAGGAACGATAGAAATTTCTGAGAGGTCTAGACACAGTCAATCTCGACTCTGATAGTGAATTCGAGGATAGTTTTTATGAGAAGGAAACGAAACGCATGCAAGAGGAAATTAGTTCACTTAAAAATAAGAAAGATTGGAGTGTACTTGAGGAACTTAAAAAAAATGTCCAAGAAGAACATCAAATTATCAATGAGTATTAGAAAGATAGAGAAGAACTCCATCAAATTACGTCTAATTAGGCCAAAAATGTCATAGATCCCAACATCATCGAAGCCATCAAACAAAAAGTTGCCAGTCAAAATAATAACAGCGTGCTCTCTTTAGCAGATGAACAGTATAATCAGTCAGTAGTCAAGGCAGTCCCTTCTTAACAACTTTCCAACTCCTCTTTTATGAAAGTCAAAACGAACATGGAAAAAAAGATGAAAGCAGAATAGGCTGCAATTCTAAAGAAGATAGAAGTCGCCAATCAACAGAGGGAACATCTAGCGATGTAGCAGGAGGATAAGTTATCAATGAAATTTTAGATGCAGTTACTTTCTTAGTTATTTAAAAACAGATTTATCAGACCCAATCTACCTAAAGTTGTATAGAAAGACGCAAAAATAGTGCTAAAGCAGACTAAAGTAATGGGTTCCTTCGTAAGACTGAGCACGCAGCCAATCAATTAGAACACAGTTCTGCCTAAAAATGCACCTTAAATAGCTTTGAAACAACTCAAACAAATCAAATATAAGGCCATAAAACCATCATCTAGAGTATAGGTCAAAGTGGGTCTTCAGAAAATAACAAATGAATAATAAAAATTTGAAGAGCTATTTATAGCTCAGCAGAAAGCATAGAAACAGAAGACTTAAGTAGACTTAGTATTTTAGAAGTACCTTTCCAATATCAAATAAGTGCTTGAGAGGATAGACAGGATAGCAACATAATATAAACCTCGTTTCCTGAGATATCTCGGCGAACAATAGAAAAATCTGAACTATTAATTTGAATAAGTATCAACTAAGTAGCGTAGTATCGAACAGGTTGCCTCACTGTAAAATTGCCAATCGCTATGCGAACTCAAGCTTTCTTTTGAAAAACTAACGAATGTGAAGGGTATCTAGTACTTTAAAAACTTAGAGGAGGCGCAACTTCAATTCAACATACTCAACTCAGTATAGTCATTGTAGAAGTGTACAAAATTAATTGAGCTAAATCTGTCGAATAATAAACTTAGAAATATCAATGCACTCAATTCATTACCCTGGCTAAGACTCCTAAACGTTTAGAACAATGCGATTTAACTTGTTAAACTATAATGCAGGTCTTTGTAGGTTTTGTTGGCTTCGAGAAACAGAGTTGAGGAAATCGAGTTCAAAGGTGTTAACCAGCTGCGAATACTCAAACTCAACTATAATAGACTTCACTTACTACCTTAGAACGATTTGATGGGTCTTGAGGAATTAGAAGTTTCGCATAACCAAATAAGTGAACTGCAAGGTATCAACAATCTTGTTTTGCTAAAAAAAATTGATCTTTCATTCAATCGGCTCAGTAGCATTAAAGATTTTTTGTATCTCTACCTCAATTAGCTCAATCTCTCCAATAACAGCATAAACAGTCTGAACCAACTATTTCTGCCTTGTCTGCAATCACTTCAGCTGAGTAATAATCGACTAGAAGGGAGGGGCAAAGGAACTGCTTATCTTCCGAATTTGAAAGTGCTCAATCTCGATGATAACTGTCTGGAAGGATTCGGTTGTGTTTGGTGGTTGATCAGATACTCGAAGGAATTATAGATCCTTAGATACGGTAATAATTAGTATTTTTTAAGTCTCAGATAAAAGATTAGGTAGGTCTACTAGTCTTTGATTTATAAAACATTTTCCAATCTTAAGATACTCAACGACGCACCTTACGATAGTGGCATTGCGCAATACTATCGTTAAAATTACTCGATATACTCAAATGGCTCATCGTTTATATCCTCAGAAACTCCACTCAATAGATTACACGGAATAATTAGGCTATTTTTAAGGTAATCTAATTTCGGAAGATCTCTATAGTCAAAAGTAGATTCTTTTATAAAAGAGAAAGATTATATTGACTATCAATGGAAGCATAAAGTCACTGGCTTGAAACAAGTTATCAACATACTTCAAGCCAACTCTAACTAGCTTATCGTATCTAGATCGTTATTTTACTTCTATGATGCCCATCAAAATGCTCGTAGGACACTCTTCTATCTGCTTCGAGGAGTACTGCTTGTCAAAAAATTAAAGTAAAAGAGGAAAAGGAAACATTTTTTCAAATTGAAACCTAGGATAACTAAACTGTTAGAGATTCTTAAAGTAGAATATTTGGCCTCATAAAAATTAAAAGCTTTAAACAAATTCAAGATGCTAACTAAGGGGCTTAACGAAAAACAGGCAGCAATAAAAATCCAGAAAGTTTGGAGAGGATACATCAGAAGAAAAATATACAAAAAATTGAAAGAAAGAAAAATTAAAAAAGACTAAGACTCTGATTTCTAGGATGTAGACACTGACTTCTTCAATAATTAACTTTAAAAGATAGAGTTAGATTTGGATCTAGAAGGATTTGAAGATGTCATTATTCGCCCAGAAGTATTCTAGTTGCTTCAAGCAAAACAAAAGTAAGCCATGAATAAACCCAAGAAGCAAACAAAGGAAGTTAAAAACGATAAAGATGAAAAAGGGCCTTTGATGAACAATTTTTTAGATAGCCGGACAAAATTGAAACAACCTAGCAAGTAATCGCAAGAGAACTAGTCATAGAAATTAATGAAAGAGTGGCATCTAAAAGATCCCAAGGTGCTGAAGGCTCTGCAGTTCAAGCAACAGAAACGTTAGTTGATGCGTAAGAAGTAGATGTAGAAAACAATGAGTGCAGCCTAGCGCTTGTAAAGATTCAGAAAAGGTGGATGATAATTAAATTATTTAGCCATTTTTCATCTATAACATATATAAAAAATCAAAGATAAAGAAAGCTAGATTGAATTTATCAACTCGCAAGAGAAAATTCAGCTGGTTTGTATCTGAAATGGAAGGTTAGGAAATATTGAAAAATTGGTTTTATTAATTTTTTTCTTACTCAGTAATTTATAAATACTTCTTCTATTTCGATTAATGAAGAGAGCAGATTAATGGATAACCTTTTCCAAAAAATCTAATCAAAATTTGTTCTTCTATAAGGATATGGTACTTGACCTCACCAACTTCATGGACTTGCATCCAGGTGGCAAAAAGGCACTCATCAACTACATAAATAAAGATATAACCAACATCATCTTTACTGTATATCCTCATACAAGAGAAAAAACCCTCAAAACACTGAAGAAATACATGATTGGTTATATACCTGAGGGAGATATGAGGCAGCAGAAATCAGAAAGAAAGAGAAGCGTAACTCCCGTCAGGCACAAAAAAAGAGTAAAAATTCATCTAAATTGAAAAATAATAAACTCAACTAATCTAAAGTAAAATAAACTTCCAAGTAAAAAAGTAAAAATATTTGCGATTCATAAAGGAAAGATGAGAAGCAAAGATATAAGTCTAAGGATAAACATAACAAATAGATCAACTCGAATCTTTCAATTTAGGAGTATCAGACTATAATAGACTTCTGCGGTTCCATAAACTCAGATTTCGATGAATAGAAGCCTGTCTTCAAGGTGCCCATCCTTTACACAAAAAATATTTTTTGAGATGAAGTCAAGCATACTTATGATTCATTTATTATAAATAGTCGTTATTATTCATTCAAAATGGGTAGTTCTAACTCTCGTATCTTGAACTTGAAAAACGTCAATTAACACTACCGAAATTGTGAAATACTTGGCGAAAGAAGTACTTTCTCAACTATATAGTTTGCCCAATCTATGGACAGATCGAGTATGTCAGGTATAAAGGAATGGATTTTAATATCGCGACTTCCCAAGACGATCCCAATACCTCTCCACATCCACTTTCTATACACTATTTGGTCGATCCTGGAAACGAAAGGTTCCTTATTTTCCCAGATTTTACACTACTTGAAGATTTAAGTCCTTCCAGTCTAGAATAACTATTGTCTATTATCAGTGGCATTTGTGAAATGTCTTTAAGCTCTGAAGAAGGCTTAGGAATTGGATATAACAGATTATGTTATAATGCCAGATGGGGTATTGCTGGTTAGCTTCCTACTGACTGGGCTTTTAGAACTGTCTGGGAGAATGGACCATGCTAAGGTATATTTTTGTCGCCTCAACAAATGATAGCACTTTCACGTAAAAATACAAACTATGACCCCATAAAAGCAGACATGTTTGCTTTAGGAATGATGCTTGTTTAGATAGTCTTTAAAGAACCAATAGGTTACATCTACAACTTCGAACGTTTCTAAATGAATCTCAATCCTTTGCTTTAAAAATTAGCTTTGATCAAAGAGTAATATGGAGATGAAATCGTCTCTTTGTTTATGGGAATGTTGGAGATAGAAGAAGAAGATAGATTTGATTTCTCTGAGTTGCTACAAGCAGTTGAGCAAGTACAAAATCCTCAGCCTACAAGAGCAACGAGTACAGTTCAAATGCTAAATTCTAATGGAAGCCACAGAAATCTAGAATACTCCAAAGGAAGGTCAAATAACAACGCTAGTCCCTATGCTAGAACACCCAAAAACTCGGACAAAGGCATGTATCGCAATGATGTCTCACCATTTAGAGGCAGATTTGGACCTACAGTAAAGAACGCAGATAAATCCAGAAAAACACCAGAAAGATCCCAACAGAGTCGTTCTCCGATGAGAAGACAGGGTGGAAAGCAGCAAATTCAAAATAATTTCATGAGACAAGACTTCCAATCGATGCAGAGAGTGAGTCCGCTCAGCAGAAGATGATAATTGATAAGATGATATATTGTAATTTGTGTTTGAAAAGGCGGCTAAATAATTTTTATTGATTAAAAACTTGATTATAGATAGTTATGACCGTTCTAAATCGGATTTTAGCACTGACCACCGTAATCCTTGGAGTCTTCCTGCTTTATAAATTTATAATAAACGTGCTCTCTTCATCTGATTGTAAGTACAACATCGGCTGCTACCAAGCCCCTCATTCTCTCAACTATACCCAATAAATCAAAGGACGTATAGAAGCCATTCAAAGTATAAATAATCAATCAAAATCATTAGCTTATCAATACCTTTCGATAGTTAGAAATCAAAGTGATTTTAGTTCCAAAGCTTTGATGGCTAGCAAGTCGTTTGATAGATATGTAAAGCAGTTTAAAGAATAACAAGATTATAGACTACGAGACCGAGAGATTTTATTTGCAGTATCTGAGGCTGAGCACAGTTATTTCACTTGTAAAGATGAGGTGGAGAGTAACGCAATCAAAATTGGGTGTTTGGATACATGGAAGCAATATCAACAATGTTTTGAATCAATTGGAATTGTTCACTAGCGCATTAATGGTCTCCTTAATAAATAAAAGGAAATACAGAACAAAATCAGATCTGAGATTGAATAGCCCAAAAAACCAAGTCCATAAAGTAAACCAGAAATCAATGCCCAGAAGATTTATAACCAGAGCATGCAACAAAATTAAAATGCGCTTAAAGTGCTCAAAGATAGGCTCAGCTTGGCTGAATTTAGGCTTCGAAGTACAAAGGAACAAAAAGAAAAAAGTGAAGACAGGGTAGTTTCCAAATAACATTCCTATAGCGAGTGTTGGCAAAGTACATTTATCACTACTTAGATCGTAGGATACACAAACATTGTGAAGAAATTACTCAGCAGGTTAAAACTCTTAGTACAGGAACTCTGAAACAGTTGAAAGAACAAATATAAGCCAAACAGAAATTACTGCAAGAAATGCAATAGATGATGCTGAGGATGGGAAAAGGATAGACAAGAAAGATGCCTGATCATTGGAGCGAAATGTATCAAGAACATGTTAAGTAACTAAAGCAAATGATGGTTGATTATATCCAAAATGAGCAGATCTAGAGAAAAGCTTGTGGCTGCAGTTAGCAATAAGAAAGATTGCTTGCTCTTGAACTTTAGAAGGAAAAAAGTAATCTTTTGTAACTTACCATCTAAATTTAAAACATAATGGTAGAAATTAAAGAACTAAGATAAATGGTAAACCAGAAATAAATCGAAAAAGAGAAAATTATCGCAGATTACCAAAAAGCTCTCAAAGACTATGAGATAAGAGTACCACCAATCAGCTAGTCTCACTTGATCAAACTCAGGAAGGAACTTGAATAAAACAGATTGCAAATACTATAGACAGAAAATTATTATAAGTAAATAGTGGACAACTGTGATGCTATCAAAAAACAGCTGTCTGGTATCCTGTTTGATCTTAACAAAGTAGAGGAGTGTCTTTCTAAAAAAGATTTCTTATTGTAACTAAGAAGGCAAACAGTAACATACAGGCATCCAGATCGTTCTTTGGTCAAACTGATGCACACAAAAAGAGAGCTAGCTTTGGCTTTGGCAGCTTTTGATTAGTTGTGAGTTGGGAGTTGATGGTGTTTTGATTATTTTAATAGATTTATCCAGAAAATATAAAATTATTGTAACTTCGAAAATGTTTGACGGAACAAGACTAGATTATGTAGTACCAGGATACACAGGGTAAAATTGGAAATACGTAGGCATATCCCCAAACCAGTCTATGATGAGTTTAAACCTTTCGAAAAGCAAGACAATCTCGGAAAGATTCCGGGATACGCAGGTTATGTCCCAGCTATGAAACCTTAAAATCTTTATGGCAATACCTTCGGCAAAACTACTCTTGATGTTAATAACGCAAATTTTGTTAAAGGACAAGACTTTGAAGCAAAAAACAAATTTACAAGTACCCATACTTCCAACTTTATTCCTCCAAGTGAAAGATTACAAAGGACTGCAGCTGACATCGTGGGTGTTCCCAACACGAGAATAGTAGTTAAATAAGTAAATTTTTATATACTAAGCCTGTAATCGAACAACCAGGAAAAGAAGTCGACCAATTTACTCTCAGTAAAAGTAATAACTTCAATCAAACTGTAAAAGGAAAAGATACTAAATGGGCTCAATCAAAAGTGGTATAGAAAAATGGGAAGGAATATGTATAGTTGGGAGAACCTCTGCCAGGCTATACTGGATTTGGAAAACGTGTATTAGCTAACAACATATTTGGAAAAACCTACGCTGAGTGTTTGAAAGAATCAAAAAGAGACGAACAAGCTTTACTTCATGAGAAACAAAAAAATTTCCATCAACAACTTAGTTCGAATGTACCTTTCAAATTTTGATTTGACTCATAGACATCTATATCTATATAAGTTTTTAACAATGGACCATTAACTTTAGTTAAACCAAAGTCATTCTCCGAGAGTACAGGTGTAACTAAACGATGAGCTGGGCAACAACGTGTCTCCTTAGGAAGGTGTCCCTCAATTTCAATTTGAAGGAGGGGACAATCCTTTTAGTTTCTATAATAATGAAAATCAACGGTAGCCTACATCTTCTGATGATTAAGGCTTTGATCATAGTCAACATCACTAAGAAACTTCTTTAGATAAATCTAATCTACCAAAAGAGTCCGAAACTCAAATTTAGTCGTTAATGAAAAATGTGTAAATTGGAGAAAATCTCAGTAAAAAAGAACCTATAAAGCTTTTGCAATCTCCCAAGGCAATTCAAAATGTTAGTAAATTTCAAGAGAATAGTAAAAGTAGTATAGCCTCTCCTTCACTTAGTCAATACAAGTAGGCGTCTTTTAACCTACCAACTTCTAAAAATTAGATTAAACAAGCTGCAAACAAAGTTGATAAGGTCATTTCTTCAGGATAAAAATCTTACAAATAGTAACTTCTCAACTAAATGTAATAACTGAAGAAAAACTTTGGATCCAAGTAAAGCAAGAAAAAAACAAAGATTTTTGAGGAGAAGAAGGAAGAGAAGATCATAATTAATAATACATTTACTTCTGGATCCAAAAAAAATAAAAACAATAACGAGATGTAGTTTTAAGAGATGCGTATGTTAGTCAAAATGGCTTTTGAGAAAAAGAAAGCAAACTACTAAATGCTTAAATAATGGGACAGGAAAAGAGCAGAAAACATGGCTTTGCATGGCAAGATGATAGAGCTACTTCAAAATGAAGTCGACACAAGGATAAAGTCTTCGCTTTAAAATTTCGAATACTATCAAATATTTTTCAGGTAGAAGCTTAAACAATAATAGAAGTATGCTACATCTCCAGTTATCAATACTCGCTATGCACTTCAGAGCAATTCTCTCAGTAAAAACGTCTATATAAACTGCTCAGTTATACTAAACTCTCTTTGTGATGAGAACACGCAAAGGTGTAAGAAGATTAATGACTTCATTCAGTTGATTAGGCAAAATATTCTCAAAGAACTCACAGATGATCACTTAAATAGTAGCCAGAGATAACTTCTTAAAGTTAGAGAGAAAATATCAACCTTAAAATCCGCTTTGAAAAAACAAAATATTTAAACATAATAAAAGGCAAATGAGCTAGCCAATCTTTTTACTGAACAATCCAATAATATCACAAACAAAACCGATAAAGATTTCTATAGAACTCAACTTTCTTTCCTTAGAAAAGCTTTACAGCAAATCTAACTCCAAACAAAACTTGGTTAATACTGTCTCGAGTATTATCATACCGCAATTCAATAGGAGTTAAAGAGAAGTCAAGTGATAAGGGAGGCAATGTTAACTTATTCTAAAGGACTCAAGTAGGCATACAATATTGGGCTTTAGTTGTAGTGTCCATAGATAGAGCAGTTGAGTAAGCATTAATAAATCAAACTCATTGAGTAATTTTACTCTCTTGATTAAATGTTTGACTCCAGAACAATAGAGATTTTTAAGATAAAAAATAATATTCCATCAAGTAACGATATATCGATCGATTCCTTTACCAAATTCATCAACAAGTAAGATTTTGATTATTTAGCTTCGATTATCAACCATTCGATTCGAGGATCATCTTACTCAAAGAGTTCCAAGTAAAGCATATAATCAAAACTAAAGAAACACAAAAGGAAAATTGCTATTTGGTTATAACTGTTGATAACTTTCTACACTTATTTATGAATCATAGCAAAGAGAAATGTGGTAAACCTGATGTCACTATCAAAATTGCTAACAAATTTCTAGAGTTAAAGGGTGGAAAAGATTAGACACTTTAGATTATAAAGAAGGAAGAGAGACGTGCATCTATGATGAGTTACTTTTGGGACAACAAAGTTGATAAGGTGTACAAGATCCATTTTGCGAAGAAAGATAACAAATAAGAGTTTATGGACTATATTTCGAAGCTTATGGTAGATCATTTTTGATATTTTATCCACTCTATCAAAATAAATGTGAGAACGAATATACTATGTTTTTGAATGTAAGTTTAAAAATTTGATGAGCTACTCCACCAATAGACCGCCCTTGCTCCAAGTTTTTTTGAGTATAAAAAATTACTTATTTTGCTGGAGGTAACTTTATTAAATTTGATTAATGGCTTCAGAGTCAAGGAGTAAGGGCAAAAGGTCCAACTCTCAAGATCGCAAAGATCAAAAAAGGGGTAGTGATAGAGGCAGAAGCAGCTCTAGTGGTTCATCTTCTAGCCGATCAAAGAGGAGTAGAAGCAGAAAGTCAGAATCGCGCTCACATCGATAACAAAGACCGAGATATCCTGGAGGTGGCTATCAAAGGAGAGAACCCGAAAAAATTCCTCCCAATACGAAACTCTTCGTTACAAATATCGACTCAAAAGTACACTGAGATATACAAAGTTTTCCCAAGAAGAGTTGGATAGATAACTAAGAGCTTTATTTGAACCCTATGGCTCTATCAAAGAAATTATCGTCAAAACAAAGCAAGGAAGCAGCAATTCCTATTGTTTCATTGAGTATCAAGATGTGGAATCAGCAGTTAAAGCTCAATAAGAGTACACTTGTGATTATCAAGACTCAAAGGCAAAGACTTTAAAGGAAAAGAACTCAAGGTGGAGTTTGGTAGAGGAGAAAGAAAAACTGAAGATCGCAGAACGTACTTATATTCCTATAAAGTGATAAGTGTTATATTTGTCACAAAGAAGGACACTTTGCTAAGGACTGCCGCTTCAACCGCTTCACTGGAAACTCAAGTTATGGTACTTCTGAAAAAACTTAGATTATAAAAGGAGAGATGACAGAGATAGAGTTAGAGACAGAGATTATCGCGATCGCGATTACGATAGAGATCGTGATTACAGAGACAAAGATCGCCGTGATCGTAGGCGCAAATACTCTCGCTCTCGTTCTAGCTCATCCAGCAAATCCTACAGACACAGGCACGATAGAGATCGTGATGACTACAGACGTAGAGACACCCGCCGTTCTCCAGAGAAAAGAAGCAGCAACTATCACTCTTCTAGCAATCGCAGATATTGATCATGACATATCCTTGAAAGAACCTACCTATTAAAGGCTCCTCACCTGTAGTCACCGCCTTCCTCAGTTTAGTCCTATTCTACTTATATTTTCCCCC
>Ga0194117_10003183_pt1 | contig 16699 bp, 9 predicted proteins | sample TA2MahsurfametaG_FD_160579 | JGI IMG/M metagenome (GOLD analysis project Ga0194117, IMG submission 160579) | Freshwater microbial communities from Lake Tanganyika, Tanzania - TA2015009 Mahale N1 surface | ecosystem: Environmental > Aquatic > Freshwater > Lake | place: Tanzania: Lake Tanganyika...
TTATATGATTTAGACTAATACTAAATTGAGCAAGCATGAAGATTGAATCCGATCAATTTAATTACAATTGGCCTAAAGTAGAATACAATAAACTTCAACTATAAGGTACTTCTCTTTTCAAAAAGATTTAGCCAAAGAAGCCACGTTTACAGTCAAGCCACTTGTCTTTCCGATCGAAATAGTTGAATATCTAATGATTGTATGCGATCAATTGAAAATATCTGTTGCTAGCTTCCAGCTCACTCTCTCCATCGCCTCTCGATACTTAAGAAAAAAACCAAAACATCTTCCATTACAACTAGTGATTATCACAAGTTTGATGATAAGCTGTAAATTTATCGAAACAAATCCACCAGAGATCAGCACTCTCCATAAAGTATCTTGTAACTCGTTCACGAATAAAGGTAATCCCAATTTTACTCAGACTTCTATAGAACAGAAATGCTCATTGTCAATTAAATCGATTTTGATATATTAGCAGAAGGAATTCCTAATAGGTCAATAGAGCTTGTTGTTCGATGTGTAAAATCTATTCTGAGACTCGAATGCCAACAAATATTTCCTACAATCGTTACAGATTTATAACTCTTATTTTGGGGGCTTATTTATAGTGGAAAAATCACACTAAGATAAGGTTAGTATAAAGCAATAGCAGCTACCTTAGTTCATTTAGCTTCGATATTTTTGACTCAATTTTCAGGCAGATTTTTACAAACTCTATGGGCATGTGAACTCACGAATGCTGATTAGAAAGTTGTTATTTCCCTCAGTAATCGCGTTCTCAAATAAATTTTAGGTGCATAGAAATCAAAACAATACAAAATATGAGTTTTCTATGCTATCTGCATTTCATTGATAGATTATTTTTCATAATTATTAATAATTTTCACAAAATAAAAAAACACTTTACTAGATGAATCATTTTCAATCAACTTAGTCTACACCTGGTACTGGTCCAGATTGTTGTTGCTGTTGACCAGTGTTTCCTCCTGCTTGAGGGCCAGCTTCGCCTTCTTTGCCTTGATACATCTTAGTGGCTATGGGATTGAAGATTCTTTCGAGTTACTTTTGTTTGCCTTCGAATTATTCAGCATCTGCATTGTGGTTACTTGAAATCCAGCTTTCAATCTCCTTTATCTTATTCAAAATTGTTTCCTTCTAATCAGGTGATATTTTTCCTTCAAGCTTAGTATCACTGAGTGTGTGTTTGATGTTGAAACAGTATCCTTCCAATGCATTACGAGCCTATACTTTTCTTCTCACTTTTTAGTCTTGATCCTTAAACTTCTAGGCTTCTTTAAGCAGTCTCTCTATCTCTTATTTGGAAAGTCGGCCCTTGTTATTGGTGATGGTGATCTTTGCATTTTTCAAAGTTCCCTTATCAGTAGCCGAGACATTCATAATTCCGTTTGCATCAATTTCAAAGCTAACTTCGATTTGAGGGACTCCTCTTGGTGCAGGTGGTATTCCATCCAAATTGAATTTACCCAGCAAATTTTTGTCTCTAGTCATTTGTCTTTATCCTTAGAAAACTTGAATACACACACCAGGCTGATTATCAGCATAGGTTGTTAAGACTTGTGACTTTTTAGTTGGAATAGTTGTATTTCTAGGAATAAGGACTGTCATTACTCCTCCTGCAGTTTAAATTCCCAAAGAAAGAGGAGCCACATCCAAAAAAACGCAAGCTCCGATTTGCTAAGATTACTCTCCACTTAGGATAGCAGCTTGGACTGCAGCACCATAAGCAACTGCTTAATCAGGATTTATAGATCTATTGGGTTCTTTTCCATTGAGGAAGTCTTTTAACAATTATATGACTTTTGGAATTCTTGTAGAACCTCCGACAAGTACGACTTCATCAACTTTATTTTTTGAAAGGCCTGAGTCTTTAAGCACCTTTTCTACTTTAGGAATAGTTTATTTGAATAAAGGTAAACAAAGCTCTTCAAATTTAGCTCTTGTTATAGTCATTGAAAAGTCTTGAGACTCAGCAAGTTAATCTACCTCAATTGAAGTTTGTGTTGAAGAAGAAAGAATCCTCTTGGCTTTTTAGCATTGAGTTCTTAGCCTTCTAATTGCTCTAGCATTTTGACGGATGTCTATACCATGTTTTCTCAAAAACTCTGCAGCACAATAGTCAACAAGTTTGTTATCAAAATCTTATCCACCTAAATGAGTATCGCCTGCAGTGGCTTTGACTTCAAAAACTCCACCGTCAAGAGTAAGCATTGAGACATCAAAAGTTCTACCTCCAAGATCAAAGATAAGAACATGAGTTTCTTGTTTGTGTTGCTTATCAAGACCATAAGCTATAGCAGCTGCTGTAGGTTCATTGATAATTCTCAAAACGTTGAGGCCAGCTATTGATCCTGCATCTTTTGTAGCTTATCTTTGACTGTCATTGAAATAGGCAGGCACTGTTATAACTGCATTTTTAATAGTCTACCCAAGATAAGTCTCTGCAGTTTCCTTCATTTTGGTCAAAACCATAGAAGATATTTCTTAGGGATAAAACTTTTTAGTCTCTCCTTTAAACTTAACAACAATTACAGGTTTATTGTCACTTCCAGCTTAAACCTTGAAGGGCCAGTGTTTCATGTCTTTCTGGACGATTGGATCAGTGAATTTTCGACCAATCAACCTCTTAGAATCGAACACAGTATTATTTGGATTTTTAGCCATTTGGTTTTTGGCTGCATCACCTATAAGTCTTTAAGTTTCTGTGAATGCTACATCGGAAGGAGTGGTTCTGTTACCTTGATGATTAGCAATAATCTAAACTCTATCATTTTGCCAGACACCCACACAGGAGTAGGTAGTACCGAGATCAATTCCAATAGCTTTTTTAGAGATTGGTTTTTAGGATATTTTGAGTGAACTTAATAAATATTATCAATTTAGCATATGTACGAGTATTTGAACTATGGATATGTTCTGGACTACTCTCGAGTATAGAGTTTTCTAGAATTTTCTTAGATATTAAAAATATTTATAATTTTTACGAGTAACTAAGCTCTTTGGTTTTGTGAAGCAAAATATTATAAGCATGAACTTAAAACTGTGTATTATTTGATAATTAGATTCATCAAGCAGCCAATCTTTTATTTGTTAATTGTCATAATGTACTCTCCTTTGATTAAAATATTATCAAATATCATATTCAAAATCATGCGTTAAGTCTCAGAGTTTGCTATTTTACCAGTTTATCTACTGTTTTTCGCAAGCATCTAGCAAAAATTCAATGTTATATATTGATTCAAACCCATATTTTTTTGCTCTCCCTATCTAATTTTTCAATTCTTATGTAAAAGAGTTTTACTATTTATTTCTCAATATTGCGATGCATTTCTTCGGATCTTTGATCTTTACTTGTCCTTTTATAGTTTTAGTTTAGCCCCCCACCATACGGATTAAAGTTTATATTTAAGGAACTTTCAGATGGTATTGTTCTGAAAGAAGATAAAACTAGTATCCTTTGAATATCTTCTACCCACTTTTTCCTCTTTCAATTGCCTTGTAAATGGGCTATATTTTACTGAACAAATAATTATTAACATGCAACGTCCGAAGAGATTATTAGCTTTCTTAAATCCAAGAATATTTAACAATCAGTATCCCTTTGGAAATTGCTAGTAAAGCTTTAAATGTTCTAGTATACTACTTCATTACTAAATAGTCGAATTCTTCATTGTAGTCCTCAACTAAAATAAAGTACTTCCTTCTCATCTTGGGAATAAAACCTGAAAATAAAACTCTTTTTCCCACGATGTTTCTCTTTGCTGACTACCTTAATTCCCTTTATAATGACTAACTTGGCAGTTTTTTTCCCATTTTGCTTTTCTTTTTAGTTGTATTACCAGAACTCTCCAAACTAGTCTACTCTGAATGTTTCCTTTTTTTTGCTTATTGCTATACTAAAGTTTCGTTCAAATCGTTTTTTTATCTGTTTCTAGCCTGCTTATTTTTTGCTTTCTCCTCATTTTAAATTACTTTTGACTATTTTTTTTCTTTGGAGTTTTTTATTTACTTTTTTATCACTGCGTTATCTTATCTAGATTTGTGTAGTTTTTCTAACTAATTATTGGCGTTCTTGAGCTTTTCTTTTGAAATTTATTAATTTTTGGCTTTTTTATTTTAAGCATCTTTCGCTTTTTTTAACTACTTCTTTTACTCTTGAAATCTAACATTTTTTTGTAAAGCTTAAGAAGATTTTCTTTTTTCTTCTTTATTCTCTTTTTTTGGAGAATTTTTAATAACTTCAGATTATTTTTACTAACTAGGTTTATTCTTTGAAGGAGAGTTCTTTTCTTTTTTATTTTTTTGTTATTGCTAGGTTTTTCTAACAGATTTTTCAGGTTGCTCGATTTTAGTATTTAATTAAGGCTTAGATTTCATATTTTTCTTGCTTTTCTTTTTTTATTCCTTGTTATTATTTTGTTTTTATTATAGCTGTTAGCTTCCTCGAAAACCTTCCTCTAAATCATAATCAGAAGGAAACAAAGTGGGTTTGAACTCATTCTTCTGAACCTTTTTTTACTAAACCTTAACTTCTTTTTCTATTTTCTATTATTTTTAGCCTAAATTTTACTTTCTCTTGTTTTCAACTCTTATAGTAATACTCTAAAAATTTCTAGTCTACTATTTTGTCTCGATCATTTCTATCCGGCACTTAGCATCAGCGAAATAGATGATCATTGAGTTATCAATTAATACCTAATTATCAGACTAAATGTAGTTGCCTTCATTATTTATCTTTGTTCCATTTTTACTATTGAGATCAATTATTGTTGTTTTATTAATTGTGGCGATAAGTTTGGCATGTTTTTGTGAGATAGAGGGTTCTTTAATGACTAAGGTTGCCTTTGAATCTGAGCGTCCTATAATATTTTAACCTAAAAAGAAAGGTATTTTAGCTGATAGAGCTGCAGGTTCTAATACAACTAAAAAGCCCGCTATAGGTCTAGAGTTGGTCATATTTGAACAGATTATAAAATAAATATTATTTTGAAAGACTCTCCAAAGATGTTCTTTTGCTAAAATATAACACTTCCCAATTCCAATCATTTTAGGGACTTATTCCTCAACTCTAAAAGCCAAATATTCAGTTGATTTAGGGTAGGTTAAACGGAATAATTAAATTAAGCTATTATAATTTAATGAGTCAGATTGACAAACAGATAGAACAATTAAGAAGAGGAGAAATAATTAGCTAGCAGGAAGTTAAACATCTTTGTGCAAAAGCGAGAGAAATACTAGTCTAAGAAGGTAATGTTCAAAGAGTTGACTCCCCAGTAACCATCTGCGGAGATATACACGGACAATTTTATGATTTACTTGAGTTGTTCAAAAATGGAGGAGATATACCTGGAGTATGTTACCTCTTTCTTGGAGATTTCGTCGATAGAGGGTTCAATAGTGTTGAAACTTTTCTTTTATTACTAGCTTACAAAGTTAGATACCCCGATTTAGTGACTCTTATAAGAGGTAATCACTAGTGCAGACAAATCACTCAAGTATATGGCTTTTACGACTAGTGCCTCCGCAAGTATGGCTCACTCAATGTATGGAGGTATTGTACCGATGTGTTCGATTATCTCTCTTTAGCAGCAATTGTTGACGATAGTATGTTTTGCGTGCATGGAGGACTCAGTCCAAGCATCAATGACTCAATAGATGAGGTAATTTTAATTTTATTTAGATCAGGTCAATAGATAGAAAGCAATAAATTCCTCACGATGGTGCAATGTGCGACCTCATGTGGTCTGATCCTGATGAGATACAAGGTTGGGTGCTTAGTCCACGTGGTGCTGGCTACTTATTCGGTGGGAATGTAGTCGAAACATTCAACCATAAAAACAACATAACAGAAATCGTGAGAGCGCATCAGCTGATAATGTAAGGCTACAAATAAATGTTCAACAAGCAATTAGTGACAGTATGGTCTGCACCAAACTACTGCTATCGCTGTAATAACACGGCTTCCATTTTAGTTTTAGACTAAAAACTCAATCAGAAATTTATAAGGTTCTAAGCTGCCACTCACTAGAGCAGGTTGATTCCTGCAAAAAAAGCAATACCTGAGTATTTTTTGTGAAAGTGATTACACACCATTATTTGATTTAAATGTTCAATTTATCAACTTAACATTAATAAATTTTATTTGAAGGAAGAATGTCATACTACTACCCATACTACTACCCATACTACTACTCCACGTACACTCATCACTATACAGCTATGCTGCCTCTCTTGCTGCTGAAAGTGCTCTCAGAAGATCCAGAGTTTAAGCCGAAATCGCTGCCTCTAGAGTCGCCACTGAAGCCGCATTAAGAAGGTCTAGAGTAGAGGCTGAAATTGCAACTGAAGCCGCTTTGAGAAGATCAAGAATCGAGGCATAAGTTGCTGCTGAAAGAGTAGCCACTGAGAATGCTCTGAGAAGATCCAGACTAGCTGCAGAACTTGCTGCTTCAAGACTATAAACTGAAGCCGCTCTCAGAAGATCAAGAGTTGCTGCCGAGATTGAGGCTGACCGCATTGCGACTGAAAGTGCTTTAAGGAGGTCTAGAGTTGAGGCAGAACTAGCTGCTTCGAGATTGGCAGCTGAAGAAGCTGTAAGAAGATCAAGAGTCTAAGCTGAAGTTGCAGTTGAAAGCGCCTTACGCAGATCTAGAGTAGAGGCTGAGATCGAGGCTTCCAGATTAAGAAGACTTTATTACCCCTACATTTGATTGAATCAATCTATTTCTTCACAATCCCAAACCTTCTAACATAAACAATATTTTCCACTCTTTCCAATTAATTAATAATAACACACTATGTGGAGAATATCTAATATACTCATAGCTTTGCTGTTAGCAACTGCCATATCATCCAGCTACTTGGAGTTTCCATTAGTCAGGGGCAAACTTTAAAAAAAACATTTCTAACACGCACCCATCGTCTGCAAGAACTAAACCACTCTCAACCAAGATGCATAGTATCATTAAATTTGCTACCATAAAGATATCAGCTACACCATTCCTTTCATCTACAACGACAATCATTTCTTTATGGCTGTTGATCTTACCACTCCTGTGGGCTGGGTTAAATCTCCAGATTGCAAAATCTAAGGCAGTGATCGTAAATGTCACCGAATTGTCTAAACTTTTGCTGAATAGGTGAGAGCAACAAAGAAAAAAATCGCAAATAAATTACACAAGAAGAAGTAAGCTGAGTTGAAATAAGACGCAATCATTGAGGGTTCATCTGAAATAATAAGAGGATAAATCTAAAAATCGAAGAACATATCTTTCATAGCAAAAGATTCTAGTAGACTGAACAACTTTTTTGAGTTAATCATGCTTGGCCTTTTTATTTATGGCGAGAAGGACCATCTCTAACTTGTAAGCACTAATTTCGTTAATGCCACAGAAATATCTGAAAATCTAGATAGTTTGAGTGATGGAGCCATCTCATTAAGATTCGATCAATCCTCATAGAATTCTTTCCTCAACTAGATTTTTACTTATGTCAAAGCAGCTTAAAAAACAGTCACCATCTTTATTGGATCAAATGACACCATTACTATCGGAGACATGACTGCCAAGTATACAGAATCAGGATACAGTAGTATCGAGTGGATTGATATGCCTGAAGATTAAAGTTTTGGAAAACTACCCAAACTTAAAGATATTGGAATGTAGGATAGAGAAGAAGATACGGAAGGATAGGTAGATTAATAATTGACAGCTGTATTTTCTTTGAGTGCTTCCTACATAGGATTACCTGAAGCTGCCTTTACGAGTGTTTTTGGAAAATTTATGGCAAAAGACATAAAGTGTACTATAAATGAAAAGACATATTTCATTGAATGTACTGCAGCTAACAAAAAGAAGTTCTAAAAGCTGAAGGAGAAAAATATTTTCTTCTCTTTCGAGGGTAAAAATATCAACGTCAAACTATAAAAACTTGTCTTAGAATAGCAAAGTAAAAAGTTAATTCTCAACATCAAAAAGTCATTCAATAATAGAGTTATTTTGGGTTAACCCATTTTTATGGAACACTTTATCGCTTTAGACTACTCCAAAAATAAAATCGGCTTCGCGCAAAAGAGAGCTGGCTTTAACTAATTTTTTGTAGATGTAGTCACCTTGGTAAGATTTTTATGCCTCGTCATGGTCATAGGTAAAAATGTTCTAATATAGGTTGTAGTTTAGTTTTCTGTTATGGACCCTGCCAAAAACTCTTCAAATTCGTTAACAGAAAGGATTGGAGAGGCGCAGTGCAAGGAACTGAAGGAAGGAGGTTGAAACAGTATTCTCCCATTCAAGAAAATCCCTATGAAGAACTTAAAGGCAAGATCCAAGAAGTTTTAGGTGCTGAAAAAGATGTATAAGGTATATGATCGAGTGTATTTGTTTTTTTGATAAAATAAACTAAAATTATAAGTTTAGATCATGTAAGCTCTCATTATAAAATTTAAAGCTAATGAGTTTGGACGATAACATTCTCAGAATGTTCATAGATGAAGTATTTTAAGTCTATGACTTTGATCGTTCTGGAGAACTTGACATTAATGAGCTCCATACTTTCTTTAATCAACTCTTCATATCTCTCAATGAACCCAGAAGATTTACTGCAGAGTAAACGAGACAGTTTGTGAGTACTTTCGACTTCCAACGCAATGGAAAAATCAATAAGCCTTAACTTTTTATGCTCTTCAAAAATTTAACTTCTGCTCCCACCAACCCAAACCAAAACAATTATGGGGCTAATAAGTACCCAGGAAATACCAATAATTATGGACAACAAGCCTATAATCCCTATGATCAACCTCCTCCAAATCAATTCAATCAACAACCTCCGAACCAATATGGGAACCAACCTCTATATCAAAAATACGGGCAGCCGTATCAGCAGCCATCTCCTTATATGAGGCCCCCCAACTATAATTCGAGCCAGTCTTAGCAACCTCAATATTTCACATTCCAAAACAATCAAGGAGGTAACCCAAACCAATACAATCCAAATAATTCCTATAAATGAAAATGATTTAAAAGTAAGCTTTAATCTATTCAATAACTCACAAATTTTATTCGACTACCCCTAAAAATCGTAAATAAGAAAACAATAGATTTTTTTTTAGATTCTATTAGTAAAAAACATATCATTTATTATAGTTCGATTACATCTCGTAACTTAAATCTTCGTCAACTTCCTTAATCGAGTAGCATTTTCTCTAGAAAGGTCTTTCCATCTCGATGTCTGACTCACTTTTCTGATAGAACAAAATGTCATCTTGAACTTGTGGTAATTTTTTCTCACTTTTTTAGAGAGACATCAAAGAAATCTAAAATAGCTATTCATCTTAGTAATCGGATTGGCTCTATATCTTTTTGTCTGACTGCAATAGTTGCCTGAATTACTCTGTTATGGAAACTATAGATTCAATTTTTTGGGGTGTTACTTCCTCAGTTTTCATTTATATTACTTTCACTTATTCTTAAGCTAAAATCGACTCTGGAGCTACAAACCTCACTATTTTGGGGTTTTTTTTATCTTCTTTTAAAAGTTTGCTGTAATCGATTGCAGAGAAACTTTACTTTTACTTTATGGGTGCTTTGTTGGTATTTTAAAATATGCCTTTATTGAGATTTTAATATTTACTTATTTAAAGTATACTTTTGTTGCCAGTATTACTACTTCTTACAGGTAGACTATATTTTTTATCATGAGTGTATTATTCTTTCTTAATCTGCTCATTTGAATTCACTGTGGTAATGGTAATAGTTTTAGTATTTTCAGATATTTTTCGCTCAATCGCTTTTTAAAAATGAGGGAAAGAATTATTTTTATATTCCATCTTACTAAAAGGATCAAATAATGGTGATGATTTGACAGGTAAACGTATACTTGAAGCTCCCTGAGGAAAACTAATCTAAGTTGGAAACTTCTGTTTTTGAGAAATTTAAATATTGGAATCTTGTGGCTGTGTATAGATAAATGTTATTTATTTCTTCAGTTATAGATAATTTGCATTACGATTACTATTTACTTGTGTATTAAAGTAATTTTGGTTAACAACTACAGCACTTCTGCTTTTTTCATGTTTAGAGTCATTACTATAAAATCTTCTCTAAGTACTATGCTTTTAGTTTTTTATTTTAGATGGTGTATGTAAAGTGTATTCCTATTGTAGTTCAAACCTTTTCTCCTTTTTTAATGAATACTTGCGGATTTTTGTTGGATCAGTCGATAACATACTGTTTATATCATTTAATCTTTAAATCAAACTTTTCTTTCCGTGATTATAGGCAATTACAAATTGAGATAAAATAGCTTGGATCTAGTGAAATTTCAGGTTCTGATAGCTATGTTCAATTCTCAACATCTTGAATAGATTTCCTTTTGTTCTTTAAGCAACTAGTTTTAAACTCTCTTAAATGATTGCCTTTTAGGGAGTTAAAAATAAACTTTGATCATTCATAGCCCAATTATCATTAATCCAAACTTTTATTTGACCAGATTTGGTAATCCCTATCGATTTTGATGTAGGAAAGTTAATTTTGTACTGTTGATTAAGAATCTCCAATCCTTGAAAAATGTTTATCAAGAGATAAACCGCCTATTAAAAAGATAAACTTTAAAGGTATTTATAGGAAGATGTCACGTTAGTAGAGTCTTTGTCTATAATTTTAAAATAATTCAGTCTAAACTAAACTCTTTAGGTGCAAACAGTATATTTGTAAGAAAAAGTTGAGCATTCACAAAGTTTTTTCTATACATCATAACAAATAACCTTAACAACCCATGGAAAATTATGTTTTCTTTGATCGTAAATCTTAGCATCCTAGATGACATCCTTTTAAGACTTGTTTAATTAGACAGAATAAAGTTCTAGAAAAGCTTATTGAGGGCAATATGCATAAGAATTATTTTTGTTCTGCAAAGGAGACACGTATTGAATGTAAAGAGGCTGTCCAGGGAGTTCTGAAAGTTTGGAGATGGGTGAATAAATTTATTTAAGCTGTTGCATTTAAGGATTATTGTATGGTTTGGAGGCGGTCTAGCCCATTGGTCTTTTGACAGTTTATCGATATAAATGTTATAAGTTTATTATTTATGACCAAATAGCCTTGTTTCAAGCAAAAGTATTATAATTCTACCTGACCTATGCTCTACGCTTATTTTTTATTTATTTTTAATTTTTCTATCAAAAATCAGTTCTTTTAGTTTAAAATCCATTTTACTATCAATTATTATGAAAGTTTCTTCTATCTTACTACTTCTATATGGAATAATTTTAATATCAGCTGGAGACCCCTTCAAGGATAAAGAAGATTATCTAAAGCAGCTTATCAAACAGTATCAAAATATAAAAAGATATCTCACCAACATACAAACTCTTGATAATAATCTCAAAATCAATCTCGCACTTGTCAATAACTAAACATCAGAGTTAAAACTTAGAGTCGCAGCTCTATAAGATTAGCAAAAAATACTCTTAAAAATGTTTTAAAATAGTTTTCTTAGGAATGATATAAAAACTTGGAACTGTCCAGCCATATCTCACTAACATTATTCAGTAATTAGCAAACTATAAAACTAAATTGCTTTTTAAACAGAAGAAAATATAAAAACAATTACTTCCTAACCTTATTGCTTTAGGAACCAGCAAATGCAGGAATAAAATCTATTTTTGTCGATTATTTCAAAGGGTCTCAAAGAATAAATTGTTGATAAATGTGTAGGATCTTTACACCTCACGTTGAATATACCCTTTTTAGATATATAAATTTCAAGATACTATCCCAATCTTGCAACTCAATCACCTTGGGTCTTCGGAAAAATCAGCTAAAACTAATTTAAAGATAAAGTTCAACAATTAATCAGTCTTTATGGTGCTTTTACTTGTCCTGTGACCTCTCCTTTCCTTTCATTAAAAAATTAGTGCATTAAATGTAATGGAGATGGCTAAATATATGACATTTCTGAGAAAAGATGTAGAATCTGTGAAACTGGATGTTTTTTAAATGGAGGGTTATTCAACTCAAATCCACGTGGAACAAATACCAAAGGAAGCGCTCCAACTTTAATTCCAGGGGTTCCTTATTGTACGAAAAATATGCCATTCTTTGACAAAAAATAATGTATCAGTTGTAACTTACCATTCTATTTTAACTTTGATAACAATAAATGTGAAAAATGTCCTTAGGATTAAGGCTATGACGAGGTTTTAAAAAAATGTAAGTCTAATGTATTTTTCATTAGCTTTAATCACAGTTTCAGAAATTTTGTTGGAAATCAGATCCAGCCTCCTCGATATTCTACAATAAAAAAATGTCCTGAAGGCTCTCCTTACACTATTGGAAATATTTGTCAAGCTTGCTTACTGCCTAAATTTTATAATTACAATTTTGGAGAATGCCAATCATGTCCTGTTGGATTTACTTTTGATCTTAAAACAAAAAGTTGCCATGGAGGAAAGGGAGCTCAAATGAATAGCAATCTTTTAGGAATGCAAAATTTTATCGGAAAAGTACCTATATACCAATCTTTATTAGAAATTTGCCCTCAAAACAAAAGATTTTTTAATGGAATTTAGTGCATTTAGTGCTTGTTACCTCAGTACTTCAACTTTCAGAGTTTGAGATGTGAATCTTGTCCTTTAAAGATGAATTTTGACCCTTTAATTCAAGCTTGTTAATCTTAAAATCCAAGCTTCATGACTAATCTTTTTAGTCCTAATATTTATTTCAATGGAGATTTCAATCAACTGCGACTTTCCCTTCAAGCTAAAAAAGCAAAGGGCCTAAAATAATGTGAATCGAATCGGCCTTTTTTCGATTCAAGAATCAATAAATGTATATTATGTCCTACTTCTAACCCTTTATTCGATATCAAACGCTCATTATGTATATCTTGTCCAAAAGGAAGCAATTATAACTCAAACTTCAGAATTTGTTTAGCAGACAAAGTTTAACCAAAAATATAAAGAATGATAATGAATTCACGTTGATTATGTATTAAACTATTGTTTATTAATTAATTTATAAGCAAAAACTATCATTGAAGCTTGGCTAAGGGGCTTCTCCACAAAAATAAAGCTTTTTGGCTTTGAGTTAATTTGCCCATTTGAAATATACTAAATTTTACCAAAAGTACCAAACAACAAATTCCAATACATGCAGAATAATGCCGTAGAACATAACTGACCATTCCATAGGAGAAGGAGGCACCATTCCAGAAATCAGTATGATCTGCGCAGCTATCGTAAGTATAGTAAGCATCACGAATGCACATATTTAAGGAAACTTTATAAAAGCATTAATTACCGATTATTTGATATTGCCGTAAAAAGCATTTTGTACTCTAAAGATCTCTAAGAAGATGAAAATAATCCCTACGATTGTTCTTACAGGCACTCCATATTCATTTTAAAAATAAATAAAACGATAGATTTGGCTGCCTGCGTACAAGTAGATTTCGATGAAGGAGTAAAACCAGTTGAAGTAGAGCAGTTGTTGAAATATTAAAGAAGATGTTATTTCAGATTCTTCATAAGACTATATGTCTACATAAAGTATGAATAGGCTTTGGCTGAGGGTACTTTAAAGAAGGATAAATCGGGTTGCGATGTTTTTAGTCTTTCTACTTGTTCAACTCTTCCTTTTATGAGCTTGATATTGGTATGTAACTCATCTTATTCAAATTATCATATAAATAAGCTTTAAATAGATATGCCAATTTGATTCTGAAAAAATCATTGTTTGAGGAGATCTACCATTCCTACTTTCGCCTTAATGCTAGCTAACAGTTATTAAATGCTATCATCTTCTTTATTTTTAGGCTTGACTTTTTTCATTTATTCTTTCCTCTTTATCCTTTCATTAATTTTGTGTGCCTAGACTTTGAGTTTTTAAATCTTCTCTATCTTTTCTATACTTTCAGAATTAATGATTTTGCTTATTCTATCTTTATGTGCTTATCTAATAAAATTTTCTTGTTCGATATGATTAAGAGTTGTATTTGATTTCTTTTTTTCTTCTTTGCTAATCTCAGTTTTTAACTATCTTTATTCTGTAAGAGAATAGTTTGCCTTTAGTAATTCTATACTTTCAGAATTAATGATTTTGCTTATTCTATCTTTATGTGCTTATCTAATAAAATTTTCTTGTTCGATATGATTAAGAGTTGTATTTGATTTCTTTTTTTCTTCTTTGCTAATCTCAGTTTTTAACTATCTTTATTCTGTAAGAGAATAGTTTGCCTTTAGTAATTCGCTTTTGACATTCCTTCCTTAACGCAAATATTTGTTTCCTATGTTTCTCTGTTATATATTACTTGATTGTTTTATTTCTTTTGGCTTATTCAATAGTTATAGCTATCGTTTCTTTTTTTAATCGATTTTAATGCAGATAGATTCCTTTACATATTGAGCATAGTTTGATTTTCTTTCAATTTTTTATTATAATGCTCTCTTCTACTATTCAAGCCTTATTTTTTACTTCATTTTTTATTCTTAAAGTATCTTGCAAATTCTTGGAGAATATGAAGGAGGTTTATACTACCAACTTGATTTACTCCCATTTGAGAGTTGAGACATTCTCTATTATTTTGATTTATCATACTATTTTTCAAAATTACGAATCTATTCAATGGAATAGCCTTTGAATCTAAAACTTCTATCTTTCAAAATTTGTTTTTGTTATTAGAGCATAGGCAACAAAAGTGTACTTTCGTATTTTTCTTTCATGATTTCATGTATTCTTTTTTTTTACAAAACCTACTTATACTTTTTGATTGATTCTTTTTGAAGTTCCAGCTATTTTTTTTTTTGTTTTTATTTTTCCTCAAGCTTCTGCTTGATAGATTTTTATCTTTATTCCTTAATTTTTTACTAACTTAATTTTCTCTCCTAATCTTATTTTCTAATCTCTTTTATTACTTTTTCCTTTTAATACTAAAGCATGGTTTTTCTTTTGTCCTGTGCAGCTTTTCTAATTTTCATCATTCTTTAAATAAACTTCTTGTGTTAAATTTACGATATTTTATCTTTCTTTTATTCCTTTTAATCTTTCTCATCTTTGTTTTAGCTGATCTTTTCTAATTCTTGCTGTATACTCTTCAATTGCTGTTCAAGATTGGACTTCTTAATCAAAATATCCTTCAATTTGATTGGATTATCTGGCTGAAGCTGAGGATTGACTGTTTTTCCGATTTCTTTTTTTTACTAAATACAAACTTACATACATTGGGTATTTTAAGAAAACCTGATTTTATTTAGTTATTAACTTCAAACTCGGTTAAACATAGTAAACTACTACTCATTTCTTTCCATTTTTTGTTTGCTATCTCTTTTGATTGAAAATATTCAATAAATTAAGGATATTTATAGTCAACAACTGGTTCCTGTTGAAGATCAGAAGGTTGCTAATATGAACCTTATTTCAAGCTCTACTTTTACAACTCTCCGCTCTTTTTATCGAGTGACTGAGGTTATGTTAATTGAAACTAGTTAAAATCTGATTGAACTAAATTATCTGCATTTTTATCTATGTGAAGGTTTTCGATTGACATTACAATAAAAATAGCAACTCTAAATGATTGCATTAAAAACTTAAAGTTTATTAGATTTTTAAACTAATTTTTCATATTTGTTTTGGTAAAATAATTATACAGAAATAATAATAATCCTTCTTAACTAATCGATTAACAGAAAAAGATTTGTTGAGGATAAAAAAAAGATTGCTAACTAAAGATATACAACTATATCTTCAGTATAAAATATAAACTCGATACCTAGGCAAATTATAGTATTATTTAAGATATATTCATCATCATTTTGCAGCACTGGGCTTTCTTCTTTTCTCTTCACGGAGAGCTTTTTCTTCCAAAATGTTAAGATATTTACCGTCACCTTGAGGGAGAGTAATAAGAGGCTTTTTGTTTCCAATCAAGAAAACGTTTGATTCCCGAGTTGAGAAAGACTTTCCATTTTCGTCTTTAAGATGAACAATACTGATGCTTCCGATGTGTTTCTCAAGATAGAGGATTTGAGCCACTCTACCAACGTTGTTACCTCCAGTGATGTAGGCGAGATGTCCTGGTTCGTTCTTGATCCATTAGACAATTTGTCCCTTTTCAAGATCATACTTGATGGAATCACCCTAATTGATTTCGGGATGTGGGAATCTAATGGTTCTGGCATCAGAGGTGACGATGTAAGGGATTTTGTTAGGACCAACAGCTTTTTTAATAACTTTCAACAATTTGAATTTAGCTTCAGTATCTTTTACTTTGACAAGAGTGAATCTTCCCTTGACATCATAGAGGACTCTGTAGTGCTCGTTGGTTTTGGCAAGAGAGATAGTATCCATAATGCCTACTGGGAACTTAATTGATCTTCTCACTTTATTATCAATCTTGACTCCAGTTTCTTTATCTTGAACAATTATGTTAGCTTCACGTGCGTTAAGGCAAAGCTTGAGGTGATGTCTAAATAAAAAGATAATTACTTAAGAATGATTGCGAGGGGAAGACATTCTCTAAGTTTATGTGGACCTTGGCTGGGTCTTGTGGCATAGATGCCGCCTGTTTTGGCGAGCAACCATGAGTTGGGAGTATTGATTCTTTTAAGGTGTTTTTTGGGTCCTCTGGCCATTGAATATTAATATACAAAATATTTATTAATTTAATGAGTATATTTGTATTTTTT
>Ga0194117_10003188_pt1 | contig 16693 bp, 19 predicted proteins | sample TA2MahsurfametaG_FD_160579 | JGI IMG/M metagenome (GOLD analysis project Ga0194117, IMG submission 160579) | Freshwater microbial communities from Lake Tanganyika, Tanzania - TA2015009 Mahale N1 surface | ecosystem: Environmental > Aquatic > Freshwater > Lake | place: Tanzania: Lake Tanganyika...
GGCGGTGCCGTTCCGGGTGATCCGCAAGGGTCGCTCGACAGCTGCCGCCGAGCCCGCGGCCGCCACCTCCACCTCCACTGCCACCTCCACTGCCACTGCCACCACCCCAACCACCGCCATGGGCGACGGCTGGGATAGGCCCGGCGACGACGACTGGTGACGACAACTGGTGACGACAACTGGTGAGCGCGATCTGCGTAGAGTCGGAGCAGATGCCGAAAGGGGCCTGCACCGGTGAGCGAATCCGCCCAGCCAGCCGCCACTCCTGCCAAGCCCAAGCCACCGGCCCCGGAAGACCAGCCGTTTGCCACGTTTGTGCCCGAGCTCCTGCTCCCCGCCCTGGCCAAGGAGATCCAGGGTTACGGCGGTCCGGCCCCCGAGCTGGCCTTCGAGCAAGGTCCGATGCCCGTGGTGGGTGCGGACTGCTGGATGGTGAAAGGCCAGCTGCCAGGGGAGCGGCGCTTCTGGCTGTGCTTCACCACAGCCGACATCAATGCCCCCAAAACCGTGGCCGTGGCCGAGGCCGGCAGCGAACCCAGCCTGCTGGAGTCGTTCCTGATCGACGAGAAGAAGATGAGCTTGGCGCTGCTGGTCTCCCGCCTGGTGCAGCGGCTCAACGGTCAGAAGTGGCTCGGCCCGAACTGACGGGCAGTCCCTCTACGATGCCCCCACTGCCGTAAGCCGCAACGCTCAATGGTTCCTCCCGCCGCAATGGCCAGCCCCACTGCACCGGCCATCAAGGATCCGGTCAAGGACACAATCCTGACCCCGCGGTTCTACACCACGGATTTCGACGCCATGGCGGCGATGGACCTGCGCCCCAACGCCGTCGAGCTGGAGGCCATCTGCGAGGAGTTCCGCAAGGACTACAACCGCCACCACTTCGTCCGCAACGCGGAGTTTGAAGGCGCCGCCGACAAGCTCGATCCTGAAACTCGCCAGGTGTTCATCGAGTTTCTGGAGCAGAGCTGCACCTCGGAGTTTTCTGGCTTCCTGCTCTACAAGGAGCTCAGCCGCCGCATCAAAGACAAGAACCCCCTGCTGGCGGAGTGCTTCGCCCACATGGCCCGCGACGAAGCCCGCCACGCCGGCTTCCTCAACAAGGCCATGGGTGACTTTGGCCTGCAGTTGGATCTTGGCTTCCTGACCGCCAGCAAGGCCTATACCCACTTCAAGCCCAAGTTCATCTTCTATGCCACCTACCTGAGCGAGAAGATTGGCTACTGGCGCTACATCGCCATCTTCCGCCACCTCGAGAAGAATCCCGACAGCAAGATCTTCCCGATTTTCAACTTCTTCGAAAACTGGTGCCAAGACGAGAACCGCCACGGCGATTTCTTTGACGCCCTGATGAAAGCCCAGCCCGACACGGTGCGCGGCCTAACTGCCCGCCTCTGGTGCCGCTTCTTCCTGCTGGCGGTGTTCGCCACCATGTATGTGCGCGACGTGGCCCGCAAGGAGTTCTACGAAGCCCTGGGCCTGGATGCCCGCGAGTACGACAAGGTCGTGATCGCCAAGACCAACGAAACCTCCGCCCGGGTCTTCCCGGTGGTGCTCAATGTCGAGCATCCGAAGTTCTACGTTCGCCTGGAGCGTCTGGTGAGCAACAACGCCAAGCTCAGCGAGGCCGACGCCAGTTCAGCTCCCGCTCCTGTGAAGGTGTTGCGCAAGCTGCCCTACTGGATCGCCAATGGCGCCGAGATGGCCAAGCTCTACCTGATGGCCCCGATCCGCAGCGAGCAGTTTCAACCCTCGGTGCGCTGAGCCCTGGCTGCGATTGCCGCATCGCCCGGCACTTTTGTCCCTCCCCATCGCTGATTTCTTTTGGTTGCCTCCGCACCCGACCCCTTTGACCTGGCCTGGCAGCCCCGACTCGAAACGCTGTTGGCGGCGGGCCAGGGGGCTGGGGCCGATCTGGTGGAGATCTTTCTGGAGCGCACCGATCACCTCGGGGTGCTGGCTGAGCAGGAAACAATCACCAGCGTCAGTCCGTCCTTCGGCATGGGGGCCGGGATTCGGGTGTTTCGGGGCGATCGGGATGGCTTTGTCAGCACCAACGACCTGAGCGACGCCGGCCTGCTCCAGGCTCTGGACCAGGCCCTGGGCATGCTCGGCCTGATGCGCAGCAGCGCTCCGGGCTCCCGATTCAGCGGCCTGGCGGGCCTGCGCGACTTCGCGGCCACCAAGGCCGAATGGCTGGAGCGCTGCCCCTCCTTGGCGGAGGCCACACTCAAGCTGCTGGACGGCACAGCCCGTCTGGCCCACCACGGCCGCCACCTGCAGGCGCGCCGGGGCAGCTATTCCCGCGACTGGCAAGCCGTGCTGGTGGCCGCCAGCGACGGCACCTTCGCCCGCGACATCCGCCTACACCAATCCCTCGGCCTGAATGTCCTCGCCGCCGATGGCGACCACCGCGCCGGCCTGGGCCGCCGCTACGGCACCTCCGGACGTCCCGACGACCTGCGCGCCTGGGATGCGGACGCCTCCGCCCAGGACGTGTGCGCCAGCGTTGGCACCATGCTCTACGCCGACTACGTGGAGGCCGGACAGATGCCGGCGGTGCTCGCCAACCGCTTCGGTGGCGTGATCTTCCACGAGGCCTGCGGCCACCTGCTGGAAACCACCCAGGTCGAACGCGGCACCACCCCCTTCGCCGACAAGGTGGGCGAGCCCATCGCCCATGAAGCGGTAACGGCCATCGACGAAGGCCTCACCGACGGCGCCTTCGGCTCCCTCTCCATGGACGACGAGGGCATGGAGCCCCAGCGCACGGTGCTGATTGAAAATGGCATCCTCAAACGCTTTCTCAGCGATCGCGCCGGTGAACGGCGCACCGGCCATGGCCGCACCGGCAGCGGCCGGCGCCAGAGCCATGCCTTCGCCGCCGCCAGCCGCATGCGCAACACGTTCATTGCCGCCGGCCCGCACACGCCCGACCAACTGATCGCCTCCGTCGACAAAGGGCTCTACTGCAAATCCATGGGGGGCGGCAGCGTCGGCCCCACCGGCCAGTTCAACTTCGCTGTGGAGGAGGGCTACCTGATCGAAAACGGCCAGCTCAGCAAGCCGGTGAAGGGCGCCACCCTGATCGGCGAAGCCAAGGAGGTGATGCCCCGGATCTCGATGTGTGCCAATGATCTCGAGCTGGCGGCTGGCTTCTGCGGCTCCGTCAGCGGCAGTGTCTACGTCACCGTGGGCCAGCCCCACATCAAAGTCGATTCGATCACCGTGGGGGGCCGCTGACGATGGCTGCGAGCTCCAACCCGGCCACCTCCGCCGGCCTCAACGCCGAGGCCCTAAGCAGCCGACTCCAGCAGCTGGCCCAGCAAGCCGCCATCCAGCAGTGGGATCTGGGCGCCTCCTGCAGCACCGACACCTCCGTGCAGGTTGACCGCGGCGAGGCCAAACAGATGAAAGGGGCCCAGCGCAGCGCCATCACCGTGCGGGTGTGGAACAGCGATGGCCTGGTGGGCATCACCAGCACCTCCGACCTCAGCGACGAAGGGTTGGTCCGGGCCCTCGCCGGTGCCCGTGACGCCAGCGCCTTCGGCAACGCCGACGAGACCCCGGCCTTCTCGCCCCTGGCCACGGCACCCCTGGCCAGCCTGGAGCAGCCCCACCACGAGCCCCAGCCGATCCTCACCCTGCTGGAGACCCTCAAGCAGGCCGAACGCCAACTGCTCGATCGCCATGCCGCCATCGGCACCGTGCCCTACAACGGCCTGGCCCAGCGCAGCAGCGAGAGGCTTTACCTCAACAGCGAGGGGGCCTGCCGCCACCAGAGCCTCACCACAGCGAGTCTGTATCTCTACGCCCGGGCCGAGGAAGCCGGCCGCAAGCCCCGCAGCTCAGGAGCGGTGCGCCTGGCCTACGGCACCACCAACCTCGACATCGAAGGCTGCATCGACGAAGCCGCCCAGCGCACCATCGCCCACCTCGACTACGCCCCCATCGAGACCGGCCACTACACCTGCGTGTTCAGCCCCGAGGCGTTCCTGGATCTGATCGGCGCCTTCAGCAGCCTGTTCAACGCCAGGGCCGTGCTCGATGGCGTCAGCCTCAGCCAGCGCGACTCCCTGGGCCAGACCCTGGCCGTGCCGTTCCTCAGCATCCGCGACAACGGTCTGCATCCGGGCAACGTGGGCGCCTCGGTCTTCGATGGCGAGGGCACACCCACCGCTCCCCTCGACCTGGTGGACGGCGGGGTGCTGCGGCATTTCCTGCACTCCGAGGCCACGGCCCGCGCCTTCGGCGTGCCCCCCACCGGCCATGCCGGCATGGGGGCCAAGGTGTCGGTGGGGGCCGACTGGCTGGAGATCGGCGCCACACCGGGCAGTGGCGGCGGCCAGCAGGGCCTCAACCGCCTCGGCCACGATGGGGCCGTGGTGGTGATCGATTCCCTCTCTGCCCTGCACGCCGGCGTCAAGGCCAGCCAGGGCTCCTTCTCTCTGCCCTTCGATGGCTGGCTGGTGCAGGGCGGCAACAGCCGCTCGATCGAAGCGGCCACCGTCGCCGGCGACATCCGCACGGTGCTCCAGGCCATCGTGGGTTTTGAGGGCGACGCCAAGGTGACCCCTGATGGCCTGTGCCCGTACGTCTGGGTGGAGGGGCTCTCGATCACCGGCGAAGCGTGAAGATCCTGTTCTGGGGCACCCCTGCCTACGCCGTGCCCAGCCTGGAGGCCCTGGTGGCTGCCGGTCACACCTTGGTGGGGGTGGTGAGCCAACCGGATCGCCGCCGCGGGCGCGGCAAGGAGCTGCAGCCCAGCCCCGTGAAAGCCAGGGCCCTGGAGCTCGGGATTCCGGTGTTCACGCCGGAACGCATTCGACGGGATGGGGCCTGCCAGCAGCAGCTCGCGGCCCTCGGCGCTGACGTCTCGGTGGTGGTGGCCTTCGGCCAGATCCTGCCGCCCGAGGTGTTGGCGCAGCCCCCCTTGGGCTGCTGGAATGCCCACGGCTCCCTGCTGCCGCGCTGGCGCGGCGCCGGCCCCATCCAGTGGTGCCTGCTGGAGGGCGACGCCGAAACCGGCGTGGGGATCATGGCCATGGAGGTGGGGCTCGACACCGGACCGGTGTTGCTGGAGCGCAGCCTCGCCATCGGGCTTCGGGAGAACGCTCAGCAGCTGGCCCAGCGGCTGGCCCAGCTCAGCGCCGAGCTGCTGGTCGAAGCCATGCCCATCATCGAGGCCGCCGGAGCGGGCCCGGAAGCCGAACGGCTGATCCGGCTGGGGGTGCGCCCCCAGGGCGAGGCGGGGCTCACCGTTGCCCGCATGTTGACCAAAGACGACGCGGTGATCGACTGGAGCGCTTCCGCCCTGGCGATCCACCGGCGGGCGATGGGTCTCTATCCCGCGGCCCACACCAGCTGGCGGGGCAAACGGTTGAAACTGCGCAGCACCGAACCCCTGGTGGCTCGCCTCGCCGAGCAGCTGAGCCCCGAAGCCCAGGCGGCGCTGGCCTCCAGCAGCGAAACAGCACCAGCTCAGCCGGCAGCGGCCGTTGCCCCAGGCACCGTGCTGGCGGTGCTAGCGGACACAGGCCTGGTGGTGGCCACCGGCGGCTGCCCGGTGCTGGTGCGTGAAGCCCAGCTGGAGGGCAAAGCGGCCGCCCGGGGCGGCAGCCTGCTCCAACAGCTCGCGGCCCAACCTGGCGATCAACTGGGCCCCACCGGCAGCGGGACGCACATCGCGGATGAAGCTCGGTAACGGGCGGCTTACGTTCTGTGTTGTTAGGGCTCGCACACTTTTCCTGCCCCGCCACGGTGGCTACAGAGGGTGGAGTCATTGCTGAGGATCCATGGGAAGCGAGCTGTCCTATGTCGGTGAAACAGGCCAGGGCTGCCTGATCTACCGGGAGACGTCAGGTCGCTACGTGGTCAGCCACGAACAACAACCCCAGCAGCGCCGCAGGGTCGCCACGCTGGCCAGTGCTTACGCCACCTGTCAGTGCCTGGCGATGGAGCGAATCACACAGGCCAGCTGATCGCAATCAACCCAAGCCAATCTCCTTGCGATACAGCGCATGGAGGCCCTCCAGCTGGTTGTGCACCGACACCAGCTGGTCGCGGATGTGCTGGCTGTTGTCGATGCGCCCAAGGGCCAACAGCATCGCCTCAATCTGCCCTTTGCAATCGATCAGCACGCGGCACTCTGGGGATCCGGGCTCGTAGGGCATGTCAAACGTCTCAACCACACCATCCGAGCCGAGACCACCGGCAACCGGTGTGTCCATTGCTGCCATTCAGCGCGACTGCTGCCGTTCAGCGACGCGAGCCGGGTGCACGCGGACTGCGACGGCCCTCGCGGCGGGCCCCCTGGGGGGAGGCGGCGGGGCGGGAGGAGGAGGGGCGGCGTCCGCCGCGCCCCCGGCCGCCACTGAGATCGAGAGGTGGAGCGGAGAGCACCTTGGGTTCGAAGCCGGGCACCTCCTGACGCGGCAGGCGGGTGCCGATCATGCGCTCGATGGCACGCAGCAGCTCACTCTCTTCGGCCGCCACCAGAGAAATGGCGTGGCCGTTGTGGCCGGCCCGACCGGTGCGGCCGATGCGGTGCACATAGTCCTCGGCCTGGTTGGGCAGATCCAGATTCACCACGTGGGGCAGCTGGTGGATGTCGATGCCCCGGGCGGCCAGGTCGGTGGCCACCAGCACCCGCAGGGAGCCGGCCTTGAAGTCGGCCAGGGCCCGGGTCCGTGCCCCCTGGCTCTTGTTGCCGTGGATGGCGGCCGCCGACATGCCTTCGCGGCTGAGCCGCTCGGCCATCCGGTTGGCGCCGTGCTTGGTGCGGGAAAACACCAGCACCTGCTGCCAATCGTTGCTGCGGATCAGGTGACTGAGCAGATCCGGCTTGCGATCCATGTCGCAGGGATGCAGCAGGTGCTCCACCGTGGGGGCCGTGCGGTTTTCCGGGGTGGCCTGAAGCTGCACCGGATTGTGGAGCAGTCCGGTAGCCAGGCGCCGGATATCGCCGGAAAAGGTGGCTGAAAACAGCAGGTTCTGGCGCTTGGGCGGCAGCAGCGCCAGGATTTTCTGGATGTCACGGATGAAGCCCATATCGAGCATCCGATCCGCCTCATCGAGCACCAGGATCTCAACCCGATCGAGTCGCAGGGCCCGCTGCTGGTAGAGGTCCATCAGGCGGCCCGGGGTGGCCACCAACACGTCGGTGCCCTTCTGTAGCCGACTGATCTGGGGGTTGACCTTCACGCCGCCGAACACAACGTCGCTGCGCAGATCGAGGTAGCGGCCGTAGGCCCGCACGCTCTCCGCCACCTGGGCCGCCAGCTCTCGGGTGGGGGTGAGCACCAGCGAACGCACCACCCCACCGCGCGCATGGGGGCCATGGCGCAGCCGCTCCAGCATCGGCAGGGTGAAGCCCGCGGTTTTGCCAGTGCCGGTCTGGGCGGCAGCCATCACGTCGTGGCCCGCCAACACGGCTGGAATGCACTGGCCCTGGATCGGCGACGGCTTGGTGTAGCCCTTTTCGGTCACCGCCTTGAGGATCGGCTCACCCAGTCCGAAGGAGGCAAAGTCGACCAACGCCGCGCTGGATGCTGAATCAGCAGCAGCCTGCGCGGGGCCTTCAGCCTCCGGGTGACTGGCAACGGCTGTGAAACTGGAGACGGCCGTTGAACCGGAAACAGCCGTTGCGCTGCGGGATCGGGGAGGGGACTGACGGATCGCCGGCTTTGCGGGGTTCTCCACCCTAGGGGGGGCCTGGGCATCGGCCTGCAACCCCGTCAGGGGCCATAGAGCTGCCAGGCCTGATCGCAAGTGGCCAGCAGATCCCTGTCGGAAAGGGCCAGCGCCTCGGGCCAGGCCCCCTGGAGCCACAGCCGCAGACGGGCCGGATCCACAGCGCCGCTGGGGGAATCGCGCCAGTCGCGGAAGAAGGCGTCCTGGGCCGCCAACACCCGAAATTTGAAAAACTCCAGCAAGCGCGCCCGCAGCCGGGTGCCATGGATGGTCCAGAGCCGATTTGGGTCTACCCCGAGGGCGATCTCCACACCGGGCGCAATCCCCTCCAGCGGCGGCGCCAGCACTTCCACCACCTGGGGCGGCTGCCCATGGCGTTGTTTGGTCTGCGGATCGGGCTGATAGATCCAGCCCCTCAGGGGTGGGGAAGCACCGCACCGCACCAGCACCCGCCAGAAGCGAAAGGTCTCCGCTGGATGGCGGTCGGTCCAAAGGATGTGCTCAAAGCAGTGGTCGGGGTGCTCACTCCGCAGCTCCAACGGAGCCAAGCACAGGTTGAGGGTGCCAGCGAAACAGTCGGACAGATCCAGGCCCCGTTGGGCAAACAGGGGGCGCTGCAGGCTGATGGTGCCGGCCGGGTAGGGGGAGGCGGGATCGCGCCCCGAGGCGACGCCATACCCCCGGATCAGGCAGCCCGTGATCCAGGCCGGCTGCTCTTGTTCAGCCATGGCCGGCAGCTCCCGCCACGGCGAAATGGCTGCAGCGCTCGCAGGGGCCATCGGGCAGCACGGCGCAGCGCAGCAGGGGGCTGCGGGCGTTGAAACGGCAGCTGGGATCGCCGATCACCCATTGGTTCTGCCACCAGCGGGCGTCGGCGGGCCGTTGCTGGGCCTTCACCTGGAGCGCCACGGAGGCGAGTTCATAGCGGCCATTGCGCAGCTGGTAGCGGTGGCGGCGCTGCAGCACCAGAAAACTGCGGCCCGCCGCCTCCAGCCAGCGGCCGGGCTGAGGCACCTCACCGAGCTCGGCCACCTCCAGGGCATCGAGCAGCTGGTCGCTGCCGATCTGGCGCAGCTCCACCCTCATGGCTCGGGCGGTGTTTCCAGCGGAGCGTTGCGCGCCGAGAAGCCCCAGACGAAGAGCGCCGCCACCACAAGCAGCAGCACCCACTCCGGCGGCACCGCCTGGGGCAGGCCAAGCCGAAGCAGCAGCCGAATCCCCACCAGCCCCACCGCCAAGTAGCCGGCGGTCTCGAGGTGCCGATACACCTCCAGCCAGCGGATGAAGAGCTCGGCGGTCAGCCGCAGGGCGATCACCCCGATCACGCCACCCGCCATCACCAGCAGCAAACGATCGCTCACGGCGACCGCCGCTGCCACGCTGTCGAGGGAGAAGGCCAGGTCGGTGAGGGCCAGGGTGGCCACAATCGAGCCGAGACCGGCGTGGTGGAGTGAGCCGGGATGGGTTGATCCTCCGGAAGCTTCGGCCTCATCGCTGGCCGCACCCCCATCGCCGGACTCCGACCACACCAGCTGCAGGTGTCGGCCGCAGAGCCACAGCAGGTACCCCGCCGCCAGCAATTGCAGCGGCCAGAAGTTCAACACCCACTGGGCCGCCACGATCAGAACGAGCCGTAACACCAGCGCCAGCGCCAGGCCCAGGTTGAGAGCCTGGCGCTGGCGCGCCGGATCCTCGAGGCCGCGGGCGATGGCCGCCAGGGCAATGGCGTTGTCGGCGGAGAGCACGGCCTCGAGCGCCACCAGCAGGGGCAGCAGCAGCAGCACCTCTTTCCACTGATCGGCCTGGTCGAGCAGGGGAGTGAGGGACTGGATCGACTCCGCTTCCATGCGCTGCAGCGGGTCAGGATGGTGTGGAGTCTAGAAAGACACCTTGACCCGGCCGCTGGAGGATTCACAGCTGGAGATCCAACTGGTGCATGCCGACAGCGGCAGCCGGGTGGTGCTGGTACAGGCGCGGCGCGGCGGCCTACTCGTTGACGGCGCCCTTGGGGAAGCCGCCACGGCGGAGGAAGCCGAAGACAGGGCGCGCCAACGCCTGGCGGCCCGCCTCACCCCCAAAGCCCCATCAGCGCCGCCCAGCAAGCCAGCGCCCAGCCCCCACCTGCAGCGCGCGCCAGAGCCCCCAGCCGAGTCCCAACCCCAAGTCGCGTCCGAGCCCCGACTCACCGCAAGCCCGCCGCCACACCAAGAGCACCCGAGCCCGCCAGCGGCCCAGGCCCCCGAGGAACCCCCTGCCGATCCGGAGGACTGGAGCAGCGAACTGGCTCGGCTGGATCTGGAGCTGCAACGTCTCGGCTGGGACCGCGACCAGGAGGCGATCTACCTGGAGCGGGTGTTCAAGCACCCCAACCGCAATCGACTCACCAGCTACGGCGATCTGCTGGCCTACCTCCAAGCCCTGGAGGGATTTGCACCGGGCACGGATCCCGCCACCGCCCCGGCGCCGCTGCGGCGCCGAGAGCTGCTCAGCCAGTGCGACGCACTGCTGGGCCAACTGCAGTGGGATCCTGGCCGGGGCCGCGCCTTCCTCGAGCAGCACTTCTCCCTCACCAGCCGGCAGCAGCTCAGCGACGCCCAGTTGCTGCAGTTCAACATGCTGCTGGAGAGTGAATGGCTGGCCGGGCCGAACCCTTAACAGTGCTGGCGCACCAATTGGGCCCCCAGACCCGATCGAGCCTGATTGGCAAAAGCCTCCCGCTCGAGCTGCTGTTCGTGGGCCGAGGCCTGGCGGTACACCGGTTCGTTGAGCACCCCCGCCAGGTGGTCTGGCAAGACGGTGGGCAAACCCAGCAGACGCGGACTGGAGCGCACCCCTCGGTTGCGGCAGCTCTGGGCCACATGAATGGCCTCATGGTTGAGCACCGTGGCGAATTCCGCACTGCCCTTCTCCACCACCCGGGGCTGGATCCGCACCGTGCGCTCCTGGGGATCCCATTCACCCGCTGCCCCCAGCTTGCGCGGCTCGGTGAGCTCCAGGCGCACCCCCGCCGCCGCCAACACCGTCAGCAATTGAGCAATCGCCAGACGCTCCGCTCCAAAGCTGGGGGGATTGGCGATCAGGGCGCGCAGCTCAGCCACCGAGAGCGGCGGTTGATCAGCGCGTCGTCGGTAGTGGTAGCGAATCGCGCCATTGGGGAGGGTTTCGGCCCTGGGGATCCACTGCCGATCGGCCACCGCCAATTGCTGCAGCAGAGACGGCTCCAACGCCGGCGACGGGGTAGCGGGCTGGGCAGGAGCGAGCGGGGGAGGTGACGTGGCTTGGGACGCAGGGCTCACCGGCAGGGACGCACAAGCGGCACCCAGCAACCCCAGCACCCCACTGAGCACGAACAGAGCCCCCCGTCCGAGGCGGTGATCCAAGCGGGACGGGCAGCGGGAACGCACCAGGGCAGTCGGACGGTCCGCACCAGTCTGAGGCCAGTTGCGAAGATCGGAGCTTCATGCCTCCCGCGCCTCCATGCCCCTCTCCGCCCTGGTGCGTCAACTGCAGCAGGCGTCCCTCACCGGGGAGGTGCTGGAGCGCAGCAAGCGGTCCGAGCGCCTGCGGCTGAGTGGCGCCGGCCGGGGGGCCAGAGCCCTGATCAGCTCAGCGCTGGCGGGCGCCGCCGGCGCTCCCCTGCTGGTGATCGTGCCTACCCTGGAAGAAGCGGGGCGCTGGGCGGCGCTGCTGGAGCTGATGGGCTGGCCCAGCTGCCAGCTCTATCCCACCAGCGAGGCCAGCCCTTACGAGCCCTTCGATCCCACCAGCGAGATCACCTGGGGCCAGCTGCAGGTGCTGGGGGAGTTGCTGGATGGCGGCCAGCGCCTCGCGATCGTGGCCACCGAGCGGGCCCTGCAGCCCCACCTCCCGCCGCCGAAGGCCCTGCAGGCCCAGTGCCTGAGCTTGCGCAAAGGCGACACAGTGGATCTCGAAGAGCTGGCCACCACGCTGACGCGCCTGGGCTACGAGCGGGTGCCCACGATCGAGCAGGAGGGCTGCTGGAGCCGCCGCGGCGACATTGTCGACGTGTTCCCGGTGAGCGCCGAGCTGCCGGTGCGGCTTGAGTTCTTTGGCGAGGAGCTGGAGAAGCTGCGGGAATTTGATCCCGCCTCCCAACGCTCCCTCGATGCCGTTGAGGTGGTTCGCCTCACCCCCACCGGCTACGGCCCCCTGATCGCCGATGCCCTGCGCGAGGCGATGCCCGATGGACTGGATCAATTGCTGAGCGCCGAGGCCAGCGACCAGCTGCTGGAGGGCGGCACCCCCGAGGGCCTGCGGCGGCTGATGGGGCTGGCCTGGCAGCAGCCGGCCACCCTGCTCGATTACCTGCCCGCCCACACCCTGATCGCCGTGGACGAGCGGCGCCATTGCCTCTCCCACGGCCAGCAGTGGTTCGACCATGTGGTGGAACACCACAGCGAGGTGTGCCAGGAGCTGGCCCTGCTGCCCCCTCTGCTGCACCGCCCGCCCAGCGAGGCCCTGGAGCAGGCGGCGGCCTTCGGCGGCTTCGATCTGGCCGAGCTGCACGAAACCGACAACCACCCCAACAGTCTCGATCTGGCCTCCCGCTCGGTGCCGGCCTACCCGAACGCCTTCGGCAAGCTGGCGGGGCTGGTGAAGGGCTTTGTGGCCGAGAAGGCCACGGTGTGGCTGCTCTCGGCCCAGCCCAGCCGGGCGGTGGCCCTGCTGGAGGAGCACGACTGCATCACCCGCTTCGTGCCCAACCCCAGCGACTTCCCGGCGATTGACCGGCTGGTGGAGCAGCGGACGCCGGTGGCGCTGAAAACCAAGGGCACCGCCGAGCTCGAAGGCCTGCAGTTGCCGGCCTGGAAGCTGGTGTTGATCACCGATCGGGAGTTCTTCGGCCAGCACGCCCTGGCCGCCACCGGCTATGTGCGCCGGCGCCGCAAGGCCGCCAGCCGCACGGTGGACCCCAACAAGATGCAGCCGGGCGACTTCGTGGTGCACCGCAACCACGGCATCGGCCGGTTTCTGAAGCTGGAAAAGCTGGCGATCAGCGGCGAATCGCGCGACTACCTGGTGGTGCAGTACGCCGACGGCCTGCTGCGGGTCGCCGCCGACCAGCTGGGCAGCCTCGGCCGCTACCGCGCCAGCAGCGACGCTCCGCCCGAGCTCAACCGCATGGGCGGCACGGCCTGGACCAAGGCCAAGGAGCGGGCCCAGAAGGCCGTGCGCAAGGTGGCGCTGGATCTGGTCAAGCTCTATGCCGAGCGCCACCAGGCGCCGGGCTTCGCCTTCCCCGCCGATGGCCCCTGGCAACACGAGCTCGAGGACTCCTTCCCCTACGAGCCCACCCCCGACCAGGTGAAGGCGATCGCCGATGTGAAACGCGACATGGAGCAGCCCCAACCCATGGACCGGCTGGTGTGCGGCGATGTGGGCTTCGGCAAAACCGAGGTGGCGATCCGCGCCATCTTCAAAGCCGTCACCGCCGGCAAGCAGGTGGCGATGCTGGCCCCCACCACCGTGCTGGCCCAGCAGCACTGGCGCTCCCTCTCGGAGCGCTTCGCCCCCTATCCCCTCAAGGTGAGCCTGCTCAACCGCTTCCGCACCGCCGGCGAGCGCAAGGTGATCCTCGAGGGGCTGGCCAGCGGCCATGTGGATGTGGTGGTGGGCACCCACCAACTGCTCTCCAAGGGCACCGGCTTCAAGCAGCTGGGCCTGCTGGTGGTGGATGAGGAACAGCGCTTCGGCGTGAACCAGAAGGAAAAGATCAAGGCCCTGCGCAAGGACGTCGACGTGTTGACGCTCAGCGCCACACCCATTCCGCGCACCCTCTACATGAGCCTCTCGGGCGTGCGCGAGATGAGCCTGATCACCACGCCACCGCCCCTACGCCGGCCGATCAAAACCCACCTGGCCGCCCTCGACGAGGAAGCGGTGCGCAGCGCCATCCGCCAGGAACTCGATCGCGGCGGCCAGATCTTCTACGTGGTGCCCCGGGTGGAGGGCATCGACGATGTAGCCGCCCAGCTGCAGAGCATGATTCCTGGCCTACGGCTGCTGGTGGCCCATGGCCAGATGGCCGAGGGGGAGCTGGAGAGCGCCATGGTGGCCTTCAACGCTGGCGAAGCCGACCTGATGCTCTGCACCACGATCGTGGAGAGCGGCCTGGATATTCCGCGCGTCAACACGATCCTGATCGAGGACGCCCACAAGTTCGGCCTGGCCCAGCTGTATCAGCTGCGCGGCCGGGTGGGCCGCAGCGGCATCCAGGCCCACGCCTGGCTCTTCTATCCCGGCGATGCCTCCCTCAGCGAAGCGGCGCGGCAACGGCTGCGGGCGATTCAGGAATTCGCCCAGCTGGGCAGCGGCTATCAGCTGGCCATGCGCGACATGGAAATCCGCGGCGTGGGCAACCTGCTGGGGGTGGAGCAGAGCGGCCAGATGGAGGCCATCGGCTTCGATCTCTACATGGAGATGCTGCAGGAATCCCTGGCCGAGATCCAGGGCCAGGACATCCCGGCGGTGGACGACACCCAGATCGACCTGCCGATCACCGCCTTCATCCCCGGCGACTGGATCCCCGAGAACGACGAGAAGATGGCCGCCTACCGCGCCGCCGCCGACTGCAGCAGCCAGGAGTCCCTGGTGGAGCTGGCCGCCGGCTGGGTGGATCGCTACGGGGCCATTCCTGCCCCGGTGCAATCGCTGCTGCAGCTGATGGAGCTGAAGCTGGTGGCCAAGCGCTGCGGCTTCTCGCGCATCAAGCCGGAGAAGCCGAACATCGCCCTGGACACACCCATGGAAGAGCCAGCATTCCGGCTGCTGCGCCAGGGCCTGCCCCAGCACCTGCACGGCCGGCTGGTGTATCAGGCGGGAGCGGGGAGCACCGCCAAGGTGCTGGCAAGAGGCCTGGGCGTGCTGCCCGCCGAGAAGCAACTGGAGGAGCTGATGGGCTGGCTCAACCAGATGGCCGCCCAACTCCCCGGCGCCGATGGCCTCACCGAGGCCCAGCGCAGCGCGCAGCAGGCGGCCCAGAACGAAGCGGTCTTGTCGCTCTGAACCTGCTGGCGGGTAAAGGGGGGGCAGTGGAGACGCAGCTCAATCCGGCTGATTCCAGCCAACCCTGGCGCTCGAGAAACATCAACCATGATCTTGTGGTCACCTTGCTGCATCCCGCAGGCAGGAGGAACGAGGCCCTAGCAATCTTGTGGTCTTCAAACAGAAAGACCCCCCGCCTGGGGGGAACGTTGAGCGCCAGGGCGTGCATCGCTTCCTGAATCGCCATCTCGCCGAGATGGCGCTGGCGGCGCCCGCCTGAGCGCCGGCACACCTCCGTAGCCAGCACGAAAATCCTCTGCTCAGCCACCCAGGTGGCGATGCGCTGGCTGGTAGGGGTGTCGCTGCGGGTGAGCTCCTCCAGCACCATGTCCACCATCACCAGCGGCCAACCCGGTGCCAGCAGCAGTTCCAAGGCATCGGCGTAGGCCAGGGTGATCCAGGGACCCGCGTCGGCCATCACTACCGGCAAATCACCGCCCGGCAACACCAGGGGCTTCGGCATCAGGGCTTGGCAGAAGCAGCCAATTGCTCCAGCTCCATCACCATTGCCTCGGTGGCCTGAACAGTAAGGCGGGGCATCGGCAGATGGGCCTGGGCCATCAGCAGAAACAGGTCTTCCTCGTGCTCCAGCTGGAGCTGCTCCATCACCTGATCGTCGCTGAGGCGGCCCAGGGCGAACGCCAGCAAGGTCGCAGCGGTGCTGTTGCCCAGCTGCTCAGCCTTTTCAAAGGTGTCCACCAGGTAACGCAGCTCGGCGCTGAGCAGGGCACTGATCGAGGTGTCGTGCTGAGCAGCCAGCACCTTGGCGCGGCGCAGCAGATCGCGATCCAACGCAGCCGTGAAGTTCACACTCGCCACCGATCACCCCAGCACCGATATCAGTGTGGCACAGGTTTCGGTGCCTACAAGGCTGCCCCACTACCGAGCAACCACTCCGCCGCAGGCCGCAGCCGCGCGGTGTCATCGCCTTGGCGTGCCACGAAATCCAGCTCCTGGCGGTCGGCCGTCAGGCCATAGCCCAGATCGCAAACGCGGCGCAACAACTCCAGGTCCGAGGAGCCCGTGATCACCACATCGATCGGTTCGCTGTCGATCACCCGGCGCACAAAGCCTTCCCAACCGGCGATCAGCTGGATTTCATCGAGCAGCTCAGGCCCGCTTGCACCTGCTGCCAGAGCAGACAGGTTTTACCGCTGCGGCGCATGCCGAGCACAGCCACCGCCTTACCGGGCAGCTGGGGCCACCAGACATCACGGGCGGTGAGCGCGGGCAGAGGCCGCTCGATGGCATCGACCAGCTTCTGCTCAAGCAGCCAGTCCATCACCAAACAACCCCTATCTTTCCTTCTCGGAAAGCCACACCAGAGCGAACCTGGCCGCGTCGAGAAGACAGCCGGGCCAAAAGGGGGACCCTCTGACTGGGGAGCACATCGCTGAGAAGCGCCCCCAAGCACCATCTCGACATCGAGGCGCCGTACCGAACCACCATCTGTCGGCACATCCCGCAAACTACTGTTACAATAATGAACACTTGTGTAACAGGCCCATGGGTGAGGTCATCGATCTGGGTTGGGGTCTCTCCAGCAGTTTCAGCCTGATCTCAGGTGTCGTCAGCCTGCTGGCCCTCGGCATCTACGCCCTCACCCAGGGCGACACCGGCAACAACGACGATGACGACTCCAGCCCTGGTGGCGGTTTGATGCAGCCTGTTACTTGACCCAGGCAGTGGCCTGAGCCCAATATTTGCCCCGAGGGGCCCTGCTCAATTCTCCCCTGACTGCTGCCGGTAGGCGCGGGGCACCAGCACCAGAAAGAGCCACCACCACACCAGCGCGGCTGCCGCAACGGGCGCCGTTATCCACCAGCGCTGCAGCACCAGCCAGCTTCCTGCAGTCACCGCGAGGCCGGTGAGCAGGATGCTCCAGGGTTGGCACCACCAAGGCTTCTCGCTCCAGATCGAGGGCTGAACGCTCCCC
>Ga0194117_10003203_pt1 | contig 16647 bp, 6 predicted proteins | sample TA2MahsurfametaG_FD_160579 | JGI IMG/M metagenome (GOLD analysis project Ga0194117, IMG submission 160579) | Freshwater microbial communities from Lake Tanganyika, Tanzania - TA2015009 Mahale N1 surface | ecosystem: Environmental > Aquatic > Freshwater > Lake | place: Tanzania: Lake Tanganyika...
TACCTTTAGGGTACTCTGTTGTAGTTTTAGTTGCCCTTGCAGGTGGGGCAAGGATAAACATCCTCACTGACTCTGGTATTACATATCTAGCAGGTCCATGTTTCGTAGAACATCATTTTTTTTTTTATTTATAAGTAATTTTACTTAATCTAAACTAAACTTAATAAAAGAATATTCGAATGATTATTTCCGACAATTAATCATGTTTTTAAACTTGCTTCTAAGTCTTTTTATTTAATTTTAATTTATGAGTTATGAATTATTAAGTGCACAAAGATCAAAAAGCCTTTTTAGTCATTATGTTATAGAAATCTTCTCGAGAAATTTCACGACCATTGCTTGCAGCTCTCTGAAGCATTTCTTCTAATTATTGAACACTCATTGTTTCGCCCAATTCCTTAGCCACTCTCTTAATATTGCTCACATTGATGGCTCCAGTCTTATCATCATCAAACAGGTCAAAAATTTTATTGATCCCATTCTGAATTATTACGAATGTACTCTTGATTCTTTGTCACCGAGTTTTGAGGTGATGGCATCCAAAAATTCGTCAAAGTCTATTTCACGACCTTCGGCTTATAGTTCTCCGATCATATGGAAAATTGTTGGATTTTTGGATTAAAAGCCAAGGCTTTGCATAGCTGACTTTAATTATCTTAGTAACAAATCATCTACCTAGGATCTATTTTTCCAGTGCTTTCTGTGTCAAACAGGTTAAAGGCTTATCTAAGCTCCTAGATCTAATCTTCTGTGAGTCCGGGTCTCTAGATTTTCTTTTTGGCAGGTCCTTTTCCAACTGTTTTACCTTTCATTTAAGTCTGACTGTTAATATTATAAATTTGAATTAAAATAATAGTATAAGCATCAAGGTAAATTCCTCGAAAGTGTTGGAAAAAGATAGAAAATTTAAAGACATATAAAAATGCACTTAGATTATAAATAAAAGAAGAAAATAGAAGGTAGCTGTGAAATCTTGGGTATTATCTATTATTCTGATTGAGGTTCGTTACTTAAAAATTATGAAATATAAAACACTATAATCTATTTGTTGAAAAAGTAGCAAGAACTTCATTGCGACTTCAGCAAGGAATGAAAAAAATTAGCAAAAACTCTTCTTAACATTTGGGTGAGCCAAAAGCAACTCAGAAATATTGCTAAAGAAGACTTACCTTTTGCAATCAATATTACAGAAAAATGTGCACAGGAAAAAATGCATGTCAAAAATGCAGACTACACCTTTAAAAGCTTCAAGGCATTCTTCAATCATTATTGGGACTCAAAAGTATGTTGGTTTCTTCTTATGAATACTCTAGTGTTTAAAATTGTTGTTGGGCTGCTATTAAGGAATTAAAGAAAACTTCGGCTGTCAAATGCTTGGCTTGATTATTTCCATAAATATATTTATAATTGACAACCATCTTAAGAAGTATGCTACTTAGACTTACTATTTAGAAAATCTATAACGAGACACCTGATAAGGATCTGCATGCCCAAATATACCTTACTGGATTAATCTAGTTTTCAAGAGCGGGAGGTCCTATGTCAAAACACATCCCTCTTTAATGTAAAAAAAAATATTTTCTTCAATTTTCATATGTGATATATATTCTCTAATATAAAAATAAAATTAAAGATTACTCTTCTTCATTCATTTTTTATCTTGAATACAATTAAGTTTCTAGATTCCCTTAATAAACATTTTAAATAAGTATACATCAAACAATCATTTTTGTTCATAATTTTCTTTACTCTATGTTTCACATCCCTTTAGTCTGAAGTAATGTTGTTTCTTTCTTTGGACACTCCCATTTACTGTTTTATTTGTGAGTTCTGACTTTTAATCATACTTCACAGGTGAAAAACTTCGCGAGTTGAAGTTTTGCTCAAACAAACGTTGTTTCAGCTCATTTACATGGTTATAGAATTCTTTAATTGTATCATTCGATTCAGAAGGATGGGCACTTGTCTCCTCAATAGTATCATTAAAATGTAGACTATCCGACTCGTTTATCTCTTCATAAGTATTTTCTTGTTCTTCTTGTATCTGTTCTTGCTCCTCTTAACTTTCACTTTTCACTTCGAAGATAGGCATGCTCTGTGACTTTAGGTAGTCAGATTTTTATTATGGGCCAAATATTTTTTAGAAATGGTTTGAGCTGACTCTCTGCAAGTGTTTAGGAAGTGGAATCTTTTGATGCTTGATGTATTTCTTTTAGTGTTGAGTAATAGTTAGTATATCGTTACCCATAAAATAATAATTGATAATTGAGTATAAAATAGTAATGAACCGCCAAGAGCTGGAGATTTATACACAGGATCATTCACATCACGGAGTCAACTGTCGTCAAATTTTAGACAATTACTTAAACTATGTTACTATTTGCAAAGATCAGCACAATGTATTTAGATTTATGGAAGAAAAAGCGATTTGCACTTTTCTTCCTGCTTTTTGGCTCGCTAAAGCCCACTATCTTTCTGAATTCGGTGATTATTAAGGATGTTTCTAATGCATTTAGATTGCATATTCTAATACAGACGAATAAGAAATGTACTTTGTGCCCTATATAGTCAAATAATGGCTACTCTCGATTAAAAACTAATAGAGTATAGAAAAAAATTAATTGATGATATAAGAGAGTTTCCTTTGAGTTTAAAACGATCTGTTTTTTAGCTAAATTTCTAAGCTGCTTTACAAATTGGTAAAATTGGTAAATAACAGCAAATACAATTATTAAAAACTTATTAGGCCAAGTATAAAGGATTAAAAGTTTAGAAATAAAAGAATGCTTTAGCTAAACGTGAAAAGTTAAAGCCTTCTTGGCTTTAAGCTTATTACGAAAATGTTGATTCAATATAAAAAATGATTGAGGAGAAAATACATGAAAATTCAGTGAGAGTTTCAAGAGATATAAAATACCACTCAATGCATACACCTGTAAGAGTAAGAGATCCACAAAGACTTACTAAAACAATGGATTCGGTTTAGATGCTTAAAAAGAAGCGTTCGACAAAATAGAAAAGGAAAGGAAGTGAATTTGATATTGATAATTCAGACTAAGAAAACAACAATTAGAGAGATAATTCAATCAGAATGATGAATAGTTTGCCTGTAGGCAAAAAGTTTACAAATCTAAAGAGAAGAGTGACTTTTCAACATGATAGCCTGACAAGAGAATAAAGAAATAGAAATGGAAATTTTCCAGTTTAAAAATTGTAAATCGAGGACTAAACATAGCAAAAAAAGTAATAAAAGATGGATTAATAATCAGTTGAAGATGTTCATGTCTATAGCTAACCAATCTCTAAATAATGAAAAAGTGATAATTTTTACATTTATGCGTAGGTAAAGAAATAATATCATAAATCAAAGTTACTAACTTCATCGAAAAAGCCAGAAACTATCTCATTCTTACTCACTTTTGACTACACTTCTTAAGCTGAGTATATTGACTATTTTCTGAGGATTCCTCTTTCTAAATTTTAGCAAGATTCAATCAAACTTTATAGTATACTCAAACCCTTCATAAGAGCTGGTCTAAACAGACTTGCAATCTGAATGTGAGCATAAATCGCAGGTTGATTAGCTTGTACGAGGATATAGATGAAGATGTTGCTTAGATCTTCAGGTGAAATTTTTATTTTATTGTGTTCGATACTATGTTTTCTGTAAAATTGAACTACTGAACTCTCTATTTGTTTTTGTATACCTTCTAATAGCCTGACTTTTTCAGCTGGAGAATTTACCCTTATGACTTATTTTATTATCTGGATTGTTCCGGAGTAAGGCACCTCTTAACATTTTTAAACTGGAACTGAAAAGCTTGTTAAGGTGCCTTCATTTAGCCTTAGTTTCTCATTCACAATGATCTCCTTTGTACTATAACTGGCAAATCTTTGTATCTGGAACTGTATTTTATCGATTTGACTTTTCAAAGCGAGTCGAGCTGTACGAGTCACTGTGGTTGATATATCTGGATTTTCAAACATGAGGTTTGCTGCTAACGAAGGGAGTGTTAATTTGTAAAACATCTACTACCCTACTATTTATCTATCCTCAAGTCCAAAATAAAGGACAAACATGTCTATCAAAAGCTTTGTAAACTCCTGATGTTCATTTGCCAAGCGATTTAGAGCATTTTTCGATGGATTTATGCTCTAACTATACCTAAGTTTAACATACGATCCGAAAAGTTCAATACAAAACTTAAAAACGTTGCCTTACTATCTATAATGTTCAGTTATAATCTTAACGATTTCTGAGGCTATGTTAGTATTGCGTATTTGGAATTAGATTTATTTTGAGAGATGATGCTCATTTATTTGATCGAAGTTGTCTAGAAACATATTGCACCAAGGATGTTTTTGGGCTCGAGCCACACAGTAGGATCTAAGATGAGCATACCATTTTGGAACAGTGTATCCGATGATTTTAAAGCCGAGGGCTTTTAGACAGGATGTACATTTTGTGAACATCGATAACTATATAAACTATTGAATAAAATAAGAAAATCAAAGGCTTTAGTCTCTTACGTTACTTTTATATTGTTATTTTATTTGTGATGTAAAATTGTAATAACATAATCAACTTTGATTTGCTATCGAGTTTTTTTCTTTTAAAAAATAAAGGTAGGTTTTTAAAGAATTTTATCGAATAAATACATCCTAGATTTATTATTATTACTCTTTGAATGAACTTTCTTTGTATCAAGTAAAAATGAACTAATTTATTTGTAAGTAAATAACAAGAAGTCAAATTATTCTTTAACTGTTTATAATTTGAAATATGTTAAAGGAGAAGGATTCAAAATAATCAATCCAGGTGACTATCAGGGTTCGTCCTCTCTCAGAAAAGTAACTACATGTCCATACAGATAAAAAATGGATGATCCAAGAGTGTGCGTGTTTTTAGAACAAAATCATTCACTCAAAGTAGTAAACGCAGGTTAGGCTAAAAAATTTACTTTTGACTCTATTTGCTTTGAACAGTCCCAATAATAAATGTTCGAGAGAGTAGGTAGGAAGTGCACTGTTGATTGCTTAGAAGGTAACAGTCCAATTATGAAGGTTATAATTGTACCATTTTCGCCTATGGACAGACTGGTGCAGGTAAAACTTACACAATGATGGGTGTTAATTCTGAAAACTAAAATTATTAGACTCATAAAGGTTTGATTCCAAGGACAATGAAATATCTTTTTCAGTGTATTTAAAAGGAGAGGTCATAAGGTGTAAACTTCATTATACGATGTTCATTTCTTGAGATTTACAACGAACAAATCATAGATTTACTCAACAAAAGCAATACAAATTTACAACTACGTGAGGATACAAGAAAAGGAGTGTATGTGTAGGGTATCACTTAAGAGACAGTAAGTCGAAGTGAGTAAATTATGGAAATACTCAACAAAGGCTCAAAATCAAGACATGTAGGTTCCACATTTTACAATTAAACAAGTTCTCGTTCACATTCAGTATTTACTATGCAGATTGAGTCACGCTACAGCAAAAATGGAGTTATTAATACCAAATCCAGACAGTTTAACTTTATTGATTTGGCGGGATCTGAAAGGACTAAACAGAGCACTGGATAGAGATTAAAATAAGGCTGTAATATAAACAAGTCTTTGATGAATTTAGCTTCAGTTATAAACGCACTTTCAGAAGTATCAGAAGGAAAATCTCAACATGTTAACTATCGTAACTCTAAGCTTACTTTTTTGCTAAAAGATTCTCTTGGTGGAAACTCAAAAACTAACCTGATTGCAAACATAAGCCCAGCAGCAGTTTTTTATCAATAAACTCTGTCAACTCTAGGTTTTGCTAGGAGAGCAAAGTTGATTAAAAGGTAAAAAGCTTCCATAAATGAAGATTCTTCAGGAAATCTTTAATCAATGAAAAATGAAATCAAGCGCTTAAAGCAGTAGGTGATAACACTTATGGGGAGATTACAATCAGGAGAGCAAATATAAAATTTGAATATTAAATAATCTGCACCTCAGATGACAACAATAATGCATTAGTATGTTGCATAGGAAATTGATAAACAGACTCGCTTGTAGATGGAAATATTGAAATTAAACTAACGGATTGTTTATCTACAAAATGGATTAAAACAGTATTCAGCTAATGATACACATCTCAGAATGATAATTGCAGTACTATAAGGAAAAATCAATAGACTACAATCAGTGTAAAATGCACTAAAAGCTAAGGCGGGTGATATTCCTGAAAGTGAGGTCTAAATTAAAACTGTCAAAGAATATTTTGAGAATTAGAGATTAGGAATGATCAAGCAACTTTAGTCATTTAAGGGTCAATCTGAAGGAACAAGAGTCATTAAATAGCTGTTGAAACAAGCTCGTGTACTTAGAGAAGATAGTGATTAAGAATAAAGTTTAAAAGAGTTATTGAGCAAAAACACTGAATTTCTTACCATGATCCATAATCGTTTAGAAGAGATGAAGCCATAAAGACAGGAACTTGAACTTAATGAAGAGTTTGAAAAGAAACTTAGTATATTATAAATTTAATATACCAAGAGAGAGGAGGAACAACAATAGAGATATTAACAAATAAATTTAGAGCTAAATGACGCTCGTTTAAGGTACTAATAAAATGAAAAATTACTTGAATAAGCCATAAGCGACCATATTATCTTATAAGAGAAAATAAAACAAACTGAAAGATAAAAGGAGTAGATCAAAAAACAAGTGAAAGTAGAGGAAGAAAAAGTAAAAATGATGTAATAAAAAATGGCAAAAAATGAGCTAAAATACTAAGAGTCCCTAGTTGAGCTTCGAAATGAAATAACCAACAAAAATATGGAATAAGCTATGCTTCGAAAGTAGATTGAAGGCCTTAAGATTAAAGTATAAAAGCTGAACACGAATGAATTAATATTAAAGCAATAGTTTGAAGCTCTATAAGAAGAGAAGTATAAAATTGATAAGGTTCTGATGCAAAATATTGAAGAAATAAAGGAACAAAAGAATACAATTATTAAAAATGAATCTTAGATACATAAAATGCAGCTATGCTTGTAGAATCTTACAAATTAAAAAAACTAGATGAGCTCTCTTCATCAGAAGGTAGCTGATTAACTTCAGGCAGAAAAGAAAAAGTTTAAGCTGAAGATTTAAGAGATCTAAACCTTGCATACCAAAGAAATGTAAAACTTAAATTTGAGTAAATCTTAGCTCCAGAAATAGCTAGTAATTGTATAACAAAAATTGAAAGAAACTGAGATCCATCTGAGTCAAGAGAGTGAAGAGCTATAAATATTAGCCAAAAAGTATAGTGAGATGGAAATCGGATTGAAAAGTGAGTTGAATACTAAATAGAATAAAATGAAAGAAGTAATATAAATGATGAGTATGAAAGAAGAGAACGGAAACGAGATTTAGTTCAAATTGAATCAGGTACAAGCTCAACTGATCAATATCACAAATGAAAAGGAATAGCTAGTGAACAGATATAATAGAGAAATAGAGGAGCTCAGAGAAAAAAATAATAAAGAACACTCCAACTCACAGTTAGTTTAGATTCAACTGAATTAGAAAACATTAGAATGTAATAATATACTTGAATAACTTCAATACTTGAAAAAAGAAATTCAAGGGTTGAAATAGTAAAAAGAAAAAATCTCAATTCTTAACGTTAATATTGAAGAAGAGCTGAAATAAACCGAAAAAAAATATGATGAATCTAAAAAGTAAGTTGAAGAACTAATGCAAAAGGAAAAGTAAGCTCGTAATTTAGTGAATGAGGTCAACAATAAATTATTCATGACACAGAAAAACAAAGAAATAGAAATTTAAGCCTTGAGCAGCCAACTGCTTTTAAAATAACAACACTTAGAGAATGTTTAGAAGTAGAATCAAAAAAGCAAAGTAAAATTATAGAGATAAATTGTTGAACTTAAAGAATAAATATAGAAAAATCAGCAGATTCATGAATAACACTAGAATTCAATTAAAAAATCACTATAAACGCAATTGACTACCAAATAAAAGAAAATAACTTAGTTAAAAACTAATCTCAATTAAAGATAGTAACTTATCAAGAAGTATGAATCATAAATAGCTGAAAATGTTGCATAAAAAGATCAACTATTAGTCGAAAAGACAAATAGTTAGGCAAAAATCCATTATTTGAACGGAAAAGTAGAAGAACTTACTATTTAACTAAGTGACTCGAAAACGATTCAAGAAGAGCTGATATAAAAGCATTAAAAACAAATTGAAGAAAATTAAATGATTCACAATGAACAGCTTGACCAGAAAAATTAAAAAATAGAAAGTCTTATGCTATAAAATGACTCTTTAAATAGAGAAATCGCTCAAATAAGAGAGTTAAAAGCAAAGGATGAAGAAAAACTGTTAGAAATTAGGCAAGCTATCGCGCACTTAGAAGCTCAACTTGAGACTGTTAAAAATAAATATACTTAAATGAATGAAATAAATCAAAATACTAAGGATTTACTTGAGAAAAGCACTGAGGAACTTAAAATTGCTCAATAAAATATTTCAACCTTAACAAATTAAAACAAAAATCTTTCTTAGAAAATATGCTAACTATAAAATTAGGTTTAAAGCGTGAATCGAAATGAAAATGAAATGAGCTTATAATTATAGTAAACTAAAAAAGAGTTAAATGTAAAAGAAGAGGAGTGCAAATCATTGAAAAACGTGTTAATTAATGTTCGAAATGAGGCTGAAGTCATGAAATAACAAATTTAGGAGGCTATTTCTGATTCCAAGACCTTGACCCAAGAGATAGAACAATTAAAACAAGAAAATGAACAATTGAAGAAGTCTCATTCTGAATCCCTCAAAGAAATCCATGAAAATAACTCCAAAAATATCAATATGAAAGAGAGTTAAATCAGTGAACTTAAAACATTCAATGAAAAAATGTTAAAAAGTATAGCTTAGCTCGAGACAGAGAGAAAAGAAAGTACTTAAAATATTTAGTTACTCAATAAATCAGTCAAAGACTTCGAATAGTTGTATGAAGCCAAAAAGAAACTCATATAACATCAAAATTCGACTATTCAAGAGCTCAAAATATAGATAAATCAACTTGAATCTTAAATGCAAACTAAATCTTAACAATTTTCTCAACTAAACGAATAATTATAACAATTAAAAGCTCAAAACTCATATCTTTCTCATAGATAGCAGTAAATTTCTGAATAGCTATCAAAGTACTAGGATTAAAATCAATCTTTAAATTCTTAGCTTAAATATGTCGAGAATATTAAAGATCAGATAAACATTCTTTTCGAAGAAATGAAAGAAAAGAGCAAAAAAGATAGTGAAAGAACATCTAACCAAATCTCAAACTTGAAAAATGAAATCAATGACCTTATCAATTAAATTAATTAATTAAACCAAATCATCAACGATAAATAAACTGAAAATAGTAACCTTCATGAAAAAATTACAAGAATTTAAACTTAAGCTATTCAAACTTTGAACCAGCTGCAAGACGCGAACTCATTTAAAATTAAATGCGAAGCTTTACAAGTTGAAGTTTCAAAATTTAAAAGTGTTTTGGAAGAATAGCAACGTTCAAAAGAAAGAATTTATGCTTAAGTCTGTAGAGAAAGAGAAAATAATGCAAATTTCAAACTGATTATTGAGAACTCTTAGGCTCAAATAAGACAAATGGAAGTTGAGCTTTAGGAAAAAGATGCAATTTATAAAAAACTTTTGTAAAAAATAGCTAAAAACTAAAATGAATCGAAGAAAACAACTAACTCTGAGCATTATCTTAAGACTATTGAGTTACTTTAAAAATCAAGAGCCGAACAACTTGACTTGAGAAGACAAAATTAAGATTTGAAAAAGACTCTAACAAACATGAAAGAAACTTTGTAATAAAAATAAACCTATGTTAGATAAGTTGAAAAGAAATCTTAAGGTTATTGTATTTCAATGCACAAAAGATTGGAGGAAATACAAAGAGATTATTGTGAGTTGTAGAAGAATCAATAGAAGATAATCAAAGAAAAGAAAAGTCTATAGAAAATGAGCGCATAATATGAAATATTGAAATAGGAGATAAAGAAGAAATAATTTGCTTTGAATAAGTTAATGGCCAAGCAGGAATAAGTTGAAGGCAGGTTCAAACAATGTAACTTAGACTATATTTCTCTCTAGAAATAATTCTAATAGCTTAAAAAAGTACAGATAATGTCAAGCAACACTGATTAAAGGACTAACTATATCAATAGACTCAAGGCAGAAGTTGCTGCTCTTAAAACAGAAAAGGTTTTACTTACCGATAGTTTGAATAAAGAAAGAGAAGAAAAAACAAAGCTTAAATCTTAGATTAGATTTGGCAAATAAGATAATTCTTTAACTTTGAAGATAGATCTTTAAAAGAAAGTTAATGAGAACAAAAATTTACAATAATTGATATTCTAAATAGTAAGTCATTTAAAGATCTGTGTGAACTAACCAAAAACTAAGTTGTAAGCTATCAGATCAGTGATTTTAGGTACTATCAAAGAGAAATACAATTAAATAAAGATCTTGAAATAGAAAGTGAAATAATATGAAGAAGGAATGCAGCAATCAACAAAATTCAGATAGCCAGTAACAAGATAATTCAAAGCCCTAAGCATTGCAAATCCTCGTAACAACCATGGAAGTACTTAAGACATGTTCAAATTCGAGAAAGAAAAAGATCCCACTGTTATGGACAACTTGTCACGCCAGAAGATGAGATAGTTCTAAAATCACTACGCTCGTTTGAAGCAAAATGACCAGTTCAAATATAAGAATACATGATTCTGATCTAATTGAGTATATCTTTAATACTTTTTACTATTTACTCAATAATAATACATAAATCAGATAAAAAGTAATGGGTTTTCAACGGATTTTCCATCATAGTGATACTAAATGAATAAATCTAAATCAATATGAACTTACTTTGTATTGCCTACTTTTTTAGCAAGAGTACTGTTTAGGCAGGAATGGGATTTTAGTTGACATTATTTAGTTGTTATTGATATTCATCTGGATTGTAAGTGGGATTAAAAGGAGCTGGAACCTGTTTTCTTCTCAATCTTTACCAATTTACATCTTTAAACCAAGGATGTGCCATCACATCCTCAGGACCGTTATTTCCCAATCGATTCTGAGGTTTACGTTGAATAAGTTGATTTACAAAGTCAATAGCTTACTGAGACCAATCAGCGGGGATATCTTTCTTTCTGATTTGCACTTGTTTTGCTAAAATCTTATCTCTTATTTCTTGCCTGTTAGACCCGATGTAGGGCCTAAATCCAAAAATACATTCGAATACTATGATTCCAAGAGCAAAGTAATCGACTGCAACTCCATGATTGCATCTACACATAACCTAAGGTGCCATGTAACCTGGCGTTCCTGAAGTATCACTTGAGTTTTCAGGTTTCCAAATACGCGCAACTCCAAGGTCAGTTATTCTTAAGTACCCTTTTTTATCAAACACAAGATTTTCAGGTTTTAGATCTCTGTGAATAATGCCTTTGTTATGGAGAAACTCTAATCCAAGGACAATACAGGCAGCGAAAAATTCTAAATTGATAGTATTTTACTAGTTTGTTCTTATTCAAACTTGCTGTTTTTGATGATATGAAACCTTAAATCTCCTCCATTCGTCAGATCCATTATAAGATACAAGTTTTATCGATCTTGGAATGCATAGAGGGCATTTATTAGAAATTAATCTTTCAAACATTTCAAAAGATTCAATTAGTTCATCACTGATTCCACACTTTTCTTAAACAAAACTCAGCATAAAGAAAAAAGTACCTGGCTTTTGACATCTCTTTTAATGCAAATACTTTCTTATCTTTTTTGTTCTCTATTTTCCACACCTATTTAAATGAATGCTTACTTTACCGAAACCGCCTCTCCCAATTACTCCTAATTTGTTATATTTTTTGAGAGTGAGTGGCTCAGGCTGTGCTGAAGCCTAGACTGATTTATTTTTTTCTGCCTCTATCATTTTCTGAGCATGTCCATTTCCCATAATTTCTATGAAAGGTTATAAATTTGATAATTTAGATGATTTTTTTATTAGGATCATGAGTGAAAAGAAGTTCTTGTCCTCATAGGTGATTACTTGCCTCCCTTGCTCCTAAACTCGCCTTTTAAATTCAAAACTTCTTTTTATTGTTGGCTCTTTAGATCGTTTTGTAGATTATTGTGTTTAAGTAAAAGTATTGATTCTTCTCTTTTCCTTTAAATAATCGCCTATTCGAGCAAAGTTTTGTATCTTTTTTTCAAATTGATCAATTAGACATTTTGCTTTGCTTTAAGAGTAGTCAAAGCTACTTAAATTCTTTCATCTCTTTTTTAAAGCCAAACTCCTTTTTCATGCTTTTATATTTCGAATATTTGTTGTTGTATCTTGTGAGCTTCTGCAAAGCTTAATAAGATGTAAAATACTTCTTTTGTTTTGCCATGTGTTATTCCATTCTTCTCAAGTTTAGGAGTTCAGAACTTTCCTTGACTTTGGGTGATAAACTGAATTCCAATTCTTTTCTACATTATGCCAGTTATGCTTTGTGACGTTGCAACATCTCCGCTTCCATTTTATCCTCTTCTTGTTTGATTTATACTTCTTTTCTATTCCAAAAATCATTCAAAGAAGCAAGCTCTTGATTATTATTTTCCAAAAGAGCCTTAGTTTCGTTTTTGTGTCTTACATTTAATTAATAAAGAGAACGAGCCTCATGATCTTTTTGAAGTTGCTCAATTTTGATTCTACACTTCTCCGCATCCGCATAGTTGCCGTTTTTCTGATGAACATACATCAACTTCTACTCTTGATCAAGCTAGCTCTATATTTTTTGCACTGTCCTACTTACGTTCATAGATAATTTGGATATATATAGATGGCAAATCTTTCATTAGAATCTAGAAGTTTTATTTATTCAACTAAAATAGTCGATAATTTTAAATTTATTTTTTGAGTATAAAATTGAGTACAAATGATCATAGTAAGGTTTTATTTTTGGTTACTTTGTAAACTTTAATATTTTCAAGTTTGGAATAAGTGTAATTCATTATTTTAAGAGGCCATGTTGATACTGAATCTTATGATCTCCTCAATGATTGAAAAACATCTTCTTGCTACTCTTTTGTCATCTTACTACTAACAAAACTATTCTGTCGGATTATCTATTCAAACCGTTATCTTTGTACAGATTCAGAAAATCTCTGATAATGTTCGCAGGGTTTTAATTTTCCTTTACTTCGAGAGTATAATCTTTCACTTACTTACAATGCTTTGGGAGATATTTATCGTTTTTTCTGTTCCTGAATGCTGATATTTTTGTAAGTAAATTGAGAAACGAAAGATGTTTTTGCTGGAGATCTTGCTGTTTTTTGGATCTGATAGATTTCCTTCTATTTTTTGTTATTTTTCTATAGATCTTTGATTAACAATGCTTTTCTTTACAAAAAAAGATCATTAGCAGTCGGCTTTTCTACTTTTGGTTTTTTGATCTAAATCTTGCTAAAAATATTTTTATCTTTTGATTTACTTTACGAAGCCCTACTTTTAGATTAATTTCTAGTATTTCTGGAGGTATTCAGTCCAAATTTTTTCTATCTCTACTTCTATTTTGCAATTTTGAAGAGTTGTTTTTCTTTTGCATTTTCAAAATATTTCTTATTGTTTTGGTATCCTATACCAAGTGGGACAATTTTCCATTATTTATTTTACTTTGATTCAACTTAAATCTTGCCACTTGTTTAGAATTTGTTAAAACTGATATTCAAACATTCTTATTATGTAGGGTTATCTTTAAATTATTGTTATGCAACTATAGTGTCTGAAATGGGTTCTTTCTAAGTAGAAGGACATTCGTAATGGGTATTCATTTTGTTTTCGGACAATGAGACTGGCAAATTTATTACCTCACGTTTTTCTTATTCTATTTTCTAAACTGTAGATTAGATTGTTTTTTGGTCAATTTAGTTTTATGTTGAGATTTTATATTATGGAGTCTTTAAGAAAGCAGTTTTTCTAAACTATTGAAGAGTTTAGTCGAACATAGCCTACCACTATTGTTTAACTTATGATAAATTACTAAAAGGCTATTATCTTTATGTTTGCACACCACTCTCCATTAGTTAATACTTTGCGGATTACTTCAGTTTTTATTCATCTATAACTTGGATACGCGATAAAGGTTGGAACTTTTTTTACAACCTTACAACTGAAGAATACTATCTCTCACTCATCTGCTGCTATGTAATAGTGGAAGGTCGATAAATGCTGGATTCGATATTTTAAGATTCAGATCTTTGATGTCGGGAACTTTTTTACAAAAATTTATTGACACTTTCTGTACTTTATTTCCTTTAATTTGATTTTTAACGCGAAGTGCTTATCTTGTGTCTAACGGTGGAATGCTGTGGTACTGACAATCTACTTTAACTTCTGCTAACTTCAAGTTGATTAAAGTCTTCCTCAACCTTAATAATAAAATCCAAATTTTTATTTGTTTTGTTGTCGATTGTGATATCATGAGTTAGCATCCTACTTTTTTCAAGTTCATAGTCAAATTTCTTGATAGACTACTGCATCTTTGAGAGGGTCTATTGATATGATTTGGTTCGAGCTTTCATGAGAGAATAAACTTTTAGGTAAGCAATAAAAATTATTTTAGATCTCAAGCAATTTGATTATTCTAAATTAAAGTAGTTTAAATCTTAATCTCAATAATAATCCCAGAATCATAGGCCTACATTTTTCTGAAATTCATCGAACTTGCTACCGAGTAAAGTCAAGTGGGTGTTGATTTATTTTGAAGTGGCTACCATTTGATTGATCTGGTTCGCAAATCTCATGTATTCGGCTTTTTGGGCAATCAGATAGTTTTTGCTTAATATTTTTTTTAGTACATTTTTTCTTAGAACATTTTGACCTCAATCAATAACTTCGTTTTAGATTATTAAGTGGAGTGTTTGCCTTCTTTTTCGATTCCCTGAAAATCAGTTGTTAGATTTTTGAGAGTTGCCAGTTCTTGTGCCAAATGATTATTTAACTTCTTTGTTTGGACCTAATTTAAGAAAGTGGGTACTTCAACTTTTTAAAGTTCTCCGAAAAAGGTAGTTTACTTTTCCACATCTACAGATTTTTTTGGAGAAGTCATTCTTGCAACTTATTATTAGCTATTAATATAATATTCAATCAAATTTCATTCTGTCACGCACTTCTTGGTTCTACATTTCTTTCAGTAATTCGTTAACTTTTCTTTCATAGTTTTTTTTTGCCTATCTCTCCAACTACATCTTTGTTCTGAAGCTAAAGATAAAAGGCAGCATAATAATAAAAATGGCTGCTCCTCCCCACTGAATATACTTCTGTCTTTTGAGGATTCCTTCCTAAGTGTACGTTTTTTTAAATTTTTATTTACGCTCTTTTTAGTCTTTTTCGAAAGTATTTTGTTGGGAAATCTGGTCGTCGAGAATTTAGTTGTAGCTTTTGCTATATTTCATTTTCCACTGGAGATTTACGTCCGTATAGACCTATGTAAATCTTCTCCTTATTCTCTCGTTTTCACTCATAGCTTTGAATTAAGTGGGTTCATGCAGTCTGATTTCTTCGAAATTCGTTTGTGACTTTTTATTGAAAAATTTCTCATACTCTTCATCTATATTTATCTAAACTTTAGGTTTTGTATATCTGAAATCATTTGCTGCTTTGCCATAGACTGAGGTGGAGTCAGAAGCTGGTGACTATGAAGTGCTAGGCTCAGGAGATTTGTATGCTGATCTTATGCCTATGGTTTCATCGTACCGTGCTTTTTAACTTTGGTTGCTGAGTACTTTATAAGCATCTTGTATCTTTATAAATCGAGACTTATCAGCTCCTTTGTACACATCTGGATGATATATTTTCGCCAATTTCAAGTAATTTTTCTTAATGTTAGTAGGTGTTGCATTTTCTGGTACTTCTAAGATCTGATAGTAAGTTTTTTCTTTTTTAGGTTTAGTTGCGGCGAAACTGTACCTTGGCATACAAGTCTTGAGGCAATTACGATATAACATCATTGCGATTACAACTAAAATATTCTAACAGGATTTTAAAGATTAATAACAAATATTAGTGATCAACAACATCAAAATTCAAAGGGAGGGTAGGAATTTATTTCGTAGACGACTACTTTGAGCTGCTTTGATTTGGGCTAAGTGAAGACAGGTTTTGCTTTGATTTTGTCTTATTTGTAATTTTAGATTTATTTGTTGCTTTTTTGGAGTTAGGGATTTATGTGGTTGAAGATTCTTCGTCTTGATTTCGAGCGGCTTTTTTAATGAGAGTATGCCAAAAATTATGAAGCTAGACTGTTCATAATTGCATTGTCTCTCTTTGGAAAGTTAACTTTCCTGTGATAGACAACTTCATTTTTTGGTGTGTTCTGATGCTATTTCAGCTATTCACCACAACACCCTATGTCGATTTCAGAACAAGAAAAGTCCTTCTCTATAATATGGTCATTTTTAGAGAACCTTTGATCCGCAAAGATATGGTGTGCTGTTTATCTTTAATTTACGAGCTTTGAATTACTGATCATTTGGGATTTCTGGTGTAGTAATTCTAGTTAATGAGCTAGTGATCTTTTAAAAGTATTGGGGG
>Ga0194117_10003206_pt1 | contig 16639 bp, 11 predicted proteins | sample TA2MahsurfametaG_FD_160579 | JGI IMG/M metagenome (GOLD analysis project Ga0194117, IMG submission 160579) | Freshwater microbial communities from Lake Tanganyika, Tanzania - TA2015009 Mahale N1 surface | ecosystem: Environmental > Aquatic > Freshwater > Lake | place: Tanzania: Lake Tanganyika...
TCAGTTTTATTTCCAAAGTTTGAAATAAATATATACTTATCTATACAGCTTTATAGTCAGTTTCATCGATTAAATTGAGTAAAATGCTATAATTTTATTAGATGGAGAACTTCAAAGATGAGTCTCTTCCTGAAAATATTCGATGTTTAGTTAATCTTAAACTCAAAGCAAGAGTACACAAAAATAACATGATGCGTGACAGAATAGACCATAAAGAAGACAACCTAGGAGCGAAAATCATTAAGTATGAAACATTTTTATCTCAAAACATGCTCTAAAACATCAAAACTTAAGAATTGGCTTAATTCCAATAACAAGTACGCTAGTTTTGCACAAATAAAAAAAGTATGCCTCCGCTTAAATCTTAATCTTTCTAAAGAAGTTTAAACATGCAATCACTATTTGACTAAGTAAGAAAATAAGTAAAAATTAAAGAGAAAACAAAAAGACGCTCGAAAACATACGAGAATACTTAAACAAACTTCATGCTTCTTGCAAAACCAACAAACTTGATAAATCGAGAAAATATTAATAACGAGCATATAAAAACCAACTAGATTGTTCGAGATCAGTTAGTTCAAGACAACTAATTTAGAAAGAAACAGAAAAAAATTAACCTAAAAGGAAAGATTATGAATAGTAGTTTAGTTGGGATCATGGAAAAGATGGAGGATATGAAATATTTTTCAAACAAGACTGGACGAAAATTAGGAGGACTTATAGAATTATAGTCTCCTTTTCAACTAAAAGAGTAGAAATAAAGACTTAATACTGCTGTAGAAGATAATCAAAGAGTTAAATTTGTACCTATTGGAAAGATTAGTGAGAACGCTAAAATCTATCATTCTTAGGATAAGCTTTTTGTTTCACACATGCCTAAAATCGTAAATAAGAATCTGTCAGAAGAGAATCGGCAAGCTAAGAAAATTACGAATGGTCAAAAAAAAATAGGCCAATTGAGAAAATCGACTATGAAATTTGAGGACCCTTTAGGTCTCAAATTCAGAAGTAAGAGAAAGTCAGCTCATTAAGATGAAAATGACGAAGTTAACGACGTAAAATTTTTTTGAGAAAGATTACATGCCATTCAACAAAGTTTTTTATTTTTTATGATCAAACTTCGTTTTAAATAAGAAAGATATGTTTTATAAACCCAGAGTTCCTGTTAAGATAAAAAATTAATGATGAATATTCTTCAATCAAATTTTGATTAAAAGAATACAAAATTTTGTGAGCTATTTTATTCAAAACCACTTATAGTCCCAGATCTATAAAATAAGAGTTTTTTCTGGCTTTATTTCTCATTTTTCATCGATTTTATTAAAGTATGAAATATTGTTTCATTTGTATAAAAAAGTTATTTAAAATTCTAAAATTTTGTTGATTTTAATTATTAAATCATCCAAATCTACACATTACTATCATATTTTGTCGCAATTACACAAAAATTAAGTTACCGTTTGTCCCGAATCTACATGGTTTTATTGAACTTTTTATAATCATAAACTAGTATTAATTTATAAATGGGGAACTGTATGAAAGTTGAATTAAATGGCCTACGGGAAAGAAGAAACTCAAATGGAATTACAGAAACACTAGGCTCTGACTCCAAAGATTCAGCAAATACTGAATTAACTATAGACACAACTAAGGAAATAGTGAAAAAAAGAAGAGGCATATTTTCATAAAAGAAACTAACGATTGTTCAAAAGGCCAAGAAGCAAGAAAATTCTCTAAGCAATTGTGAAGATGAATAGAGTTATTAAATTATTCCGGATGGTTAAAGTCTAAAAGGAAGAATTGCAGTAATCAAAAAACCGTCGGATGTATTGAACGAAGATATTCTGCAAAGATGGAAATGTCCAAGTTTTACAGGAGAGGAACTCATTGTGAAGATAAATTTTGAGAAACTTTTTGTAGATTGTCAAGCATGAATGATAAAAATTAAGTAGCATACAGCATGATGTTTCTAACTCGTTAATTGATAACATATCTTTTTAAAAATGCACTAAAATTTAAAACTGAAAGATTATCAAGGTTTTCTTCTATATTACTTAGTTTAGCCTTATTTGTTAGCGAATGATGAGTTTCTTTTTTGAAATTCTTTATAAATTTATTATTTTTTTCTCTCTATCTCTCTTTACAATTATTTTCTTCTTTGCTATTCTTTTTTTAATGTGGTTTCAGACTGCCGTTTTTACTTTATTATTGATGATTTTTGAACTTATTTTTCTTATTTTATCTTCTTCTTATGTTTAGTTTATATGTCTTCTTTTTTTATTTATTTGGGAGGTTTGATTCTAGCATCATAAACTATTTTTTGGCACCATTACTATTCTTCTTGATCTTGGGCTTTGTTTTATTTCTTTATTCTGGATTGAATAGGAGGATGGTCTCCTATCAATTCTTCTTCAAGGTTCTCATATATTTGTTCCTAAAGTCTTCCTCCTCTTTACTTCTCTTGTAGTTTGAACTTTCTCCTTTTTTATTTTTATGCATCTTTCTGCTGTTTGAATTCTTTAAGCTACGAAAAAGTACTAAAGTGATCTATTGAATTGTGGAAACTAGTTCTCGAAATATTTGGGTCATATTTTTTAGTTCTTTCTAAAATTTACTTGCATTTTAAATCAATTGCTCTTAACTTAGCTTGCTTTATTTTTTATTGCTTAATCTTCTATTTTTTTTATTTTTTTTATTTTGCTTACATAGCTTTGGCTTTTTACTTTATATACTTTTCAATTTCATCTAGTTTGGCTTTTGATGTCCTTAGGTGATGTCTTGGGCATTTGTCAGGACACTCATAGGGTTTTTATTTTTTCTCTTATTTGTATCTTTTGATCCTTGCTTTTATCTATTCTATTTATTCTGCTTTGTTCTCAAGATCGGGATTATAATTGTTTATTTTCCTACAGATCAATCTACTTTTACAAGTGTAAGGTGCATGGTTCCATTTGTAAGCAGTTTTTGGTTTTCCTTCAATTTTTTCTTGTTATCTGATTGTTTGGGATGTGTATTTCAAAGCCATTAAATTTTATTTTATAAGCTGCTTCAGTTTTAATCTTTCTTCAATTCGATTTTTCTATAGTTTTTTTCTTTCTTATAGATACTCTCTAGCTCTATTTCTGGCTATCAATACATACTCGTTAATGCATTGAGAAGAAAATTTTGGTGGAAAATATTCACTATTAAGTATTTAATTTTCGTTTCTTTCATTATTTTTACTCTCCGTAGCTGTGTTTGCATGCTTCCTATCTATTTTACTCAGACTTTTATAGTTTAATAGACGCTTTTTAGTCTTATCGTTTTATTATTATCTGATCCTCGTACCTTACCTAGTTTTCACATTTTCATTTCTTTTAGAACTGAAACCTCTGAAATTTTCGGATGAATTTTACTTTTCCATTTGTTATTAAAGTTCCTTTAACTAATTAAATGCTTAGAGATGTGCTTCTAGACATTAGGAACATGAGCAATCTGAGTCACCAACATCTTATAAAGAAGTATCGAGGATTTAGCAACTGCAGTCTCCTGATGATTATTCTTCGATGATTTTTTATTCTCTCCTTTTTTACTATTTTTTCAGAATCATCTGTTAGAAAATAATATTGTTTTAAATATAAAATCAAAGGTTTAGATGTATCCAGAAGCTAAAGAACTTTAATAGTATAAATTTTTAGTAAAATTGCATTAAGCAATATGATATTGTGGATCAAAAAAGATTGCCATTTTCTTTATGTGTTTCAGGGATGAGAAGTGTCCAGTCACTTTCCCAAATTTTTTTTATTGGAGCATTCAGATATGAACTTCGTATATTCTCACTATTGTATTCTTGTCGATTCGTGTTGAGTTTAGTATTTTTTTCATTGGTAAGTTTACTATTTGCTTTGAAATAGTTAACAGGTATATTTGAAAAGTCATTTCTCTCTTTCAAAGGATTGGTTGGTGAGTTTATGAGTGGAGAAAAGTGGTTGATTTGTTTGACAACTTGAAAAGTTTGGCTTTCGTAACGATGATGCATAACGAATATATAGGATTATAAATTAAAGTTATTTTCAAATTAGTATTTTTTGTCCTTTCACTGTTTTTAAACATAATTTGTCTTATTAATTATTCACTCAAAACTATTGAGCTTCCAAAATATGAATTATTATTTTTTGCTCTTTTTTTGATATGGTGTTCGGGTTAGTATTTGGTGATTATAAAATACAAATGTAGGACGACAATAATATCGGAACATTCAGCTATAATTATATCAAAGCTTTACAATACTATGAGCTCAAAGTCGCATAAGCTAAATCTTTCGCATTCTAATAAAAACTTCTCCTCAATTCATACGAGTCGAATTACTCATTTGAAGTACCCATTCAACAATTAAAATTGGGGCTTAATGTTAATACGGTTATCACTGCAACTGCAATTAGGATCATGCATCTTAAAAACTGTTGTTATTGCCTCATGACCACTGCTCGTCCTTTGAATCCAGGTTCGCTAATAATCGTGGCTATTGTATATGGTGAGTAGAGGACCAAACCTCATGATTTGGGGATATACAACAAAACGAAGATGAAAATTATGGATCCTTATCTGATTCCGCAGGAAAATGAATTAATACCCATCATATTCGTTTCACATAGAAGAGCATTCCCTATAAATCGACATTAGACAACTCCGAAAAGAACATCTGAGGAGTTGAGATAGCAGGCGAATACATTTTTCAAAGCAAAAAAGTATTTATAAGCGATTAATCTATATGAGATGGCATTGGCTAATATTTATTGGCCAGATGTACGACAACAATCAGTTTTGTACTCAAATGCGGCAGCCTGTCTGTTCGAATTGAGATTATACCAATCTTGCATCATGCTTTCTGATTTAGCCATATTGCTAGATCCTTCCTATAATAAAGGATACTATCGGAAAATACGCAGTCTGTTGGAATTACACCAGTTTGCTTAAATTACACCATTGCTTATCAAAATATCAACACTCATCAATAAGGCTTAGTTTTAGCTTTTGAACCAGAAATATACTGAAGTTATTTCCCAATAGAGTGGAGTTTTCAATTGGAGTGCCATCATTAATGGAACTTGCGCTCAAGGAGAGTATTTTTCGCCTAAAGTTAAATTGGTGAGAGTGGGAGGTGATGTGAGGGTAGTTGTTCAGTAGACTATCTAACAATTTTAGACTATATTAGTCAGCAGACCTCTCATTTATGTTTAGGAAAACGGGCGCAATTTCAAGTAATCTTTTATGGATTTTTTGAAACAAATCCAAAACTACTCTCTTTGCGATGAAGGATTTTAGCAAAGTGTTTATCTTTTGCCCTGCGAATGTCATCCACTCCTTAGCCAAAGATAAGCTAGCTACCAATAATTCCAGGGATCTTTTAAGACACTGCCAATGAAATAACTTTTTAGTAAATTACAGAGAAGTGTTTTTGAGGAGAGAAGTTTATAAAAGGTTGAACACCTAAATGGATATGGTATATGGAAAGAGATGTTCTATTTTTAACATAAATGTATCCCTAATTGCACTACTATTCATATCAATGGATATTTAGTCATAAATGCTCTGTAGAAGTTACAAGAAGGTCAAATTTTATCATTAGATCTTATAGCGGAAGTCTAACCATCACGTAGGAGTGAAAGTATGAGGATAAAACTAGACCAAGACTGTGGTTGTGAAATGTGTTAAGGAAAAGAGTTTAATGGCGAATTCACTTCGATTGAAGAAATGTATGATGAAATCGAAATGATGACTAACTCACGGAGAAAGAAGCAGTATATTTGGAATATCTTGGAACAATAATGGCAGTAGAAAATTACTTTGCATGAAGAAGACGCTATGCAACTAATTTATTACTACATTTTTTATGTAGAGAAATAGTGTGAATGGGACGATCTACACAATTTAATCAGAGTCCGAACCAAATATTTTGAAAAGGAGTTTCAAGAACACATTGAAGAAGTTACTATTAGATATCTCTCCAGCTACTTGAAAGTCGGAAAAGAGGATACTGAAAAAATATATAAAATTCTGCTCAAAAAGACTTTCACTCCTTAACAAGATTGAGTGAATAATCTTGTATACGAATGATTTAAATGTTTGGTTATTTTCGATAATAAAAGTTAAAACACTGAGAAATCCATAGAGATTACTCTAAGAGAGACCAAATAAGATATCAATCATTTATGTTTGAATGACATTTTTTGGGATGTATTGATGGAAATGAAATAGTTTTCTATTATTTAATACTACTTCAAACAAAATTAACCTCTGTATTACTAACAAACAGTATTGTATTTTCCTGAAGAAAGTAAGATTTGAATAATAAATCTTCTGAACCTAAAAATCGTTCAATAGTATGAAAAAATAAAACAGTTTATCCTTTATCTGTTTTCTCTGATACAAAATTACAAGCTTTCAGTTAGTCTTTGTTTACAACTTTAATCATTAAGAGCAGAGACTATGGACCTTTATTTTATTTATAGTTTGTTGTGCTTTAGGAAAATATATAACGAATTATGTATTAGTAATCAGAGCAGCACACAAAATTTCAATTGAAAAATCCTCAAGAAAAACTCACCATAACTGCCATCACGTGGAATCTATTCGGATCAGTCCCTCCTCATCAATCTCTTACGCAATTATTTACTTCACCACGTCTCAATCCTCTAACTGATATCATCTTCTTTGGTACTCAGGAGTGTTAAAGATCTTTAGGAGCTTCCTTTTGCTGTGAAGGCAAAGATGTGTGGGAAAGTATGCTTATCTAGCATTGCAAAACCCATTTTATAGCCATTTTTCAGACTATGAGAGGATTACACATTGCCGTTCTTATTAAGCAGTCCCTTCGTGATTATTTCTAATTGTAAAGAAAATAAAAGATGAGGGCGGGAGGACCATGTGGATTGATGGGTAACAAAGGTGCGATCAGCATTGAATTTTCAGTGCTTGGTCAAAAATTTCAATTCATCAACTGTCACTTAGCTGCTAACCAATAATACGCACAGGCTAGAAATGCAACAATAGGTAGAATATTGTAGGAAGTAATTAGCGATGATAAGAGGACATAAATAATTTTTTTGGGAGATTTTAACTATAGGATAGAGATGGAAAAACCTGACTATAAAAAACAAATAGAAGGAAGACAAAACACTAACTCATAGATGGATTATCTTTCAAGACTTAGTAGTGATCAGCTCATCAATCAGAAAGAGCTTAGCAACTTTTTGAAACTTTTTTAGGAAGGTCCTATTAACTTTCCGCCAACTTACAAGATAGGTAATGCTTGCTTTATAAAGGTGTAAATAGTAAATAGTACAACAATGAGCGTATTCCTGGATGGACTGATCGAATTTTCCATAGAAAAGGTGGAAAAATGACCAGGTCACGTTATTTTTGTGAGTACTAGATTATGGGAAGTGATCATCGTCCTGTGATAGCTTGCTATTAGAGATTAATAGAAGAGCAATCACCAACTATACAGAGTTAAAACTTTGTAGGAGTGAAAAGTGGGCAAAAATGCCAACTAATTTGAAGGGGTTGATAAATAGCTATTTTGTTCATAGTTTGTATAAATATTAAATTCATGAAGTAATAGAGTCATTAAAATTCAAGCTTCAATGAGCCAAACTAACTGTCTGTATTTGGTATGCACTTCTGCCATATGTGCAAAAACTTGATGAAACCTTTCCAAGCTGTTAATCAATCGATTGAGTTTTTGTGCGAGAGATGTAATCAAAAATATCCAATTGATTTCACTCGAAGAAGCGGATAAGATGCTCTTTTATATAGTAAGTAGCTGCAAGTGGGTAACTTCTTTTTAATCAAGGCTCGAGAAAATATGTCCCAGATCTTGCTTACATATTTGATCCAACTATGCCAGTTGTAGAATTAGAATGTCCCGAATGCTAATACAACAAGGCAGTTTATTTTTTGACTCCAGATCCGGGAGAAACCAAGCTCATAACAGTGATGATTTGCGCGAATTCAAGTGGAACGACGGCAAAGTGTGGCCATACTTGGGTGTTGCCAGAGTCAGCTGATCTTTTATCTAACAGAGTTCTGACTGAAGATGAAAAAATGTTCTTCAGTGAGTTTTGAATGATACTTAGAAATAGTTGTTTGACTTTGCTTTAGTTAACTTTATATCGAAATTTCTAAAAAGAAAATCTCGAAATTCCGAAAAAATTTAAATTACAGTAAACTCTCTTTAAACACAACTTTGATACAATTTAAGTAGTCTAACAAAAAGATGATGGGAAGTTATGAATGTTCTAACATTTATATGCAGGAACATAATCTTATTTAAATATTGTTTTAATTCGAAACATGGCCGATCAACTCAATGAAGAACAAATCGCAGAGTTCAAAGAGGCTTTTGCTCTCTTCGACAAAAATGGAGATGGTTCCATCACGACCAAGGTACCACATCATACATCCAGGAACTCGGAACTGTAATGAGATCTCTTGGACAAAACCCTACATAGGCTGAACTACAAGACATGATCAATGAAGTTGATGCAGATGGTAATGGAACAATTGACTTCCCTGAATTTTTATCGTTGATGGCAAGGTACTGTCTGTTTCATTTATAGAAAAATGAAGGATACTGACACTGAAGAGTAGCTAATCTAAGCTTTCAAAGTGTTTGATCGTGATGGAAATGGCTTGATTTCAGCAGCAGAGTTAAGACATGTGATGACTAACTTGGGAGAAAAACTCACTGATGAAGAAGTAGATGAAATGATTCGGGAGGCAGATATCGATGGCGATGGACATATCAACTACGAATAGTTTGTAAGAATGATGATGGCAAGATGAAAAATGATAGTTTACAGATCAATATGCCTATTGTCTTAAAGAATATTTTTAATCAAAGAATAAGCAGACATATAATCTAGAAATAGCTAGATTGGATACACCATTTCCTAAGCCTATCATGAGAATCTAGTATGTCCTTTTGACATTCAAATTTTATAGAATGATTATAGAATAGCTTGTCTTAATTTTCGAAAAGATCTATGAAGGGCTATAGTGGATTCATCAAAAATAATAATAACACAGTCGAACTACGTTTTGTGTAAAGAATAATTAACAATAATCATTTTCACTTGAGTCCAATTCCACCCAATTTTAATCTGATCAGGTCCTACTCGATCGGCTCGTAGAGGAATTTAGCATGCAATCTAAGAGGAACTTTTGTGCGACTCACCTCGAACTCATTCAAGAGATAAATTAGGATTAGCTTTGTTTACATCAAGGCTAGATATTTCCCAATGCAACTTTTAGGACCTGCTGAAAATGGAATGAAACTGTAGGCTTCAGTTGAGTGTGCTCCTTTGACTGCCCAACGGTCAGGATTAAAAACTTATGGATTCTCATAGTATTTGGGATTATGCATTAGACCGATGATATTTGTTCCAACCAGCATACCACCTGGAATTTTATAGGGACCGATTTGTGTATCTTCTCTGGTCATTCTGGCGAGAATTCCAGTAGCTGGAGGCCACATTCTCAAGCACTCATCTAAAAAGTTGGAAGTAAACTAAAGCTTCTAAATGAAAGAATAATTACTGATAGATTTTCGTAAGTGATCGCATTTAGATCGTGGATATTTGCTTTGATATCGTCGATAATCCTCTGTTTGTACTGAGGATACTCAGCAAGAGCGTAAAGTGCAAAAGCTACTAGATGGCCTGTCGTATCGATTCCGGCAAAGTAAAATGATATGAGTTGGTGCATGATTTATTCTTTAGTTATCTTGATGTATTTGTGACTTTCGCCTTTGGCTTATGCTTCGGCTATCAACTTATCAGTTTTCCTTTGTTCTGCTATGTAGTGTTGAATGAAATCTTTTTCAGGATCATCCTCAAGTGCCATTCTTTTATCTAAAATCTCGCCAATTTTGACTCTTATTTCAGTGAGCATATCTTGTAGGTCACTATCTTTTTTACTGAAATTCATGTCTTTGACTTTTTCTCCAAAAAAGAGATTGAATAGAATGTTTGCACCTGTTCTTGAACGATCAAATACACCTACTGTAAACTCTGCTAAAGCGATAGAGAGGGGAGTATTTCCAACCTTCTTTTTGGCTCCCTCTTCTGAAAAGAAGATTCTAACTAAAATCTCACCAATGAGTATTTCGGTATCATGTACAACCTTAAAATCAACTGATTTTGACTCAGACTACTCGACCCGTTTGTGCAGAGCTTGGAAATTAGTTTTTATACTGCTGATCATGGTTGGTATCATAGCTTTGAGTTGTTAGTGATTAAATGAGTGTCTAATGATTCCTCGGATATTAGTCCAACGTTCATCCTCTGCCATGAAGATGCCAGCATCGTATGAATACCTACTATGTTTGTAAAGGTTGAATTTCTTGAATTTTTTAGGGTTCAAGAGAACCTACTTGACTAATTGTGCTTCGCAGATGATAAGAAATGGTTTGCTACCTAAATTGGTAAAGTAAGCTTTTTGATCTGGATTCTACTTGATCATATCTTTCATGAAGCGTTGAGAATCTCCGTATTTAGCGATGTTTTCTTTTTGAACTCCAAGCATGCCGGAGAATGGAGCTATATAAGTTTTAAGACTGGGATCCATTTTTTTTAACTGCCACGCGGCAACATAGATTTTGATGACTAGATGATAGACTAGAAACAGGATGAGTAATATTGGAGGGATAAGGAGGAATTACAACATTGTTGAGATGTTATAATAATTGTGCGTCATTATGATGGGCAAAATTAAAGCTTATAAGTAATATCAACTGACAAAATAAAATCAGACAAGATATCCAAGCCTTCCTTGATTATGAAAAAGTTAAGAATTACCTGATTCACAAGTTTACTAGGATAACAGCTTAGGAAGAATGAAATAAAAAGTTTTTGAGTTGTAGTTATGAATAAATAGTAGAAGTTAAGCTTAAAAGCACAATGTAATAAAGTTTCAAAGTTGCAGAAAGTTATGCATAATAAATACGTCTGTTTAAAGAAATTATAAGTACAATAAAAAAATAAATATCATCAGGGAAAATATTCTTCATCATTTGGATCGTTTTCTTAAAAAACAGTGGGACCATTATTCAGTTTCTAATTTATCTGTCTTATGTTTAGAATGTTGAAAATCTACTAAAAACTACTTATCATGTTTTGATACTCGCTTATCAACTCCCCTGCCTTGTGCAATTTGCGTTAAAACAACTTTAGATGTTGAACTTGTTTATCTCTCTCTTCTTCTATACCTTTAAGTTATGCCAGTAGCTGTTGGATTTATTGACTTTAGGCTTTGATCTTTTCTTTGGTATGTTTTGGTAGTTTTTCAATTTGTTCCCTGGTCTCATTTTCTTGACATTTCAATCTCTATCTCGTTATCTTTTTTATTTTGAAACCATAAACTGGATCAATCATATCTTGCACATTTGTCGATGAAAATCTTCTATTTTCTTTCAAAAAATCGAAATGGTCTTTCTTAAGGTGATGATAAGTTGCACAGTAGCTTAGGTACTGGCGTGAACAGAAGCATTAGTAGCGCATTGATGTAATGTCAGAACTGAGTACTCGTATTTTGTATTGTTTGGGATTAGTAATTAAACTGGATTGATTTTGTAAAGATCTCTATATTTTTGGACCGAGCTCTATTTTTTCCATTGGGTTCACTCTAATCGGTTAGTAGAATGAAGGATGCTCTAATTTTATATTTTTGGTTGTTATTCTATTATAGTTTTTGTGATAAATTGGAGTTGTAGTTATTTTTGATAAGGTTGATCCTGCAGGTGTGAGTTGTGATTGAGGTTGATGAGATATTTAGTATGTGATTGGCTATTATTTTTGAGATGTATTAGATTACATTTTTTCTGCATGAATCGGTTGATCTGTAACTGTATTTTAACTTTAATTTTTAGTTTCATAATGCTCCAATTTGATATTTACGTTTGTATTTTTCTGCTTTTTCTACTTTTTCTATTTCTTTGATGACTTTTTCTATACTTGCTGCTTATGCTACGCTTGATAATTCTTGAGGTTGATTTTTTCAGAGAGATTTATTCGATTTGCATTAGTTTTTTTAGACTTTTTGGGTTGATTATTCGCTCTGCTAGTCAAATAAATTTTTTATTCTGGATTGAATGATCCCTCCGTAGGTACATTTTACTCTAGCTCCATATATGATCTATGTATATTTACTATTCTGCTCTTATTTTAAAATATAACTTAAGAAAGTGCTCAATCATTCCACTAATCTTTTTGATGATGTTTGCGGTTTTTAATTGAATGGTGGATCCATACCTCTCTCTTTGTAGTATGCTGTGCTGTAAGTATTTACGAACATATCGAAACCATCTCGTTTAAATACAGGTTTGGGACTCTATGGTAGTTTGTATTAGTATAGAGAATAATCTACGGATTGGAAATGTCTTCCTGGGCTTTTAACATATGTTTTCGAAACCAGGTTGTTGATTTAGTTTGTAGTTTGCATTATAAAATGATTTACCAAATAGTTTTACTCAATTCTAACGTCAAGCTTTACTCTAAATTTAAAGAAATAGATAAAATCCATATTGTAGAAAGACATCAGAAAATACTGCAGTTTTATTATGAAAAATTTTGCAGCAGTTTTTAAATTTTTTTGCAATTCATAAAAACAAACTAAAAAAGTTGTGAATACTGAGCAGATGGGTTGATAATGATAAATAACAGTATTTAATGAGTCACTGTTGTTTTTGGATAGGCAAAAACAACTTGAATTCTGGAGGGAGTTCCTACTCAGAATACAATCTATCTGAAAAGTAGATTCTTCTTATTCTGCAGTTTGCATGAATTGTCACTCGCAAAGTCTAAATATAATTGCTGCCGTATGCTCTCCTTGTGAAATCGGATAAGTTGAACTGAATTTGATTCCACCCTTCATCCAATCTCATAGGCATCGTACAGATAAAAGGCTTTACTCTTGTTGTTGACTGGTAATTGGAAGCTCTGAATCGTCTTCTAACGTTTTTGTCGTCAAGAACTTGCACTTCGAAAGTGAAGTATTTTTTTAACTGAGTACTATTATCCGTACGTTCTTTATAATCATGACTAAGAAAGGTAACTTGATGCCGAGAGTTTCGTTTTAATTCTGAGGTGAGGTGATGAATGCTGTGGTAACGTTAGTTCCCATGATTTATAGTACAGAAGATTGGATATCCTGGTCAGTTAGACGTTTAATGTGTCCGTTGTGGACTGTATAGAGTAAGGGGTACTTTGTTTGTCCCATATCTGAAGGGGTTTGCTGCCTATGGAGTATAAGATGGAGAGAAACCCTGATTGGTAGGTATTCTTAAACATTTATGAAACTTAATATTACTATTAATTATTGATTTTTCTATTCTAATCAAGATTTTTATTTTAATCATAAAAACTGCGATAAGCTAACTGATACATATAGATAATTCTAGTAATTAAAGTCATTTCATATCAAAGCTATTTAAAAATCGCAACAACATAGGACTTTCAATATTTTTTAAAGATTACTGTTTATAAATTGAAAATAGTTACTATTTTAAAAGGGAAAATCAATGATGAACCTAATCTGCCCAGATGTCTTGCTACACTTCTACCTCATAGTCGTATTCGGAGTATTTAAAACAATCTTCTCTCATAATCTAAGGTTAATGTTAGAGAAGTGAGCTAATTTTGCTGGGTTCTTAAGTCTAGAACTTCCATTTAAATGAAAATATTTAAATTAAAAAAAATTTTTTTTACTAAAATTGAGTAAATTTAAACAAAGAAATCAGGTAAGGATCACAAAATTCGATGTTATCTTCTTGAGCTTATAATGGCCATTATGAAGATTATTCCTTCAAACTTATCTAAGTTTCTATCTTATCTTCTTGCCTGAATTTTTCCAAAATAAACTCAAAATGGTCTATAAGTGAATCGGGTTCCTGTTTGATCCATATTTGAGTATTTAGCATTACCTTTTGAAGCTACTCTTATGGATTACTTCTTTATTGGTAGATTATTTATTTTATCTGTTTTTATTTTGGATTTATTTTTTGCGCTTTCTCTCGTCTGCTCTTTCGACCATTAGATTTTATATGCTCGTATTCTTCACTAAATCAATACGTTTTTACTTGAACTATGATATCAGTTAAAAAATTTGCATAATTTTATCTTTGAAGCCTTCTATATTGACAGGAGAAGGAGTTTTCTTACCAGGTTTAAATCTGGAGAATTCAAAGATGAGAGAGGGAAGATTGCTTATGCCTTTTTTATAATCATCCTATAATTTATTACTATTTTTGTAGTTGAAGCTCATAATCGTAGTCAACACTGAAGGTTTAATTTCTCGCATTTGAGAAGTTGAATTTTTCTCCCCTAATATTTTGTTAAGTCTCCGTAAACTGCGTCTGAGCGTTAAGTAAAAATGGTTTTTGATGTCAATATCCGATCTATATAAAATAGTTTGCTACCTTCCTGGAAATGATTTGGATATATCCTTCCATTTGTTTCCCAACATTTTATGCATTTAAAACAGCTTTAGCTACTCAAGAGCTGTCCAAGGGAGTTTAGAGACAGCAGGACTAAGGTGATTATACCATATTTATCGACATTACTTGCCTGTCCTTGTGCTAAATGAATATTTAGTTTTGAGTGAGGCTGCGATTTGAGTCCAGTCATTGAATCCAACTTATTCTACTAATTTTGTGATGATAGTATCTTCCTGAATAAAAGAGAACATACTTCTTAAGTCCAAGCTTGTCTGTTCATCTTATCACTTATATTTATTAATCTTTTAAGAAATATAAATAAAAAACAAATTTTGGAACGAAATGAAAAAACCGCCATTTCGATTCTAGATATAGGGAGATCGAAATATCCTTAAGTTAAACACGGGTTATCAAATTTTAATAGTAAAATGAGTTATATCACAGATTTTTATGTTTAAGATCTAATTCGAAAAAATCGACGTTTAATGAGATATCAGATTTTATTCTTTTATTTCGTATCTCATCTAAATATTTCCAGTTTAGTTATCAAAAATAATGATTATTAGTAGATTGAATTAGGTTATTGATTCTTTTACGATTTTTAAGCTGATTTTTTGATACTTTTCGAAAAATTCCTAGGCGTCCTTTATGTTTTATAAGTAGAATTAATAATTGCAATTATTCTGCACAAAAAAGTATTTTAATTTATTTTCTTTTAACAAAACGTTTAAAATCTGCTGGAGCCATAGTGCTATTGATTTTGGCAATAATTTTAAGTTTATGTGATTTATTTTAGAATCGTTTATTATTTTTCCAAACAAAAACAGAATAATAGTTTTCTAAACCTTTATTTACATATGGAACAAGGTTTAAATGTGCTTATTATTAAAAAAACTCATAACTACAAAAGATTTGAATAATTTTACCAACATATTTGAATCCATCAGACTGATAGGTCTCTTCTTAAGCCTCCATAAGAAAGTAAGAGCTAAATTCAATATAGCTAATTTCTAATATCCTGTTAAAAACAGCTAACTATAATTTAAATAGTTTTTCAATCTTGTTTTGTATATTAATATTTTGCTTTATTTTTAAAGTATGTAGGAGGAGAGAGTCGACTTTAACGAAGCAGAGTAACAAATCATGATCATGATTGATGATTGTGACTAAAATTAAGAAGATGGAGATCTCATGTAGAAGTTGGTGCAGGAATCAACATATGTCAAGATGACATCCCTTCACTATGACTACGAACCCGCACCAATAGAGCCCTAAAATATACAATATAATGAAAATACTGGGCTCAAAACATCGAATCGCTCGACTGAAACTTGTGCTGATTCATAGGGTCCCACGAGGAGATGTTTTTGCAGTAAAACTCGTTGCCAAAAGAATTATTGTGAATGCTTTAAGCAAGGTTTAGCTTGCACCAGCGACTGTTAGTGTATAGCTTGTGGAAACAAATAACAGTTGTTTTTAATTAGAAGTAGCCAGAACGGTACAAAGTGTAAATGCCCGAAAAGCCACTGTTTGAAAAAATATTGTGAGTGCCACAGCTCAGGACGTCGATGTGGAGCAGCTTGCAAGTGCATTGATTGTTATAATAAATAATAGTCGATGGAAGAGTAGCTGCATCGTAGTTGCCATTAAATCCAAGAAATCGATCATATGATTTTCCTTAATATTTGAATTGCAATAAAATTAAATATTTCGTAATACAGTTAGAAGGAATAAATATTTTTCAACTTCAGATTTTTATAATTTGTTTTGGTTTATTGTGTAAGGGTATAATTGAGAACTAAATGGAGAAAATCAATATAGTTTCGATACGTTATTAAGAGTTATAACCTTCTTGGGCTTATAGAAAGTAAGTAGCTACATTTATCCCACATCCTTCACTTTTTGCCGTGACTTCTACTAGGAATAGATTTTTCTCTGAGAATACTTAGTTTGTTGAGTTAATCGGTTTATTTAGTTTTCAACCAAACGAGGAGCTCGCTGAAATTTCAGACTTTTACTTTCAAATTCGTTGAATTCATTGTTTTCTAAGTCTTTTTTCTTGTAATAATTCTTTTTAGGAGCAGAGGCTGAAGTTGATTACTTATTATCATCTTTAAGAATATCTGAGTAAAAACACATCTACCCATAAGTGTATTCACTATAAAC
>Ga0194117_10003213_pt1 | contig 16613 bp, 5 predicted proteins | sample TA2MahsurfametaG_FD_160579 | JGI IMG/M metagenome (GOLD analysis project Ga0194117, IMG submission 160579) | Freshwater microbial communities from Lake Tanganyika, Tanzania - TA2015009 Mahale N1 surface | ecosystem: Environmental > Aquatic > Freshwater > Lake | place: Tanzania: Lake Tanganyika...
GGGGAGAGTAATATACAAGCTCAAAAAATGATGTATACAAATGGTAATAAGTTATATAATTTCTTAAAGAAGGTAAACAGGTGCAGTATATTTATGAGTTGAAGTAAATCTGTGTAATTATATATCTACTTCTAAATATGCTTTTTTAATAAGGGATAGGTATAAGGTATTATAAGTAAATAAAAGTATACTACAGAAGTAATAATTGAACTCCCATTAAACATAAGAGTTGATGATTAATTAGTTTAATTATGATACATACTATACTTGAATGTTAATTATTTTCTATTTTTCCATACAACTACAAATAATTGTTTTAGAAATGTTACTGCCGATGTATTCAAATGAACAAATAAAGTTGATAGACATCAAGTGAGATTATGAATTGATTTCTTCTCAGAATCTCCCTTTACGATCCCCACTACCTTTATTAATTAAGTCAATTTTTTCTGTAATTAACTTCCATTTCCTTTACTCGAGTACTTCAAGGTCTCGTACTATATTCTTTAGACTGAACAATCTGGCCGGCAATAGGTTATTGTTCGTTAGATCTCAAGATTTTGCGAACTTGAACCTCCCATTTAACTAATTATAGATTTTCTATACGGTACGTGATAATATAGCTTAGAGCTCATAAGTAGTATGACTCGTAAATATTAAAAATATCGAAGAAGCTGCTATCCTTTACATTTATAGAGTGTTAAGAAACAGTTGGAGGTTGGAGTGATAAAAATCTGTTTTTTTTAATATAGAGAAAGTTTTGGTTATAGTAAAAGGAAGAAATCATTTGGCTGATCTCATCCTCATAAAAAATATGGAAATATTAGAAATTTAACAAATTAGAGCTTGCAAGCTTGGAGGATTTCAAATTAATAAGGGAGATTACATTTAAATAAACAACAGTTCTAAATTATGGTTTCGCTTATCTTTAACAATTCTCTATCCATTCTTCAATTAATAAATTAGAGATCAAATTGTACTATAGCTGATTTGTTATTTTCAATCCAATGTCTTTGTATTTTTTATTTTATATTGTCATTACTTTTACTGTGGTCAATCATTGCTTTATTGTCTCTTAATTATAGTTGAAATTTGTATTCATCATATTAATTTCATGTCAAAAACTTGGACCGAGCTCACTCCCATTCTTGAGTAATCACAAACCTACAAGGGTGTCAAGCACGTCAACGTCTAGAAAACTGCGAAGGCTATCATTGACCTCCTTTAAACAGAGCAAGGAGTTGAGCTGGTCACTAAGGAGGGAGAAATCAGTCGGGCAGGCATGATTATCAAGCAGGTCTAGGAAAGCTCCAGAATCCACATTAAAGTAACCGGCATGAAGACTAAGTACCGCAGTGAAAAACGTCAAGTTAGAGGAGAGGAACGTGATTTTAACGTGATTTACTTCAGAGCTACATTCATAAAGCAATGATCGTTTGACAAGCGGGAACTCATTCTTATACAATTTATTGCAAACAACCCTATCTTGATCCCAGTATCGAAAAAATGAGAGTTTAGTCATTAAGATTTGATATTATATTCTTATGAATCAAGAACTCTTAGAAGCAATCAAGAGAAGGAAAAAACAAATGGGAGGTGGTTAAGAACCGGAAGAAAAACCTTTACCCAAATCTGAAGTCCTTGTTGTGCATAATACCGAAGGTTTTAAACAGAATAAGGCTATGCTTTAGAATCTATTTGGAAAAAAACAAGCAGCTGAAGAACCGCCAGTCGAAATCAAAAAAGAAGAGATAAAGGGTGATGCGAAAAATTTCAATAATGCAAGAGCAATGCTCTAACAAAACTTTGGAAAAGGAGGAGGAAATACGAATGCAATGAACACACAGCCGAGCGGAGGATTGCCCAATTTACCTCCTCCACCTCCACCACCTTCCATACCAATCGGAAATTTACCTTTGCCTCCTCCGCCTCCACCACCACCATCATTCAATTTAAGTAACTTGCCACCACCCCCTCCACCTTTAAACTTACCGCCTCCACCACCACCATTATTCAATTTAAGTAACTTGCCACCACCCCCTCCACCTTTAAACTTACCGCCTCCACCACCTCCACTTTCTAACATCAACTTGCCTCCACCTCCTCCAATTCCTAATATCAATTTGCCACCTCCTCCCATTCCATCTCACAATTTACCACCACCCCCTCCTTCAAATATACTTCCTCCTCCACCACCTTCAAATATTTCTCAGAATTTACCACCGCCACCTCCTTTGAATATTCCTCAAGCTCCTTCAAATCTATTACCACCTCCCCCGATAAACCTTCAGCCTCCTTCTATCCACATACAAATACAACCTCAAACAATGACATCAAAGCCTTCAATCCATGTTAACTAAAGTAAGCCTCAAATAAATAACAGCTTTAACAGCCATATTGCTCCACAACAAAATGCTCAAACACATCTGCCACAATCAATTATTTCTAATAATCAAAAAAACTCTACCATAAGTCCTCGTGGATAGTAAGATGATGCGTTTTTCATATTGAGCTAGGGTACAAGCAAGCCAAAGCCAAATAACAAGTAACCATCAATACCAAAAATAACAGGATGGGATGAAAAATAGTTATAAAAATCAAAGAGAAGAAAAATTTTTGACAAAAAGAATCCTAAAAAATTCCCACTCACTGAATAATTGTTTGGTTTGAATATTGCAGGTCTCATAAAGTAAGAGTTCGTAAAATCAACCAATATTTCATCTGTAATTGGCCTAGAAATCAAAAAGAAGCAATATGATATGCACTTCCCTACCATTGAGAATAAACAAAGAGCAATCTAGGGCATTTAGGTACTTAATGCTTTATTTAGACACTATATGCAGATACGGAGTCATTAGATTTGGTGTCCTGCTTTATGACTAAAAATCTGAATGCTGTCAAAGAACACAATAAGAAGAGAGATAATTTCATTGCCAATTTGAATAGCTATAACTGGTAGACCGATCCTCTCAAATTAAAACCAATCAAAGAAGCAGCAAAGGTGTTACCCAACTCCACATTCATTTAGCCTAATTTCGTAGCCATAAAAAATGCAACTCTGCGCTGCAAAGATCTCATAAAAAGTTTGGCTGATAATCAATAGTATGGTCGTTGCGAACAGTTGAATAAATTAATCGTGTAGACGGATAACAAGTTGAGATAATACTGTAGCAACCCATCGAAAAATATAGATTTATTGCATGTTATCGAATAGAATATCTATGCAATGAAAAATGCGAGTATTTGATCACTTTGCATATATTTGTAATAATACTAGATAATATTTGTATTGTAATATGAGTTTTAGTCTACTATCACTAGTATCACATCTTTTTAGAACTACTCAGGTTATTATCCAAAAGTTAAGTACTTTGGTTTTCGCTTGGAATTGCTAGTTGATAAATGCAGTTTTGACATTTGCAATCTGTGCTGCATTTTTGCCCTTTTTTAAAACATTCACAATACTTTTTGTCACATTGTACTCGTCTGCATCGACAACCTTTCTTAGCTTCTTTTGGTTTCTGTATTTTTTTCGTCTTTTTATTAGTAATCTAATCAGATTGACCAGATTGTATCGGTGCACTCTCTTAAATTTTCATCTTATGCTAATCTTATTCATTACAAGGAAATACCATTTAATCAAACCTAAAGTTTTCATCGAGAAGCAGCTAGAATAGATCAGGTTTGCGATATTTATTGCTGAAGAGTGCTGCGATTTCTTATTAAGTTTTTATTGTGTCAGAATGCATTTTTTGGTTTACTGGCGGTTATTTAATAGACTAAACACGGCTTATTCTTAGACTAATTATACAAAATAAAATTATTACCTTATCGGAAATAATTCGAATCAATTGATTGTAAGACTCAATGTAATGTGCGCCATGAATGTTTAAACATTTTTAGTGAAAAATTATCATTCTTCTTCGAGAAGCCATTTCCGATTCTCCTTTGACAACACCTCGTGGATATTCAGTCTTTAAAGATGGTTTACTCGAAGTAAACTTTAAATAAATTTCTTGCTTTATTTCGAAATATCATTATGGATATACTCGAAGTGTCCTTTCTTTATTTTTTAAAATAAATCGCTTTAACTTTTGGCCCTAAATGGATAGTTTCCTTGCAACATAACGTAGAATAGTATTCCCAAGGACCACATATCAGTGTAGATGGGACTATGGTCTATTTTGGAAACAATCTAAGGCGCCATGTAGGTAGGAGTACCACAAAAAGTATCGATAGTGCCATTTTTTTTGCATTTCAGACTGAATCCGAAATCAATAAGTTTCAATTCTCGATGGCGATTTATTAGAATATTTTCAGCTTTAATGTCTCTATGAATGATATCTAAATCATGTAAATAGAGCAAAGCTTATGAAATAACCAAAATGAATTCTTTAGCCTCCTTTTCACTGAGACGATGCTAAGGTTTTGAAAGTAGGTAGTTGTATAAAGAATTTGCACCTCCATATTCTAGGATCAGATACAATTCAGTTTGGGTTTAAATTACATCGAGAAGTTTGGCTATAGTTGGATGGGAGAGTTCAGCTAAAATGTTTATTTCTCTTTACAGATTTTTTATTTTACTAGGCTAATCTAGTCGTTTTTTTTAATAGATCTTTATAGCTACTCTTTATTTAGTTCTGATATCTAATCCCATCCTAACCAGACCATAAGCGCCCTTACCTAATTCTCCATATATCTAATAGTTATTCTTTTCATCTTCGCTTTTGATTGGTACGATTAAATTAAGAAGTTTTGCAGTTTTTGATGTCTTCTTTTTCTATACAACATTTTACATCTTCTTCATTTTGAGTTTGTTGATAAAATTCGGAGCTATCTGGTTTTTCATGACGTTGTTCATGAACTCGACGTTCATTTGTTTTGCTCGTTGATCTTCTTTTTCAAGAGATTCTTCAGTACGTTTAGGATTTGAGGGATTTCTGTTTCCTCCAATCTTGTTTATTAACTTGCCAGATGCTGAATTCTTTTTCTTATCATTTGCTAATTTTTGGAGGATATCGCCTGCACCAACAACATTGCGTTCAGTTAAGAAAGGTTTTTCACTAGAATTATTCTAACGAGTAATTGTGAGATGCTATCCTGTCATTATGTGATTTTTTCTGTGTACTTGCTCTTCAGTTTCCTCTCTGTGAGCTGCTTCTTTGGGATTGATATGTTGTTCTGGCTAAAAAGAATAATACTAAGTTTGCTAAGATGAAGAACCCTTCTTTCGTAGGCTTCAAAGCTGCACCTGCTAGCTTTGGAAGAACTTCTTTCAGTACGTTCGGTAGTCATCTGTGTTTAGACTTTGTCGTCTTAAGTGTTCTTTTTACCGATTGAACTCGTGGTACTTTTTCCTGAATGTTTGTAGAATTACTTCTGAATCTTAGAAAGTTGGGAGTGACGTTTCTTTGTTTCACTTTATCTTGCACTAAATTCATAGTCTCAGTATAATATATTTATTATTATTTTTATCGGTTTCACTTGTTCTACAACATAGCTTAGCTATAAAATAGAAAAAAAGCATGAAATCCCAATTATTAACTTATACAATATAAAAAAATTCATCTAAGAATGCAAAATTATAAACTACTTAAATTTATTAACTTAAATAATACCAATCACATCGATCTTAAACGTGGTTTTTTACAGAAATCGTAGTCAGGGAACATCTACTCGAACTCTTTGCTCTCAGGATTACCCACAGACCACTACTTCCACTCAGTTTGATCTTATGAGATGTGGGTTTCAGATATCAAAGATCTTAATTTCATTAAACGATTTCCTTTTTTTCTAAATTCATCATTTTTTACATTCCCAAAATGTCTAGACCAAAGTCTGAGAGAAGTTTAAGATCGTTTTGATGTTTTGAGTCAAATTATTCGTTTGTACTTTCAGACTGCTTATCATTAGAAATTGTAGGGAAGTGTTTGGATTGAGCTGGGATTCTAGGAAGGGCTGTTTGAGACTATTGGACGTGTAAAAACTGGCATCTTTCTCCATATCTACAGAAACCCTGATTTTTGAAGTTTGTGCATATCTTTGTTTTGTAGTTTTGGTTGATGGTATGTCTATCACGTAGCTCAAACTCGGCATGGGCGAAAGCACACTGCCTTAATCATAGAGTTACGCTTTAGAAGAAGGGACAGAATCCGCTTTAGTACCAATAACGACATTTCTGTATAAAGGGGCAATTACCTCTGTTTTGTACTTTTGACGGAAATCTAGTGTACGTTTTGAAGGTTGGTTAAGGTTAAGGGATGTACTCATGCAGGCTTTAGGTAGTCTAATAGAATCTAAGGGATAATAATACAATTATACAAATGGAGGTTATGTGCTTAATAAAATAATTTAAATTTAGGAATAGCTTAATTGCAACCATTCGTTACATTTGTTGAAACACATCTTAACTATTGCATCAAAATGATTATAAAAAGGATGATCTTAAAACTCTATGTAGTAAGGTACAAATCAATTGAAAAGTTAACTGATGTTTGTCCTTTTATACACTTTTTTTTAGACTTTACCATTTTTTAAATGTCGCTATCCATATCCATATATTTCGTCTTTTTAGAACCAACCTTCGAATTTTTAGCCGTTTGGCAAAAATAGACTACCTTTACCTTACTTCATATCATTTTCAAAGGGACCGTAATATTCGTAAGATTCTGTTTTTAAGAATCCAATGCCATTCTTCTTTCCTTGTTTAAAATAACCTTAATATACTTCTCCATTTTTTTAGATCAATTTACCTTTTCCTTCAATCTTTCCCTTTTTAAAGGATCCAGTGTATTTTTTACCATCTTCAAATTCTAAAGAGCCTCTTCCTAGATAATTAAATTTTATACCTTCCAATCTGCCATGTGAAAATCTTCCTTTATAGAATTAGCCAGAAGCTCTCATCATTCCTATACCTGTTTGGGCAGACTATTTGAAGCCTCCTCTGTAGCTATTCCCATTCTTTTATATAAAAACCGCATCATAACTCTATATCTGTCCTTAATTGAACATGGCCTCTAAATAATTGCCATTGTTGAAATAGATCTGTCCGGGACCATGAGGTCTGTTGTTTTTTATCTACCCTACATATATTCCTGGCTATCCAAAAATTGAAAATCTTTGTGGATTATAACTTTATTTTTTGTTTTCTATTGAAAATTAAAGTGTTTCTAAGTCATAACGCAAGTACTATCTTGGATGAAGTATTTGTAGATATTTTAGACTGTTTTGCTTCTTTCGGGAAGTACAAGTTTTTAATTATTATCAGGTAGCGGTGGTATATGATTTGATTCAAAACTGGTGATTGCTTTGTTTTCATCTTACTTGCAATACTTCGTGATGTTCCCCATCAAACTGTTTGGATTTTGTATTTTATAACTTTAATAAACATTATCTTCCAAAAATAATATATTCAGAAAAATAGCGAAGACTAAAATCGATACTAATCCTTTTCTTTCGATTTGTTTCTCAATCATCTTTCAGAATTTTTGCGATACAATGTTTATATATAATAGAGATATGATCACAACTCAATAATGTCCGACTTCCTCATGCAAAGACTGTGATCTCTTATGAGAGGCTACAATCATTTGGCTGAGAATAGATTTCTACTTTTTCAATTCGGTTAATTGATCTTGAAAGTTACCATTTTCTTCTTTCTGATTAACCATTCCCAATTCAAGTGAACGATACAAAGATTAAACTAACGGAGTAGTAGTTTAGATAATATCTTCATTAATGTTATCAATTTTGGTACGCATTGATTGTAAATCTTGCCGGAATAGTTCCACTAATTTATGATACTACTGTAAATCTTTGTCTGCTTATCGGGTTAGATTCTTTATAAAATTTCAAGTACTTCAACCATGCCGAGATGTCCTGTAGCATGGGTTGTGTTTTGTAGTTCTCTTTACTAAATTGAAGTCATTTATACAATAAATATAACCGCTATCATAGCTCATCTATATTCGGAAGTGCTATCTTTGTTACTGAGGTTTCCAAATTACGCATCAAATTGATTAGCTCTTCTTTGTTTTCTTCAGGGGTCAAGGTTAACACACTTTTAGCACAAAGTTGGATGCTCTTTTTTATTTATCTTTCTGTTGCCCATTGATTATTTTTTAATGCATCTTTAAATCTTTTCAGTTGTCCTTATTTTCTTTTTAGTTGGTCGATTTCTTTTTCGAGGTTTCTAATGGTTAGTGCCTTTTTGTCTTCTCCTTTCTCTATTTCTGCTCTTAAATCTCTAAGTTTTTCTTCTACTTTCTTTTTGTCTTCTTCTAATGATTTGTATTCAAAATCTTTTCTTTTGAGTTTTTCTTAGAGCTCTTAAAAGACTTCTCTTAATTTTTAAATCTGCTTATTTTTCTCAAGTAAACTGGCTACCTTATCTTCTTACATTCTCTTTAACTTTAATTCATATCCTTCTTTCTATCTCTAAATTTAATTAACTAAAGCTTTTTTCTCATTTTATAGTCTTTGTACATTTTCAGTGCTTCCTTATAACCCTGTATTTACATAGTTTTTCTGTTTTTCAATGATTTAAATTTTATTCTCATACTCCTAGCATATTTATTCAATTTTGTACCTCCATTCCAGTTAAACTTTTTCAATCCTATTTTTAAATTATTCCTCCTTGTTTTACAATCGATTATCACTTGCATACAGTTTTCCAGAGAGAGCAAATAAAGATTCTTATTTTTATCTGATTTCATCGTTTAAATTACTGATTTCATTTTTCATGTTATCAAATTTGGTGTTTAGTTATAAAATGTGCATTTTATGGTCTTATATTTGGGAATGAGTCAGTGAATTCATTTGTTTTTAAAAAAATACTTGTTATTCTAATGCTATGTTTGCTTCGTTGATTTTCTTCTAACTTTATAACAGTTTTTTTATTTGGTGTTACAATTCGTTTTGTTTTTGGGTAGTTTGATCTTTTAAACCTGCAAACTGGGTAGTGAGCTTTTCATTTTCTTAGGTGAGTTGACTAATTTGCCCTTCATATTTGGCTTGATTTTTTTTTAGCTGTGTATTTAAATTTTCAGTTTAGTATTATTTTTAAGTTATTCTTCTTTATCTTTCCTTTAATTTTTCTCTTTCTCGTTCCAGTGATATCTTCAAATCATAAATAATCGTGTTCAAGTTGTTGGTTTAGCTTTGAGTTACTTTTAAAGTTTATCTATTTTCAGTGATATATTTCTATCGTTGGGCAATCTACTCAGTTTTTTCTGATATTTGTATAAGGTAAATTTGAATTTTTTCTTATAGACTGTATATTTTTTACTATCTTTCAGCTTATCGTTTTATGTATGCCTATTTTTCTTTCAGCATATGATTGTTGAATTTTTTAAGATTATTACATTTCTACTCTTATGATTTTAACTCAGCTAACACTTGTTTATTACTTTCTTTCTCAACTATTAAGCTCTCTTTCAAAGTTAAGAACTAGGCAGATAGGTCGGATTTCGCTCTTTTTGTGACTTCTAGCTAATTTGTCAATTACTAAATAGTATCCACACTCTGAATGTACTGCTTTTATTTTTTACCTAAGTGTTAAGAAATTAATGAAATCTAATGTGTTAGTTATGTATTTTCTGTTTCAAGAGTTGAGATTTTTTACTAAAGATTGATAAATGTCTGGGAATTGCCTTAATCTTTTCGTTCGTAATCAATTATCTTATTCTTAAGGGAGTTGATTTTGGCGTTAAGTTCTGATTAATGGATGGAGCTTGAATTTTGATAGTTTTAATATATTTCTTTTAGTTCGTTGTATTTTTCAGTCAAATACTCTAAAGATTTTTATTTCTTTTTCGCTTATTTCTACAAGTTGAAGATTTTATCTTCATACTCCTAGATTTAGGCAGAATGACTAATAGTTATCTATTCAGTTTAATCATTTAATTCTTTAAGCTGCATTTATAATTTTTCTTGAATCTATTTAGATCTCACATTTAAAGAGCTTAATTACTTTTATAATAGATCTTTTTATCTTTTGCTCTTCTTTATTTCATCATTCAAGTTGAAAATTATTTGCTGTGACTATTTTACAATGTTTTCGATTACTTATCCGAATTTGTAGTCTCCGTTTTCAATACCTGAGGAATCATTGTTAGATTTGTATTTAGTTTTACTCAAGTTGCGAGAATAATCTAAAGAAGTTGATGACATCTCGATTGTAGAATAAGAATTCTTAACTGAAAGTGAGTTTTTAATGGACTCAGACATGTTTGTTTTGAATTTTTCATAATCTTTGTTCAAGGAGTTGAATTTGAGTTACCAGCGAGTTAAATCTTCCTTTAAATTTTTGATTTAGCCTATGTATTGTTCCTACTTTTGCTCTCTCTTTTATATCTCCTTTTTCAATTTATAAATATCACTTTTGGCAACATCTTTTTCTTCGTTTATAATGGAACTTATCTTTTATGTTTTGGATTTATCAGCTTGTAACGTTTTAAACTAATTTTCAAGCTATTTAAAAGAAGCCTACAGTTCAATTATGGTTTAGTTTTTGTTTTCAATGTCACTTTGTAAGGTTTTGATAAAATTTTAAAGCTAGAATTATCTCTTTTTGAGTTTGTCATTTTTTTCGGTTTGGTTTTCGACCGTCTTCTATAATTTACTTATTTCGTTTCTGAGATTTAGCTTTTAAATTTCGTTGGAGTGGAGAGATTTGATATTTTCTGCTTATCTATTCTCTATAGACTTGATATCCTACTTTAGTTATTTAACTTTTTCAGACCAATCATCCTCTTTCTTGATATGTTGGATTCTTAAATCTTTTATCTGCTCATTCAATCTGCTGTTATTCTATTCTGCGATTTTTATTTTATTTTAAGCCTTAAGCAGCTATAGTCTACGTTATTCAGCTACTTATCTTTCTTTTTCATAACTTTTTTATAACTAAGTTACTCTCTGAGTTAGTTTTTCTATTTGAATGCCTTTGTACTCAGTTTCTTTTTTGGTGAGACTATCTTTGAGACTATTTTTTCCCTAGATATCAGTTATATCCTTTTCTAGTTGCAAAATTCTATCTTCCTTAACTTTCAATGTTTTAGCAATGTTTTTTTCGCTCTATTGCAAAGATTTTAGTTATTTCTGGGTCATATCAAGTATTCTTTTCATTTTTTACTCCTGCGCTACTAAAAGATTGGATTTATTTTCCAATTCTTGTATGCGAGCTGTGTAAGCTTTATTTTTTTAAAGAAGCTAAGTGAGTTTCTTCTTATTGACAGTCGATGTATCATTTAACTGATTGTTTGTTTCTTATATTTGTCTTTATTTATCCACTACTTCCTTTTGTAGAGCTTTTATCTTGTAATTCAGCTATTCTTCTAATTTCTTCAAATTTCTCTTTTCCTCTTCCAATTATAGTCTAAAATGTGACTATTAATCATATTTAGTTTAGGTATGTAATAATTCTGCTTAGAGATAATCTATCTTTTTATTCAACTTCGATATCTGTTCCTATGATTTTTTTAGTTAGGACACAAGTTCATGATTTTTTGTTTGTAATTTCTTTATTTCAGTATTCAGCTAAGCATTTTGTTGTTGGTAGGTCAGTTTCATTTTGTTGTGTTCATTCTTTTATTGAGTGTAGTTCTTTTCAAATTCGTAAGTCTTAACATCTAAATTCTTCTATAAATCCTCTATCAAAGCCTTCATCTTACTTATTTGATTTATTTTATACTGATTCTCCTCCATGATTTCTTTGATTTCCTCCTTCTTCTCATACAAACCTTTTTGAAAATCATACTATTTCTTTTCACTTTCTTCTTTAAATCGTGACATTTGCAAGAAAGATGAGTTTTTCTCTTACTCTATATATCTCTATAACTCAATAATTTTGTTTCTTTATTAGTTAATTTGTCTTGACAAAGCTTTATTTGCTTACTACAATTTAGTTATTTGATTACTTTTACTATTGTTTTACTAAATTAAATATTGCTTTTAGGTTAGTTGTCTATTCAGTTCATAAATCTGATCCTTCAGATTTTTTATTTGCTTACCTTTCTACTATAAATTTCGCTAGCATTACTCATATTTTGTCTTGTATTTAATGATCTAGAGCTTGAGTGATTTTTCTGTGGCTTAAAAAGAAGCTTTGATTGTGTGATCTGTTTTTTCTCGATTACCAGCTAATATCATAGTTTTACTATCTTCATCATCTCTTTGATTTAAATGCTTAAATCTTGTTGCCAACTCCTTTTAAAATGAAGTATTAACACCTTTGAAACTAACTGTTGAGAGTGCTTTCTATTTCATACTATTTGTAACTACTGGAGATTGATAGTTTTTAAGATTAGCTCTTTTTTGGATATAATTTTCTGCTTCATTAAATATAGTTTTCTGTTTGTAATTCTTGGATGGATCGAGTACCATAGCTTCGGATTTTGTTTCAAATTTGTTATTATCATTCGTGTATTTTAGTTTTTTTTCATCTCCAACTATACCTCTTCTGACTCTCGATCTATTAATTTTTACTGTTTTTACAGTTAGCAAACATGTTGCATAGGGATCTAAACATTTTTGGAGTGAGATCGTTAGATTTTAACCTTCAGAGGAAGCGATATCTTTGAGATTTATTTTGATGATACCTGCCATAATGTTTCCTCCTTTATCTGTTGCCAAATTTATATTGATTTCAAGATAATCCTTGACCTTTTCTTCTTTGACATTGACTTATCGGTTTACTGAAAACAGATTGGTACCGTTTGATTGTATTTCTGGGGTGATGACTTTCCCTGCTTGTTGAAGAGTGAGTCTGCAAGGGAATTTGACAGATAACATTAGTTATTTGATGAAAAGAGTGATGTCGTAGGATTCGATTTCCTCCATCTATTAAGATATTTGTTTAAATTAAAAAATTAACATAAAATCTGTTTATGAACAGAAACCAAATATGTGATTTATTGAAAGCAAAGTGTATAAAAACAAATAAAAATGAATTAAGATAAACCTGTTCGGTAATTCTCTCATTTTTAGTTTTATACGATTATAAATCTTCTTTCATTTACATTTCCTAAAAGTAGATTACATCAAATGAACTTTCAACAAATTTCATTTAAGATTGAACTCACTAGAATCTGAATATATTAAGTTAAATATAATTTATTAACAATAGTTATGAACTTTGCCATTAAACCACCCTCTTTTCGCAAACCCTCAACAATATACACCAACTAACAAGTGACAGAAACAGGTTGTTGCTTCCCTCTGTTTAACACTACTAATTATATCAATCACAATTAAGAAAATCAATTCAATGTTAAACGTTATTCTGAGCCTAAAATAAAGAAAGAAAAGAAAATTGATTTGTTAATTGCTAAGAAAGGCAATTCGCAACCCAAATTACAGCTTAAAATTGAAGGACAATCTTCGAATCATTGTCAAAATAACAAAAGCTAACTGAAAAATATGTAAAATACAACAAACTTCACTTCTAAAATCACAACTCAAAGAAATTCTTTGAAACATTCCAGAGCAAAACTAAGTCTCGATAAAAGGGTAAAAAACTTAGAAAACCCAGATCAAAACTAAAAAAGTTTCAATCTCGTCAATAAATACTATAGTTTTAATAATGAAAGATCTATAACTCAACAACCCATTCGAGTCTAACTCACAAACATTCAGTATCTATCTGAAATCTCAATGATTGAGTAGTAATTTGTTTCTCATGATTCTACAGCACTGAACGCTTTGAACTTTTTGAATTATTTCCCATATTCATAGTCGAAAGGTAATGAAACTGTTACACCTGTACGATACATGATAGACACAATAGTTGAGAAAAGAAATGATTAAATCAAGCAAACGCTGAACCCAATTCAAAAACTATCTAATAAGAGAGTAATGGGAGCAAATAACTATCCAAAACAGAGGCTCTGTCTTTGATGAGACTAGGAATTCTTAATCTCATTGATTTTTGCCTGTTCTTCATTATGTATAAATATGTGTACAAGCTTGAACTGAAGTATATTTGAGGGTATCATAAATTGCCGATTTTATTTATATTACATCTATGAACTCTGAATAAATGATTAACTCAATCTACAACCCTAAAAAAAAACAGAGAGAACCTTTTGTCTTCCCTAAGATAACCAAAGCCGAACCAAATCAGCCTTAAAACAAGGTGTTTGTCAGAGGAGCAAGTCGCAAATACAACCAACAGAATATCTTCAAAATTTAAGACTAAAAAAGGCAGAGGGTCAAAATGCATTTTGAGTAGTAACGATTGAGATAAATACGGAACCGTTAATGTGAGTAACTGTAGCAAAAGATGTCATAGATGACCCGCCGACACAATGAGTAAATGCGATAAATAGAATAAGTACATCTTTTTTTATAAAGACTTAAAAACAAATAGCTGCTCAAATAGAGGCAGCCAAGAAGGATCAATATCAGTATAAACTTGGCCTCTGGGAGCTAAAAAATGAAATTATGAACCTTAACTCCGCATATCTAGAAGAATAAAACTAATACAAACGACTATATAGTGAAGTGGGATATGTAGATGGTGAGGAAGAGGGGTAGTAGGGGGAATATTAGTAGTAACAAAATCAAGAGTAAGAGCATTAGGGGCTTTACTAGGGATAAAATATAGAAGACCAGTGTTTGTAAGGAGAGTAAGTGTAATAACTGTAACCACGTGATGCCAGCCGAGCTTTAACTCTTCAGATGCAATAGCTCTAAATTTCAAGTCAGATGCAACTTCAATAAGAATCGCACAGTGTTATGTGATAATCTCACTTCTATAATACTAAAATTAAATAACTATTAATAAAGTAAGCTCTCAGAAAAATAGGAAATACCTGACTTACCAAACAAAAAATAAAATCTATTATTTTTTAATTTGGATGTAAGGAGATAAGAGTGAAAACTAGTACATGGGGCTTGACATCAAAATGTTTACAATCGCTGATGATCGCGAGTTGAGACCCATCTTGTGCAAACCTAAACTTATTCCCATCAAATCTGCCCTTGTGCGACAGCTGGAAGAGCGAGAGAATAAACTTCTGTTGCAGTAGAGAGCTAAACCTGAATGATTTTAGTGATATATTAAAATCAAATATCAATGATTTGAAACTTCTCTTTCTTTTTGTAGAACTCGCTTGAAGTTGTTTGATTGTCTTCTTATTTCTGTAGATCTTCGTCAAACGTGTAGCCCTAAAAAATCATTTGAACGGTATTTTTTCTGAGCAACATCTTATTCTATTTTATCAAGTTTAACATCTATTAATCTTACTTTGTTGGTTGATAGCGCACCTCTTAAGCATTATATCGACAGAAAGGCCTAAAAGGAGATTACAATTCTCCACTCATTAACTCGTTCCAAGGGAAGTCTCTCAACCAAGCATGAGTTCTTAACTAATGAGAGCCTCCCCAACCTAAACGAGCTTTAGGTCTCCTTTGTATGAGTTTATTGACAAAATCTGCAGCTTCAATAGACCATCTTTCTGGGATCTAATCTTTTTTGATAGCACTCTGTTTGGCCATTATCTGTTCTCTAATAGTCTTACGATCTCTCCCTAAATAGGGTCTTCTTCCGATCATAAGTTAAAAAACAATAACTCCCAAAGCATAATAATCAACCTCATAACTATGATTTTGTTTAGTCATCACTTAGGGTGCCATGTACCCAGGCGTGCCACTAGTATCTGTAGAATTTTACTACCTAAATTATTTGGCTATTCCTAAATCAGTCAAATGAATGTAACCTTTATAAATGAACAGATACCTTTATCGTCAAAGACAAGATTTTAAGGTTTTATGTCTCTATGAATTATTTTTTGAGAATGCATGTATTATAAACCTAGAAAAATGCAAGCTGCAAAGAATCTGGTTTGTTACTCTGTAAACTTATGTTTTCGACAGATATGATACCTTAAATCTCCACCTGGCATGAGATCCATAACAAGGTATAAAGTATCCCTATCTTGAAAAGCCTGACGCATATTGATTATGAACTTGTTTTTGAGTACCCTGAGTAGATTTCTTTCATTTCTGATCGACTAGTTACTTTTTTTGGCGAGGATTCTTGATAAGAGTAAGATTTACACTGCTTTTGACATTTATTTCATAGCGAAGTACTGACCAGTCTTTTTCTCTTTTACTTTGAACACCTTACCAAAACCACCTTTACCAATCACTTGTATGTATTCATAGCTGTTGGAAGATCTTTGTTATAAACGGGTGTTTTAAAGTTGGTCGTTGATCCATCCTGATACAGATGTCTTTTTTGCGACGTTAAGCAGCTCCATCGATGTTCTAAGTCATTGCATGTGTACTTGTTTGAGGAGATGTATCCACCGAGACAACTTCTGGTTTTGGATCTATCTGTAATTTTCTAGTAAATTTGAGATTAAGGTGGATGGTTAGGGTGTTGTTGGCTGATTTTTTATGGTTATTGAAGTTGATTGTTTTTGTAAATGAGCAGATTCAGTTGAGCCATCTTGATGTTATGCTTTTTTTATGCGCTCTTTGAATATTTTTTGTCATTTTTAGTGCTCTTTGTTTTCATATTAGAAATATTAATAAAATTTGATGTAAATATAATGAAAGCATCTCATTCACATATAACCAGCAATCAATCTTAAGTATTTACTTATTCTCAA